>TARA_R110002072_G_scaffold192107_11_pt1 | contig 12411 bp, 11 predicted proteins | sample TARA_R110002072 | Tara Oceans TARA_R110002072 (sample SAMEA4397118) | marine metagenome | biome: Polar Biome; feature: [SRF] surface water layer (ENVO:00010504); material: water (ENVO:00002006), including particulate matter (ENVO:01000060) such as... | depth 5 m | reverse complement strand
ACCAGAATTACGTCCATTAGTTCCATTAGATGGTGGTCGTTTTGCAACTTCAGATTTAAATGATTTATATCGTAGAGTTATTATCAGAAACAATCGTTTAAAAAGATTGATGGAGATAAAAGCTCCAGAAGTTATTTTACGTAATGAAAAACGTATGTTACAAGAATCTGTAGATTCATTATTTGACAACACACGTAAATCATCTGCAGTAAAAACTGAATCTAACAGACCATTAAAATCATTATCAGATTCCTTAAAAGGTAAGCAAGGACGTTTCCGTCAGAACTTATTAGGAAAACGTGTTGATTATTCTGCACGTTCGGTAATTGTTGTTGGACCAGAATTAAAATTGTCAGAATGTGGTATCCCTAAAGATATGGCAGCTGAACTTTACAAGCCTTTTGTCATCCGTAAATTGATTGAAAGAGGAATTGTAAAAACAGTTAAATCTGCAAAGAAAATAATCGACAGAAAAGAACCAGTTGTTTGGGATATTTTAGAAAATGTAATAAAAGGACACCCAGTTTTATTAAACCGTGCGCCTACTTTACACCGTCTAGGTATTCAAGCATTTCAACCAAAATTAATCGAAGGAAAAGCTATTCAATTACACCCATTAGTGTGTACTGCTTTTAACGCCGATTTTGATGGGGATCAAATGGCTGTTCACTTACCATTAGGACCAGAAGCTATTCTAGAAGCACAACTATTAATGTTGGCATCTCACAATATCTTAAATCCTGCAAATGGTGCTCCAATTACTGTACCTTCTCAGGATATGGTACTTGGTTTATACTATATGACTAAGGAAAGAAAATCAACCAAAGAAGTACCTGTTAAAGGGGAAGGTTTGACGTTCTATTCTCCAGAAGAAGTAACGATTGCTTTTAACGAAGAAATGGTTGAATTGAATGCTGGAATTAAAGTAAGAACATACGATATAGATGAAGAAGGAAATTCTGTAAAGAAAATCATTCAAACAACAGTTGGTAGAGTTTTATTTAATGAAGTTGTACCAGAAGCTGCTGGTTATATCAATGAAGTTTTAACTAAGAAATCATTGCGTGGAATTATTGGTAACATTTTAAAAGCTACTGATATTCCTGCTACAGGTAAGTTCTTAGATGAAATTAAAAACATGGGTTATAAATTTGCCTTTCAAGGTGGTTTATCTTTCAGTTTAGGAGATATCATTATTCCAGAAGAAAAAGGAGCGATGATTGCTGAAGCTAATAAAGAAGTGGATGGAATTGTAATGAACTATAACATGGGTATGTTAACGCAGAAAGAGCGTTATAATCAAGTAATTGATATTTGGGGTAGAACCAACAATCAATTAACTGAATTATCTATGAAAAACTTGCGTGAAGATCAACAAGGATTTAACTCAGTTTACATGATGTTAGATTCTGGAGCAAGGGGATCTAAAGAGCAAATTAGACAGTTAACTGGTATGCGTGGATTAATGGCGAAGCCTAAAAAATCTACTGCAGGTGGTGGTGAAATTATTGAGAATCCAATTCTTTCTAACTTTAAGGAAGGATTATCAATTCTTGAATACTTTATCTCTACACACGGTGCTCGTAAAGGTCTTGCCGATACAGCATTAAAAACTGCCGATGCAGGTTATTTAACTCGTCGTTTAGTAGATGTTTCTCAAGATGTAATTATCAATGAAGAAGATTGTGGAACATTAAGAGGTTTAGACGTTATTCCATTAAAGAAAAACGATGAGATTGTAGAATCTTTAAGCGATAGAATAGAAGGTAGAGTAGCTTTACAAGATGTTTTCCACCCACTAACTGAAGAGTTGTTGGTAGGAGCAGGTGAAGTTATAACTCCTAAAATTGCTAAAACTGTCGATGCATCAGGATTAGATTTAGTTCAAGTAAGATCAGCATTAACTTGTGAGTCTGAAAGAGGAATCTGTGCTAAATGTTACGGACAGAGTTTGTCTACTCGTAACAAAGTTCAAATTGGAGAGGCTGTAGGAGTAATTGCAGCACAATCTATTGGAGAGCCTGGTACACAGTTAACATTAAGAACGTTCCACGTTGGAGGTGTTGCTGGAAACATTTCTGAAGACAATAAGCTTACTGCTAAGTTTGATGGAAATGTAACGATAGAAGATTTAAGAACTGTAGAAGGAAAAGACAATGACGGTAAAGCGATCGATATTGTTATTTCTAGAACTGCAGAAATGAAAGTTATTGATAAAAAGACAGGAATTACTTTAAGTACAAATATTATTCCTTACGGATCTATCATTTTTGATAAGAATATCAAGTCAATCAAAAAAGGAGAAGCAATCTGTCAATGGGATCCATTTAACGGTGTAATTGTTTCTGAATTTGGAGGAAAAGTGAAGTTTGATAATCTAGAACAAGGTATGAACTACCAAGTAGAAATAGATGAACAAACAGGATTCCAAGAAAAAGTAATTACAGACTCTAAGAATAAGAAAATTATCGCTTCTTTAATCATTGAAGATAAAGATGGTAATGCATTGCGTTCTTACAGTTTACCAGTTGGAGCTCATTTAATGGTAGATAACGGTGAAGCTGTTGAAAGCGGAAAAACCTTAGTTAAAATACCACGTAAATCAGGTAAAGCTGGTGATATTACAGGAGGTCTTCCAAGAGTTACAGAATTATTTGAAGCACGTAACCCATCAAATCCTGCAGTAGTTTCTGAAGTAGATGGTGTAGTTTCTTTTGGTAAAATCAAAAGAGGAAATAGAGAAATTATTGTTGAATCTAAAACAGGAGACATTAGAAAGTATTTAATTAAACTTTCAAATCAAATATTAGTTCAAGAAAATGACTTTATTAAAGCAGGTATGCCATTATCTGATGGAGCAGTAACGCCAATAGATATTCTTAGAATTGAAGGACCGTCTGCTGTACAACAGTATTTGGTAAATGAAATTCAGGATGTATATCGTTTACAAGGTGTGAAGATTAATGACAAACACTTTGAGGTTGTTGTTCGTCAAATGATGCGTAAAGTTAGAATTATTGATTCTGGAGATACATTATTCTTAGAAAATCAATTGATTCATAAGAATGACTTTATTCAGGAAAACGATGCTACTTACGGTATGAAAGTTGTTGAAGATTCAGGAGATTCTGAAAACTTAAAAGCTGGGCAAATTATTACAGCTCGTCAATTAAGAGATGAAAATTCTTTATTAAGAAGAAATGACAAGAATCTAGTAACTGCACGTGATGCACAACCTGCAACAGCAGAACAAGTATTACAAGGAATTACAAGAGCTTCTCTTCAAACAAAATCGTTTATTTCTGCGGCATCGTTCCAGGAAACAACGAAAGTATTGAATGAAGCTGCTGTAAATGGTAAAATAGATTACTTAGAAGGATTGAAAGAAAATGTTATTGTAGGTAAGAAAATTCCAGCAGGAACTGGTATGAGAGCTTATGATCATTTAATAGTAGGGCCAAAAGAAGAAATCGAACAAAGCTTTAATTAGTAAATAATCCTATGGCCGAAGATCAAAATAAGAACGGACAAATTAATATTGAGTTAGACGAATCTGTTGCGGAAGGAACGTATTCTAATCTAGCAATCATCAATCATTCAGTTTCTGAATTCATCGTTGATTTTATTACTATTATGCCAGGTGTACCCAAAGCAAAAGTGAAGTCGAGAATTATCTTAACGCCGCAACATGCTAAAAGGTTGTCAAAAGCCCTTGCAGATAACGTTCTCAAATTTGAGAAAGCCCATGGCGAAATTAAAGATTACGAACAACCGCCAATACCAATGAATTTTGGTCCAACCGGTGAAGCATAAAGATAAAAACCCAAAACGAAAGTTTTGGGTTTTTTATTTTATCATAAGTTTATTTAATGTAAAACATAAAAATCATATATAAAAATTTATGATTTAAATTATTGATATTTGTAATGTTATACAAATCAAAATTTCTGCTTCCTTAAGAAAATAATAGTTGGTTGATGTCAATATTTTATTAATTGGAGAGCAAAGAAATCCAATATTAGTAGAGATGTAGAAACAAGAGTAAAAGGATAATAATTATTCCTTATTAATTTATTAAATGCTATAAAAGTGAAGCGAAAGTTTCACTTTTTTAATTTAGAAAACAATTACAATTCTTGGGTTGTTTTGTTTAAATTGATAGAATTCGTTTTTTAAAGTTTCTGAAAAGTTGTTTCCTTCTATGCAGATCATTTCTAAGTTTGGTAATTTTTTAAGTAGCTTTAGTATAGCATTTCCACCATCATCACTAATTCCGCAATCCACGAAGCCAAGTTCACACAATGATTTTGGTAAATGTTCTGACAACGCTATAGCCCCATCGTTTCCTATCTGTTTATTGTAACTAAGACTTAGAGATTTAATAGAGCAGTTATTAGCTTCATTTTCAACTTTAAAAAGATTAGCTATAGAAATAATATCAGCAGTATTTAATTCTAAATCTCTAAGATTTAAACTGTTGATTTCTTTTTTTGAATTAAGAAGTTTAGCTTTAATTAAGTGTTTTTCATTACTTTTTTTAAGTAATATTCCAGCAATTTCAGATGAAATATAGTTGGGCAAAGCTTATATTTTTCTAGTCTTATTTAACAACCAAAAATCAGCTAATACCAAAGCTGTTAATGCTTCTATAACAGGTACAGCTCTTGGAACCACACAAGGATCGTGTCTTCCTTTTCCCATAATTTCAGTAGCTTCACCTTTAGAATTGATGGTATCTTGATTTTGCATAATCGTTGCTACCGGCTTAAAAGCGACACGGAAATAAATATCCATTCCGTTACTAATTCCACCTTGTACACCACCTGAAAGATTCGTTTGTGTAGAACCGTCTTCGTTAAAGATATCATTATGCTGACTTCCTTTCATTTTAGTTCCTTCAAAACCACTTCCAAATTCAAATCCTTTGACTGCGTTTAAAGAGAGCATTGCATTTCCTAATTGCGCATGAAGTTTATTAAAAATAGGTTCTCCTAATCCAACTGGTACATTTTGAGCAACACAAGAAATGGTTCCACCAATAGTGTCTCCTTGTTTCCGAATCTCTTTGATTTTATCAATCATTTGTTCTGCCATTTTTTCATCCGGACAACGAACAATATTAGCTTCTGTTTTTGAAAAATCTAAATGATGATATTCTTTGCTCATCTCTAATTCGCCAACAGAAGAAGTATACGCATTTATAGATATGTTTGAAATTAGTTGTTTAGCCAATGCTCCAGCAACTACCCAATTGGCAGTCTCTCTAGCTGAAGATCGTCCGCCTCCTCTATAATCTCTAATCCCATATTTTTTATCATAGGTAAAGTCTGCATGAGAGGGTCTATAAACGTCAGTATTATGAGAATAATCGTGCGATTTTTGATTGGTGTTTTTTATGACAAAACCTATAGATGTTCCTGTGGTTTTTCCTTCAAAAATTCCTGAAAGAAATTCTACAGTATCGGGTTCTTTTCTTTGGGTAACAATTTTAGACTGTCCGGGTTTTCTTCTATTTAATTCATCTTGAATTGCATCTAAATCAACCTCTAATCCAGCAGGAAAACCATCGATAATTCCTCCGATTGCAACACCATGTGACTCACCGAAAGTGGTCAACTTTAATAAATTTCCAAATGAATTAAATGCCATCAAAAAAGTTCTAAAATTTGATTAGCTAAGATAGTATAAAAATCAGGAAACCATAGTTTAATTGCCATTGCTAATACCATAATAATAAGGAATTTTTTTACGAATCCGTCACCTTTTTTAACAGACCATCTACTCATTACCCACCCCCCAGAAGCATTTCCTATAGAGAGAATTAAACCATATTTCCAATTGATACTATCATTATAAGCAAATATTGCCACAGCAGCTAAAGAATAAATTAAAGCTACAAATACTTTAATTGCATTACTTTTTACTAACGAATACTGATTAATACTGGAAAGAAAGAGTAGCATAATAAACCCTACACCAGCTTGTATAAAACCACCATAGATACCAACAAAAAAGAAAGCTATTATTCCTAACCAAAGATACTTGCCAGTAATTCTTTCCATTACATCTTTTTGTGAAGCTTTTGGTTTTACAATCATATAGACGACTATCAAAACCATAATAACTCCCAAAATTCTATTGAAAGTTTCCCCTTTAATATCAACAGCTAATGATGCACCAATAATTGCACCTATTAAAGCAGAAATTGATAAGTATATACTATATGGAAATGCTGTGATACCTTTGCTTTGAAAACCTTTTACCGCAAATATATTCTGAATAATGATAGCTATCCTATTAGTACCATTCGCAACATTTGGAGGTAACCCTAAGAAAATAAGAACAGGTAAAGTAAGTAAAGATCCACCACCAGCAAGTATGTTTATAACACCAGCAATAAATCCAATAACGATTAAAAAAAAGTAGTCTAACATTTTATTCTATTGAATTTATAAAAGTATTATAAAAAGTAGAACTAGATAAAAAAATAATTGATTAAAAAAAGCGAAAATGCTTTTACAAAACGAAAAACCTTTTCTATATTTGCAGCCGCTATCAGATAAAATGATAGTTCGACCGGAGAAATGGCAGAGCGGTCGAATGCGGCAGTCTTGAAAACTGTTGTCTGTAACAGGACCGGGGGTTCGAATCCCTCTTTCTCCGCTGATAGATTTTCAAAAATCATCAAAACCCTTTAAAACCTATGTTTTAAAGGGTTTTTGCTTTTCCACAAAACCCATAAAATTCATTAAATCGTATATAAAAGGTGTCCAATTCGGTGTCACTTGCAAATCACTAATACAAGTGACACCGAATTTCTCGCTAGCCCTTTGATAGTAAGGGTTTCAAAATTAAAAACAAGGCTAAAACTAGTTCAAAAAACGTACATCTTGCGTAGAATTAGGGGTCAGTTTAAATTTAATATGAATTTTAAAGGTTACCAAAATGAAAACAATCACAGCAATTCTCTTTTATCCAAAGAGAGCAAAAGTAAATGCTAAAGGACAATGTGTTATTTATACACGCATTACAGTCAACGGAAAACGAATTGAATTTAGTACGGGAAGATACATTGATCCAGCTAAATGGTCCTCAGCTGCAGGTAAAATGAAAGGACAATCTGCAGAAGCTCGTTCAATAAATAAACATCTTGATATCTTAAAAACGAAGATCATCGACATTCAAATGGAGTTTATTCATTCGAAAACTCCTATTTCTGCAAAACTATTTAAAAGCAAAGTTTTAGGAGAAGAAGCAAAACGCCGAATGTTAATTCCAATTTTCGAAGATCATAATAAAAGAATTGAAGAACTAGTAGGAAAAGAATATGCTCCAGGAACACTAGAACGTTATAAGACATCATTAAAGCACACCAAAGAATTTTTAGAATGGAAGTTTAAAGAATCGGATATCGATATTCTAAAAATCAATCATGCGTTTATTACAGATTACGAATTCTATTTAAGATCAGTCAGAAACTGCAGTAACAATACAGCAGTAAAATACATTAAGAATTTCGGTAAAATCGTTAAAATATGTTTGGCCAATAATTGGATGGACAGGAACCCGTTTAGCAATTACAAATCTAAAGTAAGAACTGTAGAGCGTGTCTATTTAACAGAAGGTGAAATTCAAAAACTAATGGATAAAGAATTCTCAACAGAACGTTTGTCTTTAGTAAGAGATATTTTCTTATTCAGTTGTTACACAGGGCTGGCTTACATAGATGTAAAAAACCTAACCAAGTCGCACATCAGTATTGGTATTGATGGCGATAAATGGATTTTCACCCACCGTCAAAAAACAGAAGCAGCATCAAAAATCCCAATTTTACCAGTCACTCAAATGATGATTGATAAATATGAAGAGCATCCAAAATGTATAGCCAATAACTCTTTACTACCAATTTTTAGCAATCAAAAAATGAATGCCTATTTAAAAGAAATTGCGATTGTTTGCGAAATCAATAAAGAACTTACCTTTCATATTGCACGACATACATTTGCAACAACTGTAACTTTGTCAAATGGTGTACCCATAGAAAGTGTCAGCAAAATGCTCGGACATAAAAATCTAAGAACAACGCAACACTATGCCAAGGTTTTGGATAAAAAAGTGAGTCATGATATGAATATTTTAAAACAAAAGTTAGCCAATACATACACTTTAGGTAAAAGTCAAGGTATAGGCTAGTTTAGTGTCTGTTAATAACTTTTTAAGGTGTTCATTTCATAGATTTTATACAAAATGATTTAAATTGTAGCTTTCAAAATATATCATTTTAATTGCTATGAATTCGTTTTGCACACCATTCTTTCAAGAATTGGAGCGGGATTTTGTATTACTCAAAAATTCCGAAAGCAATCCTATTGTAGCAAGTCAAAACATAATTTTATTTTTAGAAAAGAAATTAAAAAAGCTCAATAAATGGCTGAAAATATATCGCTTTGAATCTGAAAAAGAAGAGATTTATTTCTTCAAAGAATTAAAGCCTTCCTTAATTTCTAAAATACTGTTTTACAAACATGTTTTAAAAATCGAATCTACATTACCTTCAAGTAAAAAAGGAAAACGAAAGCACTATCTCAAAGCATTAAACAAAGCTGCTCAAATGGCTAGAGAAAATTTTGATTTTTATGAATATTTCAGATCCAGAGCAACGTATAACGATCACCATTATTTTATCAGAAGGCCTTATAAAGATATCATTCGCGATCATCCAATGCAATTGTATTTCGATTCAAAAATATCTACATCTCATGAATATCAAGTCGCAAATTTGATATGTTCAGATATGCTCACAAACTACCTAGAACGTAAAATAGATGAAATCGATCAGAAAAGTGGAACTACAAATTTCAGAGAACCTGTAAATTATTCATGGTCTGGTTCCAAAATAGATTTAGTCGAATTAATTTATGCACTCAAACATGCGAGACTAATCAATAACGGAAATACAGATGTAAAAGAGTTGGCAAAACACATAGGCAAAATTTTTAATATAGAACTAGAAGATAATATTTACAGAATTTACCAAGACATCAAATTACGCAAAACAGTCAGAACAAAATTTATAAATCGTTTAGCAGACAACCTCAATCAAAAATTAAACGAAGAAGATTTGTAAATCCCAACTTGGGTCAGCTGTGGTTTTTGGCTTAAAAAGCAGCTTTTTTTAAAAGCTCTTTTTGGTAAAGAAATCAACAGACTTTCATTTTAAAATATTTTATCAATAGTAAAAGTAGTTTACAAGCTTTTGGTAAAAAATAACACCCACCTTACGTATACCTTGTGAATAGGAAACACACAATTGGTCTTGTTTTGTAGTATAATAATTTAAAACAAATCAATATGTATCTGCACTTAAAAAAACTATTTCCAGAAACCGAAAACCTCGACATCTTAAAACACCAACAAGTAACAAAGTTAGATTTACTAAACGCTCTAAACTTTTTAGTAGATGAGATAAAAACTAGTAAAAAAGAAGAACAACCTAAAAAGTGGCTAAAGTCTTCAGAAGTAAAAAGCTTATTAAGAATTTCTCCTGGAACATTACAAAATTTACGCATCAACGGAACCTTAACCTATACCAAAATAGGAGGAATCATTTTTTACTCTTATGAAGAAATTCTAAAAGTAATGGAACAAAACAAAGTAAAAGCAACATCAAATGAGTAACATGAATTATATAAAACACCTAACTGGTTTCTTTGATAAAGTCATCAACGATCATACGTTAAACCCAACACATATTAGTTTATACATAGCCTTGTTTCAATTTTGGAACTGCAATCGATTCAGAAATCCCATCAGTATTTCAAGAGACGAAGTAATGCGAATTAGTAAAATCAGTTCAAAAGCAACTTATCATAAATGCTTAAAGAATTTACACGCTTTAGGATATTTGAGGTACGAACCCTCATACAATCCCTATAAGGGAAGTATGGTGTATATGTTTAATTTCTCAGAAAACTTAAAGCCAAAAAAGAAATCATTTAATAAACAAGTAAAAGACAAGCAGGAGACAAGTAACTTACCAACTACTGAACAAGCAGAGGTATCTTATATAAACTATACAAACAGTATAAACAATATAAAAAGTTTAAAAGAAGGAGAGCAATCACGGAATTTAGAATTAGAAAATTTAGTAGAGATTTCAAAACAAAAAAAGTTGCGCCAAAAAAACAAAAGGAATGTGCCAATTTTAGAAGAGGTGATGAAATACTTTCAGGAACAAAACTTTCCAGAAATCGAAGCCAATAAATTTTTCAATTACTTTTCAAGCAACGGATGGTTAGTAGGAGGTAAGACCCCAATGAAAAATTGGAAAGCTGCAGCAAAAAATTGGATGCTCAATAGTGTAAAATATAGCAACAATGGTAACAGCTCAAAAGCAGTAATTCAACCACAAAACCTCAACACAGCAATTGATAAAAATTACTCAGAACCACTTTGATGCTAGCGTCATCCTGAACTTGTAAGTGCTGAACTCGTTTCAGTATTTCAGGATCTCATAATTGGGCGCAATCTCTCAAAATCAAGTCACAATCCAAAACCGCCATAGAATCTGGCAGGCGAGTGTCAATAGTTTGAAGTTGTCGTTAAAAAAGAAATGCTGTTTGAGCTTTTGCGAGTTCATTTCTTTTAGACAACAAAAACTTAATTGACCGCCGAAGATTCAGGGCTTGATCTTTTTTTTCGTTTTGCATCAAGGCAAAATGATATGAAGAAAAATATAAAAACCATTTCATCATTCCCAAAAAGAAAAGAAGTAACAACGAATAACGAAAACCGAACATGTACAACTACCAAAAAACCACAAACTGGTTAGAATCCAAAGGAAAGCAATTATTTGGTGATCATTTCAAAATATATGAAGAAGACAAAACCATTATCTACAAATTGATAGCCTACAGTTTACAAGATCAAAAAATGGTAAAAAGATGCAATATCTATTTAGAAAAAGGAGTCCTACTTTCAGGTCCCATTGGTTGTGGTAAAACCACATTAATGTCATTATTAAAATTCTTAGTACCAAAAGATCAGAAATACTATGTAAAATCTTGCAGAGAAGTAAGTTTCGAATTCATAAAAGAAGGTTATGAAGTAATACACAAATACAGCAAACCAAAACTCCATCAAAAAAAAGCAGGAATCATTTGTTTTGATGATTTAGGTACCGAAAGCAATCTAAAATACTTTGGGAATGAATGCAATGTAATGGGAGAAATCTTGCTAAGTCGTTATGATGCTTTTACACATCCAGAGCAAAGTCGAAGAACAAAAACACATCTCACTACCAATCTATCAGCATCAGAAATAGAACAATTTTATGGCAATAGAATCAGAAGTAGATTAAGAGAATCTTTTAATTTAATAGCCTTTAATAATAATACAAAAGACAAACGAAGGTAAATTTTACCTCTGTTTTTTAAACGAGTGTAAAAAATTAAATTATTTACCCTTGTCAACGTCATTGCGTGGAGTGCGCAGCTTGTATCGAGCGAAGTCGAAATGTGGCAATCTCATCAGTTTAAACCGATATCTTATTTGTTTATAAGGTCATATAAAAAGAATAAAATTATTATTTTGATTGTTATTTCAATCAATTAAACTATATTTGATTGAAATAACAATCATTTTGTTGTCATGAATAAAAAAATACAAATACTATTTCCTAAGCATAAGGACATTCTTAAGCAAATGGGAGAAAACATCAAATTAGCAAGAAAGCGACGTAAACTAACAACAACGCAAGTTGCTGAAAGAGCCGATATAGTAAGAAGTACATTATACCTGATTGAAACAGGGAGTCCTAGTGTAACATTGGGTGCCTATTTCAATGTATTAAGAGTATTAGGCTTACAAGACGATTTCTTAAAACTAGCAGCGGATGATGAGTTTGGAAGAAAATTACAAGATTTAGATTTATTATAAAATAACTGTCATTGCGAGAAGGCACGACGAAGCAATCTCATAAATTAGAAGTGTAAAATGGCTACTAAAAAACTAGATATATACGTATACGCACATTGGAAACCAATAATAGAACCCGAATTAATAGGCATTCTTTCAGCACTAAACGCAAAAGGAAAAAAGGCTTTTAGTTTCGAGTATGATAAAAACTGGATCAAATCTAAAAACCAAATGCTATTAGATCCAGATATTCAGTTTTATGGTGGTCCACAATATCCAAATAATAAAGAAAATTTTGGTGTCTTTTTAGACAGTATGCCAGATACTTGGGGACGTACATTAATGAAAAGAAGAGCGGCTCAAGAAGCAGCTGTAATTGGAGAGAAAGCAAAAACATTATATGAAATAGACTTTTTACTCGGTGTGTATGATGAAAGCCGAATGGGGGCATTAAGATTTAAAACAGATGTAGATGGTCCATTTTTAGATAATAAC
>TARA_R110002072_G_scaffold10569_37_pt1 | contig 12435 bp, 6 predicted proteins | sample TARA_R110002072 | Tara Oceans TARA_R110002072 (sample SAMEA4397118) | marine metagenome | biome: Polar Biome; feature: [SRF] surface water layer (ENVO:00010504); material: water (ENVO:00002006), including particulate matter (ENVO:01000060) such as... | depth 5 m | reverse complement strand
TCCATCATCGTCACCTCGACTCCGCTGCGCCACGGCGTCGGCGCGTGCAGGATCTGGACGAAGTTGTCCATCAGCTCCCGCTGCAACTCCAATGCGCCCTCGGCCACGCCGCGCGCTTGGGCTTCCTCGGCCTGTGCAGCTTCCGCCGCCCGGCGCGCGACGATCTCGTCGCGTTGCGCGTCCTCGGCGACCTTGCGGGCGAGCGCTTCCTCCTGGCGAGCCTCCTCGGCGATCGCGTGCGCGTCCGCTTCGGCGTCGCGCGCGGTCGCGGTCCTCTGGCGCTCCTCCTCCTTCTGGACGTAGAGCACCGTGCTGACCGTGACCCCGGCCACCAGCGCCAGAAACACCGCCGCGATGCCACCGACGAAGGCCCGATTGCGACGGGCGAACTTGGCGAGTTGATAGGACAAGGTCGGCGGGCGCGCCTCGATCGGCTCGTTCCTGAGGTGACGCCGCAGGTCGCTCGCCAGGTCGTCCGCGGACGCATAGCGCCGGTCGACGTCCTTGGCCATCGCCTTGCCAATGATCGTCTCGACGTCGCCGCGCAGCTTCGATTCCCGCTCGCCCAAGCGGGTCGGTTCGTCCTCGACCACGACCCGCGCGGCCTCCGCCACGGCTTGCCCGACGAAGTCGTGCGGCAGAACGCCAGCGAACAACTCGTAGCCGAGCACGCCCAACGCGTACACGTCGGCGCGCGTGTCGATGGCCGCCGGATCGCCGCCGAACTGCTCGGGGCTCATGTACGGCAGCGTTCCGATCAGCACGCCCTCGCGCGTGTGCATCGTCTCGAGGTCGCTCTCGCTGGACGTCATCGTCGCCATGCCGAAGTCGAGCACCTTCGGGTTGCCGTCGGCGTCGACGAGCACGTTGCCCGGCTTCAGGTCACGGTGGATCACGCCCTTCTGATGGGCGTGTTGCACCGCGTCGCAGATCTTGGCCAGCAACTGCAGGCGCGCGTTGAGGTCCAATCGCTCCTCGCGCACGTAGCGATTCACGGGGCGGCCCTCGACCAGCTCCATCGCGAACCAGGGCTCGTCGCCGTTGCCGGTGTCGGTCGTCCCGGCCTCGAAGATGCGCGCGATGCCGGGATGGTCCAGGCGACCGAGCACCTCGGCCTCGTACTCGAAGCGTCGGCGGATCTCGGGCGTCACCACGACGGAACGCACCACCTTCAGCGCGACCAGGCGGTCCGGCGAGTCCTGGCGCGCCTTGTAGACGGCGCCCATGCCGCCGACGCCGATGCGCTCCAGCACCTGGAAACGGCCGATGCGCTGCGGAATGCGGGTGTTGGGATCCGGAACCCCCAGCGGCGGCGTGTCCAGCGGGTTCTGGTCGACCGAGTCCTCGGCCAGCAGCTCGCGCACGACCTGGGCCAGCGCCGGATCCACGTTCGCGAGCTGACGTTCGCGCGCAGCGGGGTCCAGATCGCACACGCGATCGAAGAGTTCGCGCGCCGCGGAGAAGCTCGGGTCGGGGGAGGGGGTGGTCATGTTGGCTCTACCGTCACGCACGTCGTCGGGTGGGCGAGACCCTCACGAATTCCGGGGAATCAGTCCAAGGCGCCCATACGCCGCGCCAACCAAGCGCGGGCGAAGCGCCAGTCGCGCTCGACGGTCGCCTTCGACAGGTCCAGGACCTCGGCGACCTCGGACATCTCGAGCCCGGCGAAGTAGCGCAGCTCGACGACGCGCGCCTGGCGTGCCTCCTGGACCTCGAGCTCGCGCAACGCTTCGTCCAGATCGAGCAGTTGCTCGTCGGGCTCGTTCTCGATGCTGAGGCCTTCGTCCAGCGTCACCTGCAACCGGCCACCACCGCGCTTGTCCCGTCCACGTCGACGCGCGTGGTCGACGATCACTTGGCGCATCGCCTTGGCCGCGACGACGAAGAAGTGCTTGCGGTTGTCCCACTCGGACACGGACGCGCCGAAGAGCTTGGCGAACGCCGAGTGCACGAGCGCGGTCGGTTGCAGCGTCGCGTCCGGTCGACCCCCGCGCAGCGAGGCCTGCGCGATGCGCTGCAGCTCGGCGTACACATGCGGCATCAGCGCCTCCTCGGCCGCCGCATCCCCACGACCCAGGTCGTTCAAGAAGCGGGTCAGCTCGATCGAGTCAGGGGGCGGGGTGTCCATGGGAGAGCGGGATCCACGGTACCGGATCCAGATGGAATCCGCGTTGCAGGGCGCTCCAGGGCTGATTTCGCCTCGAAATGGACTCGATCTTCGGATTCGTGAGGGTCGGGGCGGTCGGACGGCGTGCGTGGGGATGAACCCAAGCAGCCCCAGCGGTGCACCTCATGAAACTCAACGCAACCATCCAACTCCTCTCTCTTTCGATGCTCGGCCTCGGCCTCGCTGCCTGTGGCGGCGGAGGTGGTGGCGGTGTCAACCCTGGCACCAACCCTGGACCGGGACCGGGGCCTGGCCCCGGTCGAGGCACCAGCAACACCGGCGATCCGATCTTCGACACGCTCACCAACCTGGGCGTTCCGGTGAACGACAACGCGCGCGTCGATGACCAGAACAACGAACTCGACGAGGACTACAGCCCGCTCGGCGGCAAGCCGACGTTGGACCGCAAGTCCGAGTTGATGATGTTCGGTGCCTATCAGAGCGGCGACGACTTCGCTCGCATCCTGACGTTGTGGGAGGACTTCACGGACCTGCCCGACAACCAGTGGAGTCATCCGGTTCTGACGTCCTACGCGGATGAAGCGCTCTGGCTGCGTGACCACGTCTCTGGGTCCCAGCAGACGGGTGCACCGCAGCAACGTCGCCACGGTTGCGCAGGCGACCTCGATGGCAACGGTCTCGATGAAGTCCTTCTGGCCCACGTCGAGAACAACAGCTTGCTCATCGACGTCGTCTGGGACGAGGAACACGGCTACGCCAAGGAGCAGTTCAACATCGATGGATCCCTGGCCGTGCGCGAGGTCGCAATCGCCGCGGGCGACTACGATGGCGATGGGGCGAGTGAGATCGCTGTCGTGCTGGAGACTGCCGATAGCGGCATTCTGCGCATGTACGACTTCGTGAACGGTGCGTTCGCCCAGGACCACACCGTGTTCCTCGAGCGTACGCTGGCCGGATCGCGCATGTTCGTCACCATGGAGTTCGGAAACGTCGACAACGACTACCGCAGCGAGTTCGCGATGGTCGTGAACGAGCACACGCCGTCGCAGAGCACCTCGCACTTCCTCGTCCTGGACGATGCGGAGGCCGACTGGAGCGAACTGATCGCGGGCATCTCGGGCTCACCTGAAGTGGCCGTGAACGACGGCTACACAGTGGCGGACCTGGCGCTCGGCGACATCGACGGCGACGGTCGCGACGAGCTCGTGATCGCGGGCATCGGGGCCACCGATGGCAGTTGCTCGACCGGACTCCACTTCATGGTCGCCCTCGACGATCGAGCGCACGACTTCGAACTGCTCGGTGAGCACAGCGCCATCATCGGATCGACGATCTGTTCCCCGACGCCGCACGATCTCGCGATCCGCTACGTGCACGTCAACATCGGTGATATCGACGGCGACACCTACGACGAGATCCAGGTCGCGAACAAGGTGTACCAGGACTTCGCGACGTTCGGCCCGTGGACCGAGGGCTGGGAACTTCCGGCCTACACAGCCATCAACGGTCTTGGAAATCCGAACCTGTTCGATCGCTCGAGCAGCGCAGTCGTCATGGCCGACGTCACCGGCAACGGCAAGGCGAACATCGTGACGCTGAACGAGTTCCCCGAGCTGACATGGAACCGCGGTGCGCACATCTGGGGCCTGGAACAACCTGGCGAGGATCCGCCGCTCGAGAACGTGGAAACGATGTCCATCAACAGCTTTGGAACGACACATCAGAACATCGTGCTGGTCGCGCCGAACTGCGACGTCGACAGCCCGATCCTGCAATACGACGCCGGTGAGTACGAACTGATCTACACGGAGCCGATCGTCATCGCGGTCATCGCCGCGCCGCCGACGCAGACGGCCATCCCGCAGAACCTGGAGGCGAGTTCGACCTCGTTCGGCAACACGACGTCGAACAGCACCGCCGAGGAGCGCAGCGCGACCGTCTCGGGATCGGCTTCGGTCGGCGCCAGCTTCGACGGTGGAGTGATCACGCAGAGCGAGACGTCGATCAAGGCCTCGTTCACGAACGAGACGACGGTCATGACCGGACACGCCTACGAGCTGTCCCGCACCGTGATCTTCGAGAGCGCCTACAACGAGGACAAGGTCGTGCTGACGACGATCCCGGTGGACACGTACACGTACACGATCCTGTCGCACCCCGAGCCCGAGATGGTCGGCGAGAAGCTGGTCCTGCGCCTGCCGCGCTCACCGATCACGTTCCAGGCCGAGCGCGACTACTACAACGAGAACATCTACGACGGCGGCATCCTGATCGACGAGAGCATCTTCAACCACACGATCGGCGATCTCTCGACGTACCCGACCGCGGCGCAGAAGGACCTCATCATGAACACGGTCGGAGGCCTGCAAGAGGGGCCGCAGGCGGTCGGGGTCGGCTATGCGGCCGAGACGCGCGAACTGTCGGTCGGTGAGTCGTGGTCCGAGGGCCAGGAGCTCGCGATGGGCTACACCTTCGAGGCCGAAGCGACGGCGGGCGGAGTCCTGGTCGGCTTCAGCGTCGGCGCCAGCTCCTCGGACTCGGTCACGATGACCAGCGGACAGGAAACGACCTATACCGCCCGCGTCGGTGACCTCGACCCCGACTTCTTCGTCCCGGGCCTGCACCAGTACTCGTTCGGCATCTTCAGTTATGTCCACACGGACCCCGCGACCGGCCGCCAGATCGAGGTGATCAACTACTGGGTCGAGTAGCGTCACCTGGGATGGAAGTGTGTCCGGATCCGTTCGCCGACGAATGGATCTGGACACGTTCCGTCGAACTTGCGGCCTGAGGCTGGCGTTCGATCCCTACTTCAAACCGAGTCGACGCGCGAGGTGGTGCAGGTTGCCGCGGTCGAGGTCCAGATCGCGGGCGGCGGCCGACCAGTTGCCGGCGTTGTGTTCGACGGCTTCCTGGATCAAGCGGATCTGATAGGCGCTCAGCGCTTCGCGCATCGGGATGCTCGGACGGGGCGGTTCGGGATCCAGCGCGACGTCCGCACGGACCGCGGGCCGTTCGGACACGTCCAGGTCGGAGGCGCACACGTGGACGAGTTCGCCCGCCGCGCTGCGTTGCGTGGCGCGCAGGATGCCGCGCGAGACGACGTTCTCGAGCTCGCGGACGTTCCCCGGCCAAGAGCCCGTGCGCAGGGCCTCGTGGGCGTCCGGGCCGTAGCGGATCGGGCCGCAGCCCAAGCGGCGACGGGTGCGGTCAGCGAAGTGGCCCGCGAGGTCCGGGATGTCCTCCGCGTGAGCGCGCAGGGGTGCGACTGCGATGCGGCAGACGTCCAAACGGTGCAGCAGGTCGGCGCGGAAGCGTCCGGCGGCGACCTCGGCGTTCAGGTCGCGGTTGGTCGCCGCGAGGATGCGGACGTCCACGTGTTCCGGTTTGTCGGAACCCACGCATTGCACCTCGCCCTCCTGCAGTGCGCGCAGCAGTTTGGGTTGCACGTGCAACGGCAGTTCGCCGATCTCGTCCAGGAACAAGGTGGCCCCGTCCGCGACCCGAAACTTCCCCAAGCGCGAACTCGCGGCCCCCGTGAACGCGCCTTTCACATGACCGAAGAGCTCGCTCTCGACGACGCCCTCGGGGATCGCCGCGCAGTTGAGGTAGACGAGCGGTTGGTTCGCGCGTCGTGAATGGGCGTGCAGGCGGCGCACAACGAGTTCCTTGCCCACGCCGGTCTCTCCCGTGACCAGAACGGGCAGGTCCGCCGACGCGACGAGGTCGATCTCGTCCATCAAACGCTGCGTCACCCGGCCACGACCGATCAAGCGCGCGCCGTCGCGCTCCATCGCGTCCTGCACCAGATCGCGCGCGACGAGGCCGCGGTGTTCGGCCTCCTTCTCGAGCGTGTCGACCAACGTGCCGATGCGCAGGGCGGCGGCGGCCAGGGCCGTCAGGTACTGCAAGAACACGTCCTCGACGCCATCGAAACGACCCGGCCGGAGCGAATCGATGGTCAGGACACCGACCAAGTCGCCCTCGACGCGCAGCGGGCAAGCCACGCACGAGTGCACGAGATCGTGGCCGTGCGGCGCTGCCTCCATGAAGCCGTCCAGAGGGTCCGGCCGATCGTCGTCCGGGGCGAATCGAACGGGCTGGTCGACGAGACAGGCTTCGGCCAAGCGCGGGTTCTCGTCGAGCGCGAGGCGTCGTCCGAAGACTTCGGGGGACAGGCCGGACGCGGCGACGGGGACCAGATCGTTGCCCTCCAAACGCAAGAGCGCCACCGCATCGCAGGTCAGGACCTCGCGCACGACGTCGACCACGCGGCGCGAGCGATCCTGCGCCGACAGGGCGGAGGTGATGTCCAGGGCGATGGGCAGCAGGGCCTCGAGTGCGGGTGATGTCATGAACACAACATCGGTTGTGCGCGCCACGACGCCCATGCGTTGTGGTTCGTACAACGCGGGGGTATTGGGCCCCCCACAGTCCTCCCCACATGCATCGAGGCCGTCGGCACGGATTGTGCTTGGGTCCGGTTGCCATGAAGACACCCCATCTGATCGATCCCGACATGCATGTCTCGGAGCTTGTGCTCCATCATCCCTGGAGCTGGAGCGTTCTGCGTAGCCACAACATCGATGTGTGTTGTGGCGGGGACTCGACCCTGAGCGTGGCCTGCGACCGCAACTCGGTCGACCTCGAAGCTCTGCAGAACGAGATCCTGAAGTCGGACGTCGTTCCGCCCGAACTCGTCTTCTGGGACCAACGTCCAGCCTCGGACCTGATCGAGCACATCCTCGATCGGTTCCACGCCAAGCACCGCCGCGACCTGCCGGTGTTCCTTGAGATGGCGCAGGCCTGCGAGATCGCGCACGGATCGGGTCCCGATTGGCCCGAGGATTTGCTCGCGCATCTGGAACACATGGCCGCCGAGCTCGAGCTGCACATGCGCAAGGAGGAGGAGGTGCTCTTCCCGTTGATCCTGCGCGGCATGGGACGGCACGCCCTGACGCCGATCGGCGTCATGAAGGGGGAGCACGAAGACCACGGCGACCACCTGAAACGCATGCGGGAAATGACGGACCAGTTCCGTGCTCCGGCGCACGCGTGTGCGACGTGGGTGGGCCTCTATCGCAATCTGGCCACTCTCGAGGACGAGTTGATGATGCACATCCACCTCGAGAACAATTTGCTCTTCCCGCGAGTCCTGAAAGGTGAGGGCTGAACGATGACGACATCGATGCGTACGTTCTGCCGCGAGCTCGATCGCGGCGGTAAACAGAACTTGTCCACGATCGCGCGCTTGCGAGGCGCCGAGCAAGCAATGCGCGAGCTCCTCGCGCTCACGCCGGAACTCGACGCGGAATGCATGGCGCTTCCCGAGGAAGGTTATGGTCGTTATCTGCATCACGTCTGCGACGATGACGGCGCGGTCGTGGTCGTGATGGTCTGGCCACCCGGATACGAGGGCTCGATCCACGACCATCGCACGTGGGGCGTCATCGGCATGCATACGGGGCAACTGCGCATCACGAACTACGTGCGCAACGACAATGGTCATGTGGAAGGTCGGGCGCGCATCGAGGCCACGGCCACGGTGACGTTGGATGAGGGTGGCATCGGTACAGCGCTTCCGCCGCACGAGGACATCCACCGCATCAGCAATCCGACGGACGAGGTCGCGATCTCGATCCACGCCTACGGTCGCAACGCGGACCAGTGCACGATCTTCGATGCGGAGGCCGGCACGTGCTCGATGCGCGACCTGGCCTTCACGGAGCGCGGCTGGCGGGATCGAACGGCTCCCACACCGCGCCGCAAACCGGCCAACTCGAACGCTCGGGTGACGACGATCATGACGCCGAACCCGCATTGGGTGTACGCGGACGAGTCCTTGGACCGCGCGCGGGGGCTGATGGACTGGTTCTCCTTCCGTCACCTGCCGATCATCGAGAACAAGCAACTCGTCGGTGTGTTGTCGGACCGTGACCTTCTGTCGGCGACGGGTGGACTGCACCTCGAGGAGCGACGCCGAGCCCGAAAGGACGGCCAGGTGGATCCTCCGATCTCGTCGTGCATGACACGTGGCCCGGTGTGCCTCGAGGAGAGCGCGTCGGTGATGGAAGCCGCGATGCAGTTCCTCGACCGCGGCATCGGCTGCCTACCGATCCTGGACAAGCAGGGTGGCCTGGTCGGGATCGTGACGGAGAAGGATGTTCTCGAGATGTTCCTCGACGACCACGACGGGATCGGGCTGAACCCGCCGCCGCAGAACCCTCCGGTGCATCAGCTCATGACGAGTCAACCGTTGCGCGTTCCCGCGTCCACGACGATCGCCGAAGCCTCCAAGATCAGTCGCTCGAACGGTGTGCGCCACCTACCCGTGTGCGACGAGGACCGTTTGCTGGGCATCGTCTCCGATCGTGACCTGCGTCGAGCGTTCGGCAAGGGACTGTCCGCGACGACGGAACTGGGTGACATCATGCAGACGAACATCGTCGGCATCGACCCCACGACGACGGTGTCCCGTGCCATCCACAAGCTGGTTCGCGGCCGCTTCAGCGCTCTGCCGATCCTCGATCCGATCTCCGGATTCGTGGGCCTCCTGACGACTGCTGACATTTTCGAACACTGCCTGGCGGCCTACGCGACCTCGACGCGTTGATCCCGCCAGGGCCGGGGAATGTCCATCACCATTCGCGGCAAAGCGTCGATGGACGCAGGATGCGTACCCTTCTCCTCGGACTCCTGACCGTCGTTCTCGCACCCCATGCCGTCGCGCAGTTCGAATCGACGCGCCCCTTGATCGCGAAAGCGGACTCGAACCCGGTTCCTGGGATTCCCTTCGACGGGTTGTGGTCGCGCCAGCTCTTCATCGGAGAAGGCAACAGCTTCCTCTCGCCGGTCGACGGCGGATACTTGGACACCGTCGAGCACCATCGGATCCGTTGGAATACCGAGCAGAGGACGTACGACGGACTCGAAAGGAGCAACATGCGCGTGATGCCGCTCGGTGCGTCGCGGTTGCTCATGGAATACGACCAGTCCCAGTCCGGTCGGACGTGGGTCCACGTCGTGCGCTGGGACGGTGCGGAGATGCACCTCTTCGACTTCGACGTCGATGACGCGTCCGACTTCGCTCGCCACATGCGGGCGAACGGGGTCACGATGAATGACGGTGTCGCGTCGGGCGCCTCCGCTTCGATCCTGCAGGCGCTTCGCTCGCTCCCGCTGCCCGAACGCGGTCACGATTGTCGTTGGCGAAGGCCGAATCACGCCGAGATGGGCGAGATCTGGAACTACTTCGAGATCGTGCGCTGGATCGACCACCAAGATTCGATCGTGCGCCAGATCTCGGCTGCGGAGGACTCGCTCCAGAGCCTGGGTGACCTGCACCAGGCCCACTACTTCGCGGATCAGGCGCACTGGCCGCAGCTGGGCCATCTGCACGCGCTCGCCATGGGCCCCTTCGAGTTCGGCTCGTTGGGCGGGTTCGGATTCGCGGCATTGACGGGGGATTCGATGCCGATCTTGAAACGCCTCGACGAACGCATCGAGACCCGCATGAAGTGGGTCGGAGAGCAGGTCGAGGTCGTCGAGCACATCGAACACGTCGACGATCCGGACGACCGGTTCGACTTCGTGATCCGAGCGGATCCCGGCGAGCTGCTGAAGTTCCACATGGTGATCACCGACAACGACGGCCAAGTGCTCGAGGACACGCACGCCAAGGGTGAACCGGTCATCGCGCCCGTCATGGGCGACCTTCCCGAGGGCATTCAGTGGGCGCTGCGCACGATGGCCTTGGACGAGAAGTTGACGCTCAACATCCCGCCGCACCTCGCGTTCGGACCGCAGTTCGGCGTGCTACGCGTCGAGCTCGAGATCGTCAAGCGCCTGCCGAACTCCGTGGACAGACCGCCGCTGCGCGACCAACTCGGGTACTACATCGATACGGTCGACGCCGAAGAGACACCGTCCGGGCTGCGATACCGGGACCTCGCGGTCGGAGAGGGCGAGTCGCCGGAACGGGGTCGCAAGGTCCGCCTCCGATCCATGGCGTGGAATGCCATGGGGGCTGCCCTGGGCGAGCCACAGGAGGTCACGACCACTGTCGGAGCGGACGACATGTTCGCAGGTGTCACCGAGGCCCTGCAGACGATGAGCGTGGGTGGACAACGCGTGCTCTTCGTCCCCCACCATCTGGCGGACACATCGCGCGAACGCGCTGGGACATCGCAATGCATCGTGGTGGAGCTGCTCGAAATGCTCGATTGATTCGGCAGTACCGAGACCGGCGAGGAATCGAAGCGACGCTTGTTCTTGATTCAGGTTGTTAGGAACATAGGGCCATGAGAAACGAGGGCATGCTCGGCTCGTGGATTGGATCTGGCCTTTGCCTGTTAGGGACGTCCGCGCTCGCTCAGCACCCGAACGTTCCGGAGCACCCTTCGCCGACGCCGAACTCGGTGGAGTACCACGTCACGCGTTGGAACCAGGACGATGGACTGCAACCCGGCACGGTCCACGCGATCGAGGAAGCCGCAGACGGCCTGCTGTGGATCGGAACGGCCAGCGACCTGATTCGGTTCGACGGAGAGACGTTCACCCCGATTCGAACCACCGCCCCGATCAGCGGAATCCTGGCCCTCGAGCAAGCGCGCGACGGTGCGCTTTGGATCGGGACGTCCGGACAAGGCCTGCTGCGCCATGAATCCGGCGACTTCCAGGTCGTCGGCGAACACACTTCGGTCGGCGAGATCCGGAACTTGCTCGAGGACTCCGCAGGCGTGCTCTGGGTCGGAGGATCCGAAGCCCTGGGTCGCATCGACGCGAACGGCATCGAACTCGTGCTTCCGCACGCCGTGCACGACCTGGAATTGGATACCGACGGTGTGGGCTGGGCCGCGACGGATGCGGGCGTCTGGAAGCTCGAAGAAGCGCCGCGCCACCTGGACACGAACGGTCACGAGGTCGAACTTCTGGCAGCGGGACGATCGGGAACGATGTGGGCGGTCGGTTTCTCGTTCGTGGCCGCGATGCAGGGCGAGCGTCTGGGCCCGATCACCAACACGAGTCCGACCCAGCACAACACGTGCGCGACACTGGACGTCGAAGGCAATCTCGTCGTCGGGGGAGAGCACGAACTCCGGACCTACCGCGTCTCTCAAGAACTCCTGCGAACGATTCAGGCCGAAAGCACGGCGACCCTGGAGGAGCCGGTGCTGGCGCTGCACCTCGACCACCAGGGCAACCTTTGGCTGGGTACGAAGGGCCAGGGCCTGGTGCGCCTCGCCCGTCCGCCTTTCCGCAGGTTGGCCACCAGCGATGGGGTGAACGCCCCGGTTCGAGGCGTCGCCGCGACCCTGGATGCTGTTTGGCTCGAGAACTTCAACCCGTACTTCCTGCGACACGATGTGTCGGGGCTGTCGCGCATCGACATCAACAACGACGGCCAGTTGTCCGCCGTTCAGATTCTCGGCGCAACGGCCAACGACGTCTTGTGGGCCTGGAGCTCCAACGGTCGGATCGTTCGCGTCGAGCCGATCGGATCGTGTGACGTGTGGGAGCTTGCTTACCGGCAGATCGAGGGCGTCGTCTTTGACGGCGAGGTCACCTGGCTCGGCAGCGAACTCGGCCTGGTCCGGTTCGACGGTGAGGACTTCACTTCGATCCCCCTCGCCGGTCTCGGAGCCGTCAAACCGACCACCGTGGACGCGGACGGCGGCGTTTGGTTTCTCTATCAAGGCGGTATCGGACGCTACCGTCACGGCGACCTGCAATTGCACGAACTCGATGGATCCCCCATCGCCAAGTGGCGCGACCTCACCTTCGACGAGACCGGCACAGGCTGGATCACGACGTATGGCGAAGGACTGTTGCGGTTTCGAGATGGCGACTTCCAACGAATCGACGCTTCGCACGGGCTCGGTGATTCGTTCTTGGGCGGCGTGATCGCGCATGCCGGCTGTTTGTGGATCAACACGAACAACGGAGTGATGGTGGCCTCGATCGCCGACCTGAACTTCGTGGCCGACGGCAAGCGCGACCGGGCCCACGTTCGCATGCTGATGACCGGCGAGGGCAACGGCAGCATGAGCGCCATCGGACCGGACGGGAAGATGTGGTTCCCCAACGTGGATGGTGTCTCGGTCGTGGATCCGAAGGTGGCTCGACCTGTCGAGAGAACGCCACCCGTGATGGTGGGCGGTGCGGTCGCGGACAACACCTCGTTGACGCGAGTCGACGGGGTCCTCGAGGTTCAGCCCGGCACGTCCTCCCTCGAGATCGCCTACACCGCGGCAACACTCTCGCGTCAGTCCCAGCCCGCGTTCCGGTATCGCTTGCTCGGATCCGAC
>TARA_R110002072_G_scaffold282391_2_pt1 | contig 12442 bp, 9 predicted proteins | sample TARA_R110002072 | Tara Oceans TARA_R110002072 (sample SAMEA4397118) | marine metagenome | biome: Polar Biome; feature: [SRF] surface water layer (ENVO:00010504); material: water (ENVO:00002006), including particulate matter (ENVO:01000060) such as... | depth 5 m | reverse complement strand
AGCCGAAGCCGAAGCCGAAGCCGAAGCCGAAGCCGAAGCCGAAGCTGAATTCCAAGCCCCGCGTGAGGGCGATACGCTCCAGCCCGGCGCGTCGCCAGGGCGCAACCCGGCGCCTTGACCCACAGGCGAGCGGTGCCGCCCCGACGCAGGCGCGTAAAGTGGCGATGACACCTGCCTTGCCGCACACCGCCATGACCACGCTGTCGATTCTTGACCTGGTGCGCATCACCGAAGGGGCCACCGCCCGCACCGCCCTCGACAATGCCCGCGATGTGGCGCGTCATGCCGAGGGCTGGGGGTATCGGCGCATCTGGTTCGCCGAACATCACAACATGCCCGGCATCGCCAGCGCGGCCACGTCACTGGTCATTGCCCACGTGGCGGCCGGCACCCACACCATCCGCGTGGGCGCCGGCGGCATCATGCTGCCCAACCATGCGCCGCTGGTGATTGCCGAGCAGTTCGGCACCCTGGCCCATTTGTTTCCGGGGCGTATCGACCTGGGGCTTGGGCGAGCGCCGGGGACTGATCCGCTCACGGTGCGGGCACTGCGCACCGCCGCAGATGCCGCCCATCATTTTCCGCAGGACGTGATGGCGCTGCAGCATTTCTTCGCCCCTGCACAGCCCGGACAGCGGGTCGTGGCGGTGCCGGCGGCCGGCACCGAGGTGCCGCTGTGGGTGCTGGGTTCCAGCACCTTTGGCGCCGCGCTGGCCGCCGAACTGGGCTTGCCCTACGCATTTGCCGCCCACTTTGCGCCGGATCAACTGATGCCGGCCCTGGCGACCTACCGCAGCCGCTTCACGCCGTCGGCGCAATTGGCCGCCCCGTATGTGGCGGTGGGCGTCAACGTCATCGCGGCCGATACCGACGCCGAGGCGCGACGGCTGGCGACCACGCAGCAGATGTCGTTCATCGACCTGTTTCGCGGCGCGCGGGGCCTCAGCCGGCCGCCGATCGACGACATCCAGGGTTACGGGTCCCCCGCGGAGCAGGCCCAGGCGCAGCAGATGCTCAAGTACGCCATCGTTGGCGGCCCGGCGACGGTGCGGGCGGGGATCGACGCCCTGACCGCCCAGACCGGTGCCGATGAATTGATCATGGTCACCGATGTGTTCGACCACGCCGCGCGGCTGCGCTCCATCAAGATCACGGCCGAATGCCGTTCCATGACTGCGGCCTGAGAAACGGATCTTGCGGGCTCGTGCGGACCGGGTGCTGCTGAGCACCCGATATCGGGCGCACCTTGAAGGGGTTCATCTGCAACGAGGCCTGCCGCTCCCCTTGATGACAATGACGTTGGCAATGACGTTGGCAATGACGTTGGCAATGACGTTGGCAATGACGTTGGCAATGACGGCGGAGTGACCGAAGCGCACGACGCCGGCCGTTGTGAAACAGGCGGTTACACGCTGGACTTGTGCCCGCAGGGCGTCGCCGCAGCGCCGTTCGGCTGCGGCAGGCGGGCGCCCCATCGATCGCCCCGAACCCATACGGCCGGCCAGGGCCCTGTGCAAAGTGCGGCCGACTGTCGTACAAAGGATGCAAGGGGCCAGGCCGCGAACAGACCCTGAGTGCACTCAATATCAGGAGAGCTTAACGATGAGCATCAAAGCCATTTCAATGGCCGCACTGTTGGTGATCGCCGCCGGCAGCAGCACCCACGCCCTTGCCAACAATTGCGAGAAGGTGAAGGCCGACATTGCCGCCAAGATCGACGCCAATGGTGTGCCGTCCTACTCATTGACCGCCGTCGACGCCGGTGCCGCGCATGAAGGCAAAGTGGTCGGCCATTGCGGGGGCAACACCAAACGCATCGTCTATGTGCGAGGGGCGGTCGGGCCCGAGCCTGCGCCGCCGGCGCAGCCCGCAGCCACCGCCGCCCCGGCTGCAGCTGCGCCGGCATCACCGTAAAGGCGGTACCCGCTCATTTGCCGTTGCAGGCGCAGGTCGATGATGCGTCGGCCTGCGCGGCTCGTTCCCATTCGGGCTGACTCAGCGCTCCACGATGGCCGTCACGCCCAGCCCGCCTGCGGCGCAGATCGAGATGAGGCCGCGACCGCCCCCCGCCTCGTCGATGATCTTGGCCAGCGTGGCCAGAATGCGCCCGCCGGTGGCGCCGAAGGGGTGGCCCATGGCCAGCGAGCCGCCTCGAATGTTCAGCTTGTCGCGGTCAATGCTGCCCAGCGGGCTGCTAAGGCCCAGTCGCTCCTTGCAGAAGGTCTTGCTTTCCCAGGCGCTGAGCGTGCACAGCACCTGGGCGGCGAAGGCTTCGTGAATCTCGTAGAAGTCGAAGTCTTGCAGGGTGAGCCCGGCGCGGTCGAGCATGCGCGGCACGGCGTAGGCGGGGGCCATCAGCAGTCCTTCTTTCTTGCCCACGAAGTCCACCGCGGCCGTTTCGGCATGGGTGAGATAGGCTTGCACCTTGAGGCCGTGCGCCTTGGCCCAGCTTTCGCTGCCCAGCAGCACGGCAGACGCGCCGTCGGTCAGCGGGGTGGAGTTTCCGGCCGACAGCGTGCCCTTGCCCGAGGTCTTGTCGAACGCCAGGCCCAACGAGGCCAGCTTGTCCATCGTCAGGTTGGTGCGCAGGTTGTTGTCCTGCGTCAGGCCGGCGAAGGGCACCAGCAGATCGCCGTAAAAGCCTGAGTCATAGGCCGTGACGGCTTTTTGATGGCTCTGAAAGGCCAGCAGGTCCTGATCATCGCGTGAGATGCCCCATTCCTGGGCCATCAGCTCGCAGTGCTGCCCCATCGACTTGCGGGTGCGCGGCTCGCCGTTGGTGGGGATCGCCGGCGCCAGCATGGCCGGACGAAACTTGGCCAGAGCGGCCAGGCGCTGGCCCGTGGTCTTGGCGCGGTTGGCTTCCAGCAGAATCTTGCGCAGCCTGTCATTGACGGCGATGGGCGCATCCGAGGTGGTGTCAACGCCACCGGCGATGCCGGAGTCGATCTGCCCGAGGGCGATCTTGTTGCCGATGGCGATGGCCGCTTCCAGCCCCGTGCCGCAGGCCTGCTGCACGTCAAACGCCGAGGTTTCGGGTGCCAGCCCCGACGACAGTACCGCCTCGCGGGTCAGGTTGAAGTCTCGCGCGTGCTTGAGCACCGCGCCGGCGGCCACCTCGCCGAGGCGCTCGCCGTGCAACTGATATTTGTCGACCACACCGTTGAGTGTCGCGGTGAGCATGGCCTGGTTCGATTGCGTGGTGTAGGCCGTGTTCGAGCGGGCGAAGGGAATGCGGGCGCCGCCAACAATGGCGACCTTGCGTGCCTGGGCCATGGTGAAACTCCTTGAATCAATAGCGAAGTGAAATGAGGTCTGCGGCCGTGGACCCGGAGGCCCGATGCCGCAGTGCACAAAAGCATACGCCGCAAATTCGGGGCGTCGCTTGGCCGCAGCGACAGCTGCGTCCGGTTCACAAAAAATTCACTACCGCCCCCTTGAAAGCAGGGAGGCGGCGCCTCAGTGTTAGCAGCCTCTGGGGGAGAGTGCTAACAATCGTGGCCTTTGTCCCGTAGAGCGTTTCGTTCAGTTTCGATGTTTTGGTTATCAATTTACGGGAGAAACCCAATGAGTCTGCGTCCTTTGCACGACCGCGTGATCGTGAAGCGTCTGGAAGAAGATAAGAAATCCGCCGGTGGCATCCTCATCCCGGACAGTGCCGCTGAAAAGCCCCTCAAGGCCGAAGTGATTGCCGTGGGTTCAGGAAAGCGCACCGACGACGGCAAAACCCACGCCGTTGACGTCAAGGTGGGCGACAAGGTGTTGATCGGCAAGTATTCCGGCACCGAAGTCAAGGTCGATGGTCAGGAGCTCGTCGTGCTGCGCGAAGACGACATCATGGCCGTGTTCGCCTAAGTCTCATCCCGAATCAGAAAGAGGAAGTTCAAATGTCAGCAAAAGAAATCAAGTTTGGCGACGACGCCCGCGCACGCATGGTGGCCGGCGTCAACACGCTTGCCAACGCGGTCAAAGTCACCCTCGGCCCCAAGGGTCGTAACGTGGTCATCGACAAGAGCTTTGGCGCCCCCACCGTCACCAAGGACGGCGTGTCGGTTGCGAAGGAAATCGAACTGAAGGACAAGTTCGAGAACATGGGCGCCCAGCTCGTGAAGGAAGTCGCTTCCAAGACCTCCGACGCCGCCGGCGACGGCACCACCACCGCGACCGTTCTGGCCCAGGCCATCCTCAACGAAGGCCAGAAGAGCGTCACCGCCGGCGTTGACCCGATGGACATCAAGCGCGGCATCGACAAGGCCGTCGAAGCCGTCACCGCCGAAATCAAGAAGCTGGCCGTGCCCTGCAAAGACCGCAAGGCCATTGCCCAGGTCGGCACCGTGTCGGCGAACTCCGATGAAGCCATCGGCGAAATCATCGCCACCGCGATGGACAAGGTTGGCAAGGAAGGCGTGATCACCGTTGAAGACGGTTCCGGCCTCGAAAACGAGCTGGACGTGGTCGAAGGCATGCAGTTCGACCGTGGCTACCTGTCGCCCTACTTCATCAACAACCAGCAGAACCAACAGGTCGAGCTGGAAAACCCGCTGATCCTCATCAGCGAGAAGAAGGTCGCCAACATCCGCGAACTGCTGCCCGTGCTCGAAGCCGTTGCCAAGGCCGGCAAGCCGCTGCTGATCATTGCCGAAGACGTCGAAGGCGAAGCGCTGGCCACCCTGGTGGTCAACAACCTGCGCGGCATCCTCAAGGTCGCTGCCGTCAAGGCGCCGGGCTTTGGTGACCGCCGCAAGGAAATGCTCAAGGACATCGCCATTCTCACCGGCGGCACCGTCATCGCCGAAGACGTGGGCCTGTCGCTCGAAAAAACCACCATTGACGACCTGGGCACCGCCAAGAAGGTCCAGATCAACAAGGAAAACACCACCATCATCGACGGCGCCGGCGAATCGGCTGCCATTGAAGATCGCGTGGGCCACATCCGTCGCCAGATCGAAGACGCAACCAGCGACTACGACAAGGAAAAGCTGCAGGAGCGTGTTGCCAAGCTCGCCGGCGGCGTGGCCGTGATCAAGGTGGGCGCTGCCACCGAAATCGAAATGAAGGAAAAGAAAGCCCGCGTCGAAGACGCGCTGCACGCCACCCGTGCGGCCGTTGAAGAAGGCATCGTGCCCGGCGGCGGTGTCGCCCTGGTGCGGGCCTCGGTCGCGCTGGAAAGCCTCAAGGGTGCCAATGACGACCAGACGGTCGGCATCAACATCCTGCGTCGCGCCATTCAGGAGCCCCTGCGCATGATCGTCCGTAACTGCGGCGAAGAGGCCTCCGTGGTCCTCAACAAGGTGCGCGAAGGCAAGGGCAACTTCGGCTACAACGCCAGCAACAACACTTTCGGCGACATGCTCGACGCCGGCATCATCGACCCCGCCAAGGTCACGCGTCTGGCACTGCAGAACGCGGCCTCCGTCGCCGGCCTGCTGCTGACCACCGAAGCCATGATCGCCGAAGCCCCGCAGAAGAACGACGCACCGGCCATGCCGGGCGGCGGCGGCATGGGTGACATGGGCGGCATGGGGGGTATGGGCGGTTTCTAAGCCGCATCACCGCTGTAATGTTGTGCAAAGAGCCCCTTTTCAGGGGCTCTTTTTTGTGCAATTGAGAGATGAAATGGTGCAGTGCGAAATTAATCACGTACGGGCCTTGTTGTTGTCACGCGGAGTTTGCTAGTCTGGCTCGAATCCTGCTGTAAGTCCTGATGCGGAAAGGCCGTCGTCGGGTTGTAACCAGCCATATTTTCGGGGAGTAAGTTCATGCAATTTCGTAAGCTCGCAGTGGCCGCAGGCGTCATCAGCGGCGTCTCTGCTCTGGCAGTGGGTTGTAGCTCAAGCGACTCGCGATCGCCATTCGAGGACGGCGGCGCGGTCACTGCCACCGCCGCACTGGGCGCCCTCTCTGGTGCCAACTGTGTGTTGAACAGGCTGCCGGTCGAGGATCTGGTCCTCGGCACTGTGACGACCGATGATGACGGTGTCGCCAATTTCGGGATCATTGACAGCAACGGCCCGTTCCTGCTCACCTGCTCCGGCGGCTCTTACTACGACGAGGCAACTGATTCCACCGTGGATTTTGAAGGCAGCATCCGTTCAGTGGTGCTTCCACGCCAGCCGTTCACGCCGCTCAACGTCGGCGTGACCACTGCGACTGAACTCGTGGTGGCGGCGCTGGAGGGTAATCCGCCCGGGCCGATCAATCTGGGTTTTGTTGCCAACGCCCTGTTGGAAGTCGCTCGTGCGCTGGGCGTGCCGAACCTCAACTTGTTGACGCCGCCAGAAGTGGTGAACGAAGACGATCCGCTGATCTCGGGAACCGATGCGCGGGGCCTTCATGCCCTGATCCTCGCGGGTTTCTCGCAGTTGGCCAGCGAACTTGATCTGACCACCGCTGAACTGGGCGCGCTGCTTGCCGACGATGTTGCTGCAGGGCAGCCCATTGGCACCAGTCTGATCGGCCTGGGCTCGCCAGCCATCTCAAGCGCGGTTGATTTTCTGGTTCGTTTCGATGCCGCAGTGCTGGCCATCATTGACATCATCGTGGAGCCGGGCATTCGGGAGGAAATTCGCGGCAACGTGATCGCGCAGCAGGCGGTGGCTCAGTCACCGGGTCGCGGCCTTGTCAACCCGCAAAACCCTGAAGCGACCCCCACTCCGACGCCGACCCCGACCATCACCCCGACTGCGACGCCGACTGTCACCCCGACTGCGACGCCGACGGCCACCCCGACGGTGACGCCGACCGTCACCCCGACTGCGACGCCGACCGTCACTCCGACGGTGACGCCGACCGTCACCCCGACTGCGACGCTGACCGTTACCCCGACTGCGACGCCGACGGCCACGCCGACCGCAACCCCGACGGTCACCCCGACGCCGCCCACGGGCGGAACCGGTGGCACCGGCGGTTCAGGCGGTGGTGTCGGCGGCACCCCGTAAATCGTTGATGTTTGATAACAAAGGCCGCGTCGTGCGGCCTTTGTTATTTACGGGTTATTTACGGCACATTCGATCAGGGGCCGCGATGGCGGTGTGAGCGCCAGGCAAGTGAGACCTGAAGCCACCCAGATAAGATGTTGCGACCGCGTACCAGACCGCCCCCGACGGAGCCACCGGCCCGCCAATCGCAAAGGTGCTCGCCATGCAGGCTGTGGCAACAAAGCAGCTGCATCGCTTCCGCAATCGAGTGGCTCACCATCAGGGGTCTGGCACACGTTCGGGGAACCGATGATTATCCAGACCCATGAAAATGCAACCTGTGTCCGTGACAATGCAATCAATAAAAAAATGTAAGACCTTGTCGATGAATGGAAAGTATTTGAAGTTCAGTGCGCTCACGCTCAGCGCGGTGGCCTTGGCAGCCCAGTCCTTGAGTGTGGAGGCATTCCAGTCGTCACAAGGCTATACCGGGCTGCTGTTCATCCCCAATGCGCAGGTTCAGGGGCGCTACGCCTGGGACGTGCAGATTAACGACGCCGTGCATGAGGAAGCCCGGCCTCGGGCAGACAGGGCGCAGAACATTGCGGTTTCCATCGGGCTATTGCCCAGAGTTGAATTGAGTGGCCGCATCTATACGGCCTATGCCCCGAACGACCGTCGTCTCGACAACGACCTTTCGGCCAGTGCCAAGGCGCAGCTTTGGCACAGTGAACAGGTGTCGCTTGCGGTGGGCTATGCGGATTTCGCCGGAGAGGCGGTCAAGCTCAGTTCGCGGTATGTAGTCGCCGACTACGCACCAATCAAGCAGATCAGGATGACCGTCGGCTTCAGCGATGGGCCCGACCGGCTGGACGGCGCATTCGGCGGTCTGGAGGTGCGGCCGTTTCACTTCGTCGGCCTGTTGGGTGAATACGACAGCAATGAAGTGAACGCCGGCCTGCGTTTGTACGCACCCGAATGGAAAGGGGTGACCGCTTATCTGGGCGCTGCCACGCAACGCGACGCACGCGAGTCCGTGCAGTTGGCAGCGGGTCTGTCCTTCAATTTTGGGCGTCCGAATCCGCCGGGTAATCCGCCCTATATCGTGCAGGGTGAGGGCCAACTGTCGCGTGCCCATCAGCAGATTTCAGCTGACCTGCCGATAGACGCCGCAATGCCGCTCGCCCGGGTAGACAGCAGCCAATGGGGCCACAACGCCAACGACGCTTTTTATGACCAATGCAAGGACGGCAAAACCGCTTCTCATCGCGTCTCTGAAACCCGTTACGGCATTCCGCTCAGAACGGCCCGTGTCGATTGTGTCGACGGTGTTGCGCAAGTCCAGACAGCCAGTTGGCAGCCACAGCGACTGACCGATTTCGACCTGACCAAGGCCCAGAACTGGGAAGACACCCTCCTGTCATTCCGCGTCGAGCCGGCGTTGGTCAATAACGTCGCCACAGAATTTGGCGTTTATGACTATTCGCTGGGCGTGCAAACCTCGGCGCGGCTGCAATTGCCAGCGGGACTGGCGATTTATCACGTTCATGAAGATCCCGTAACCGAGTCGGACGACTTTGAAGACGGCGGCGTGTTTGCCGGTGGCCGCATCCGCTCAAGAAGCGTCGAGACCATGATGCAGTGGTTGGCACATCCTTTGCCTGGGCTGATTACGACCGTCGCAGCGGGCAAGAAGCGTATCGCGGGCGTTGATACCGAAGCCGTCATGGCCGAAGTGCTTTTGCACTCGCCCAGTGGCGCGCATCAGGTCTCGGCGGCCGGCGGCAAATTCTCGCCCGATGACGATGTTGATATTGGCGAGGAGGACTATTACCGGCTCACCTACCGCTACCTTTGGGCCCGGCAAGACGTGGCCTTCGCCTTGAGTCACGGCTGTTACATGCTCGCGGGGGACTGTGGTCAGACCTATGTGTTAGAGCGTTATATGAAAGGCCTTAACTTTTTCGTGTTCTTCAGCGTCGCAGGGGCAGACGATCAGGTCGGCGGCATTGGATTCCAGGCGCCGCTAACGTTCAGAAAAGCGCCGCAATACAAACATGTCCGGTTGGATGGAACGCCCGCATTCAGCTATGCGCTGCAGACCACAGTGAATCCTGAAGATGGCCGTAACGTCCTTCGGCCGGGCTTCATGTTCGAGCCCAGGCTTAAATATGACCCACGTCGTATCATCCTCGATCGGAACAAGGCCGTTCCGGGCTATTTTCACTGACCCGTGCGACTGACGTCCTTACAGTGTGCGCTTATCGCCATGGATGGCCTCTTGCGCTGGGCGGGCGTCACATGCGGCAGTCAAACTTATTGCATCACGCAGGTATGGCACGCAGCAGTTCGGTTTAGCGATCGAGGAACCTGATGGGCAAGCACTTTGGCGAAATCATGGGGCGGGATGCCGCAACGCACTTTGCGGCGTGGCTATTGCGTCAATCAAAAGTGCGCAAGCAGATCATCATCTCGCTTACCGATCTGAGCCTGTTGACCGGCGCCATGGTGATTGCCCTGCTGGTTGTGGCGTTGCCCAGCATGGGTACCTGGCCTGCCGCGAACTATTGGATATTGGCCGGCGGGGTGCTGTTGGCCGTGGTGCTGCTCCGCGTGCTGGGCGTGCACCACATCGTGTCCCGCCATGCCGATGTTGACCTGATCGAGCGCAGCTTCGGCGCCCTGTTCATCGCATCCATCGTCTTGCTGGGCGTGCTCAGCCTGCGTCTGCCCCTGGTCCTGGCAGTGGCAATCCCCTTTCTGTTCGGCGCCATGGGCTTTGCCGCGGTGCTGATGAGTCGGGCGATCGCGGTGCGCCTGCTCAAGCCCGCAAGTGCGCGCAAGCGCGGCGCGCGCGTCCTGATCTACGGTGCGGGCGAGGGTGGCGTGCAGTTGGCGGCGGCCCTGCGCAACGGTGACCGCTTCTGCCCGGTGGTGTTTGTCGACAGCAACCCCTCATTACACGGGCGTCGCATCCACGGCTTGAAGGTTTTCCCCACGACCGCGCTTGAAAAGCTGCATAACGAGGGCGTGTTTGAACAGGTGCTGCTGGCCGTGCCCAGCGCTACGCCGCAAGAGCGCCTGCACATTCTGGAACAGCTTGAAGCCCTGTCGGTCAAGGTGCTGGTCATGCCCGCGCTGGAAGACATCGCAGCCGGCATCAGCCGCGTCGATCAACTGCGGGAGGTGCAGGTCGAAGACTTGCTGCCGCGCAGCGCCGTCAAGCCCGACAAATCTTTGCTCTGCCAGTCACTCAACGGCAAAACGGTACTGGTCACCGGCGCCGGCGGCTCAATCGGCTCCGAGCTGTGCAGGCAGGCGATGCTCCACGGTGCGTCGCGCCTGATCCTCGTGGAATGCTGCGAGTACTCGCTTTACAAGATTGACCACGAGCTGCGGCAGAGCCCGCTGCAGGGCCAGTGCGACGTGGTCCCGTTGCTCATCAACGCCGTCAATGCGCAACAGATCACCCGCGCATTCCAGGAATATCCCGTGCAGGTCGTTTATCACGCGGCCGCCTACAAGCACGTGCCATTGGTCGAGGCCAACCCGTGCGCCGCTGTCCTTAATAACGTGCAGGCCACGCAATCGGTCGTCACCGCCGCCATTTTGGCGGGCGTTGAGCGCTTCGTGCTGGTCTCGACCGACAAGGCCGTGCGGCCCACCAATGTGATGGGTGCCAGCAAGCGATTCTGCGAACTGGTGGTGCAGGCTGCCGCGGTCAATGCCGGCCGCACCGCACTCAGCATGGTGCGGTTCGGCAACGTGCTGGGCTCAAGTGGGTCGGTGGTGCCCCTGTTCAAGGAACAGATCCGGCGGGGCGGGCCGGTCACCGTCACCCACCCCGACGTGACCCGCTACTTCATGACCATTCCCGAGGCCGCGCAACTGGTCATCCAGGCCGGGGCCATGGGCGACCACGGCGAGGTGTTTCTGCTGCAGATGGGCCAGCCTGTCAAGATTCGCGATCTCGCAGAGCGCATGATTCACCTGTCGGGCAGAACCCTCGTTGACCCCGCCAGCAAGCAGGGCGACGTTGAGATTCGCTACACCGGACTCCGCCCCGGCGAAAAACTCTACGAAGAGCTGCTGATTGGCGCCGAGGCGCAGGCCACCCCGCATCCGCGCATCTACAAGGCCGCCGAAGAATGGTTCACGCCCGAGGTGCTCGAATTGCACCTCAGCGCCCTGCTTGCCGCCGCCCATGGCGGTGACGTGCGTGCGCTGAAATGTACGCTCAGCCAATGCGTTGCCGGGTACGTCTATGGCGCGCCGGCCGAGCTCCATGATGGTACGTTCCCCGACGAGGCACCTCGGCAACTGACAAAGACCGCCGAGGCCCAGGTTCCGCAACCCACGTCGCGCCCCACGCCGGCAACACCGACAGATGACCGTCATCGCCCGGCACCCGCCCACCACACACCCGCGCGTCCGCGCCCTGCGTTCGGGCCCGCAGGCGCCGAGGCGGCAGGCGTGCTCAGGCAAATGGCCACATCCAGCGCAACGTCAGACGCCGGCATGACGGTTGCCGCCGCTGGCCAGCGCCCCCTACACCGTTAGCCTCCTTCACGTGAACGTCATCAATCGAGAGGTCTAATAGCGAACCCTTGCCTTGCCGGGCAGCGCCGCATCCACGCGCGCCACGGCCCAGACCCAGACCGCTGGCTGACCTCGCAGCGCAGCAACACCGCAACACTCCATCCGCACCTAGAACGCTTGCCACGCACCATGCAACCGCCCTCAGTGTTCAATATTTGAACAGATGACATGAAAAACACCCTGCTCGACGAAGTGCACCTCAAGGTCATGAAGCTGATCGAGGCCACGCCAGACATCACGCAACGCGACCTGGCCGAAAAGCTCGAAGTCAGCGTGGGCAAAGCCAACTATCTGCTCAAGGGGCTCATTCAAAAAGGCTTGCTCAAGGCCGAAAACTTCCAGAAGAGCCAGAACAAGCTGGGCTACGTCTACAAATTCACCCCCGCCGGACTGGAGCACAAGGCGCGAATCACCCTGCGCTATATGCAGAAACGGGTTGCCGAGTACGAAGCCATGAAAAAAGACCTCGATTCAATGAACGGGCCAGGCAATTGAAACGCCCCACAAACGCCACCCATGCGAGCGCCGCCGCCGCGTCACCCCGTAACGAAACACGTCACCTCGTCGAGACCAAACGCAAGTCATGAAAATAACGGTAGTGGGCACAGGGTATGTTGGGCTGGTGTCAGGCGCGTGCCTGGCAGACTCAGGTAACGACGTCCTGTGCCTTGATCTTGACCCCCGCAAAATAGAAACACTGAATGCCGGTGGCATCCCCATCCACGAGCCCGGCCTCGATCAAGTCGTCGCCCGCAACGTCGCCGCCGGCCGGCTCAGGTTCACCACCAACATCGACGAAGCCGTCGCCTTCGGGCAGCTGCAGTTCATTGCCGTCGGCACGCCGCCCGATGAAGACGGCTCGGCAGACTTGAAATACGTGCTCGCGGCCGCGCGCAACATCGCCAGCCGCATGACCGGCTACAAAC
>TARA_R110002072_G_scaffold276066_1_pt1 | contig 12442 bp, 6 predicted proteins | sample TARA_R110002072 | Tara Oceans TARA_R110002072 (sample SAMEA4397118) | marine metagenome | biome: Polar Biome; feature: [SRF] surface water layer (ENVO:00010504); material: water (ENVO:00002006), including particulate matter (ENVO:01000060) such as... | depth 5 m | reverse complement strand
AGAATTTGATATTGAAGTAATTTTCTTTGATGGACGAGGAGGACCACCTGCAAGAGGAGGAGGAAAAACACATCAATTTTATGCTTCTTTAGGACCAACAATTGAAGACAAAGAAATTCAGTTAACAATTCAAGGACAAACGATTAGTTCTAATTTTGGAACCTTAAATTCTTCTCAATTTAATTTAGAACAATTAATAAGTTCAGGTATTAAAAACGAAGTTTTTACCAAAGATCAATTAAATGATGCTCATAGAACTATTATTGATGATTTAGCAAAAACAAGTTATAAAACCTACGTTGATTTTAAAAATCATCCGCAGTTTTCACCTTATTTAGAGCAAATGAGTACCTTAAAATACTATGCAAAAACTAATATTGGAAGTAGACCAAGCAAGCGTTCAAATTCTGATACGTTAGATTTTTCAGCTTTAAGAGCCATTCCTTTTGTGGGTAGTTGGAGTCAATTAAAACAGAATGTTCCTGGTTTTTATGGAGTTGGAACTGCTTTAAAAAAGTATGAAGATGCCAACAGATTTGATGAAATTGTAGAGTTTTACAATGCCTCAGATTTCTTAAAAACACTGTTAGAAAACAGTATGATGAGTTTAACAAAATCTTTCTTTGGCTTAACTGCTTACATGGCTGATGACGAAGTTTTTGGAGAATTCTGGACACTAATTCACGAAGAATATAAAACTACAAAACGTTTGTTATTAAAACTAGCAGGACATACAGAGTTGATGGAAAATCATCCTGTTGGAAAAGCATCTATTGAAATTAGAGAAAGTATCGTTTTGCCATTGTTAACTATTCAGCAATATGCCTTAAAGAAAATTCAAGAATTGCAAAAATCAGAAGGTAATGAAGCTGAAATTGAAATCTTTGAAAAAATGGTAATGCGTTCTTTATTTGGGAATATTAATGCTAGTAGAAATTCTGCTTAGAAGTTTTATCGACATTAAAAATATAAAATGCAACCTAAATTTAGGTTGCATTTTTTTGTTGGTTTATTTTTTTCCTATCTTTAAAGAAAAAAAAATGCTTGTTAAAGTTTACGGTTCTGCAGTTTTTGGTATAGAAGCCACTACTATTACAATTGAAGTTAATATTGATAAAGGAATTGGGTATCATTTAGTGGGTTTGCCTGACAAAGCTGTAAGTGAAAGTTCTTACCGAATTTCGGCAGCTTTAAATAACAATGCTTACAAACTTCCTGGTAAAAAAATCATTATAAATATGGCTCCTGCAGATATTCGAAAAGAAGGTGCTTCTTATGATTTATCTTTAGCAATGGGTATTTTGGCAGCTTCCAATCAAATACAATCAGAAACTATAAACGAATATATTATTATGGGAGAACTTTCTTTAGATGGAAGTTTGCAACCCATAAGAGGTGTTTTGCCAATGGCAATCAAAGCTAGAGAAGAAGGTTTTAAGTACTTTATTCTTCCAAAAGAAAATGCTAAAGAAGCTGCAATTGTTGATAATTTAACGGTTTTAGGAGTAGAAAATATTTTAGAAGTTATCAATCATTTTAATGGTGATAAAAAAATTGAACCTACAATTGTAGACACAAGAGCCGAATTTTATAAAAATATCGATTTCCCAGAATTTGATTTTTCGGATGTAAAAGGACAAGAATCTATAAAACGTTGTATGGAAATTGCAGCTGCTGGTGGTCATAACATTATTTTAATTGGACCTCCAGGTTCTGGAAAAACCATGTTGGCCAAAAGATTGCCAAGTATTTTACCACCAATGACTTTGCACGAAGCTTTAGAAACTACAAAAATTCATTCTGTAGTTGGTAAAACTAAAAATAACGGACTTTTATATCAACGTCCTTTTAGAAGTCCACATCATACAATCTCGAATGTTGCTTTGGTTGGTGGAGGACAATATCCAAGACCAGGAGAAATTTCCTTATCTCATAATGGCGTTTTGTTTTTAGATGAATTACCAGAATTTAAACGTGAAGTTTTAGAAGTGATGAGACAGCCTTTAGAAGATAGAGATGTTACCATTTCTAGGGCAAAATTCACAGTAACTTATCCATGTTCTTTTATGTTGGTGGCAAGTATGAATCCTTCTCCAAGTGGTTTTTTTAACGATCCAAATTCGCCAATGACGTCTTCTCCACAAGAAATGCAGCGTTATTTAAGTAAAATTTCTGGACCTTTATTAGATAGAATCGATATTCATATTGAGGTTACTCCAGTGCCTTTTGAGAAATTATCCGAAGAAAGAAAAGGCGAATCTTCTGTAGAGATTAGAAAACGTGTTACAGCATCTAGAGAAATACAATCTGCACGTTTTGAGGATTTTGAAAACGTACATTACAATGCACAAATGACTGTAAAACAAATCAGAAAATTCTGTAAATTATCTCCAGAAAGTTTATCGCTCTTAAAAACAGCCATGGAAAAACTAAACCTTTCTGCAAGAGCTTATGACCGAATTTTAAAAGTATCTAGAACCATCGCAGATTTAGCCGATGTTGCTGATATTTCTCCAGATCATATTGCTGAAGCTATTCAGTATAGAAGCTTGGATAGAGATGGTTGGTTGGGGTAAAATTCTTATTTTTGTACTCTATGAAAAGACTTATCCTCTTAACTATATTATACTTTATCTTATCCTATAAAGCTGAAGCTCAAATTACCTTATCACATAATGTTGGAGATGACACTATTGAAACAAATATGTTTTCTTGTACTTCAGCATACCAATATTGGGCAAGAAAATTTGTTTTGAATGAATTTGGTATATCTAAAAATGAAGAATTAATTATAAATAAAGGAAGTGTAGCTATAACTGATACCTGGGGTACTCCAACTCTTCAATTTAATATTTATAAGATAGATTCTAACTTTCCTTTATCTTTTGATAAAAAAGAATTAATTGGGAGTAGCCAAGTTGAGCCTATTTATGACTCATTTATTAGAAATGGTAAATCTAAAATAATTACAATAAACTTTAATACGCCAATAACTATTCCTTCTGATGTGGAAATTATTTTAGTTGAAATACACAAGGGAATTCTTTGGGGAGATGGTAGTGCTTTTATTGGTGGTACTGTTAGTGATAATGATAATTCTTGGTATCGAGGTTGTGCAGGAGATTCATCTGGAATTTATAAAACCACAGATGAACTTTGGCCAAGTCCAAATAGTAATATTAACTTCTACATAACCGTAAACGGAGAAGCAAAAACAATTTTTCCTTTTCAAATTACAAATGATAACAACTGCGAAAATAAAAGCAATAATTTCAGTTTAACAAATCAAGCAGAAATAAAATCTGTGGTTTGGAATTTCGATGACCCTAGTTCTGGTGCAAATAACACCTCAACTTCTAATGATATTTCTCATCAATTTTCATCTCCAGGAATTTACAATGTTACTGCAACAGTTATTCATATTGATAACACCAGTTATACAATTCCTCAAGAAATAGAAATTTTTGAAGCGCCAAACATCAACAAAAATGTATCTTTAAAACAATGTGATAATAGTGATATTGATGGTTTTAGTTTCTTTAATTTAAACGAAGTAAAAGAAAAAATTATAGCAAATCCTGATGACTATACCATCACTTTTCACGAAGAAAAAGTTGATGCTGAAAATGGAAGTTCAGAAATAACGAACATTACAAACTATAAAAACAAACAAGTAAGTATTGATAAAATTTGGGCAAGAGTAGAAAATACGAATGGTTGTTATGAAATTAGTGAAGTGGATCTTTTTGTCTCTACTACAGAAATACCAGCTATTCTATTAAAAGAATATTATCAATGTGATGATGGAACAAACACAACTGATGGAATTGCAACGTTCGATTTTAGTGATATAACTAACGATATTATCAATATATTTCCATTAAATCAACAACTAGAAATTACTTATTATAGAAATGAAGAGGATGCTTTAGCTGAAGAAAATGCCATTGCAGATATTACCAATTATCAAAATATTGGCTATCCAAATCAGCAAAATATTTATATTAGAGTTGATAGTAAAGTTGATAATGATTGTTTGGGTTTAGGTGCACATATTTCTTTAAATGTTGAAAAAATGCCTATTGCAAATCCTGTAATTGTAAATCCTGAATGTGATAATGATAGAGATGGAGTTTTCTCTTTTGATACATCAACCATACAAAGCACAATAATAGGTAACCAAACCAATGTTACTGTTACTTATTTTGATGAAAATGATGTGGAGCTTTCAAGTCCTTTACCAAATCCTTTTATAACAGCTTCTCAAAAAATTACTGCGAAAATTGAGAATATTAATTCTAAAGATCTTGATGGAAAATGCAGTGACACAACTGTTATTGAGTTTATTGTAAATGCAGTGCCAATTGCAAATACAATTGCTGCTCAAGAAGAATGTGATACTGATTTTGATGGACTTGTTGGTTTTAATACAACAACTATTGAAAGCGAAATTATTGGCAGTCAAACAAACTTGATTGTTAGGTATTTTGATGAAAATAATGTGGAGTTATCTAGTCCTCTTCCAAATCCGTTTTATTCTGCTTCACAAACGGTTAAGGTTCGTTTAGAAAACCCGATTTACGATGTTTGTTTTGAAGAAACCTCAGTCGAGTTTATTGTGAGAGCAAAACCAACTGTCAATTTAATTTCAGAAGATATTATTTGTATGACAAACAACTCGAACCTAGAAATTAAAGTTGATAATCCTAATGCAAATTTCTCTTATACTTGGAGAGATGAAAATGGAACTATTATAGGTAATTCAGCAACTGCAAATATTCAAAAAGGTGGTGTTTATAAAGTGATTGCAACATCTCAATATGGTTGTAATTCAGAGGAAGAACAAATTACAATAAATGAATCTTCAATTTCTTCTATCACCATAAATGATATTGAAGTCCAAGACGATTCAGATAATAATTTCATCAAAATAAATACTGATAATTTAGGTTTGGGAGATTATGAGTTTAGACTTTTAGACAAGAATGGAACTATTTTATTTGATTATCAAAATGAGCCTTATTTCGAAAACTTAGAAGGAGGTGTTTATAATTTAGAAGTTAATGATAAAAACAATTGTGGTTCAATTCCTTTTGAAATTGCCCTGATTAGTTTTCCTAACTTTTTTACACCAAATGGTGATAGAAATAATGATTTTTGGCAAATAAAAGGGATTGATAAAAGCTATTATAAAAGTGGTACTATTAGTATTTTTAACAGATATGGAAAACAAATAACCACTTTTACAATTGATGATATAGGTTGGGATGGCACTTACAATGGAAAACAAATGATTGCTAACGATTATTGGTTTCAAGCTATTTTAATAGATCAAAAAGATAATGTAAAAAACAGGAAAGGTAACTTTAGCTTATTAAGACAATAAGATATTTAACCAAAAAAGGAGTAAAAATGATGAACATTCCTACTCCTTTTAATTTATTTAATTCTCTCCTATTCTTTAATCAACAGAAAAAGAATTATTTTCTAAGTTGATATCTGCCATCAATCCACTTTTATCAATTAGTACAGATTTTACAGTTTTAGCAGCATCAAAAGAATATACAGGATTTGCCCAAGCCCAATCTTCAATTATCTTTGCTGATGTTGGTTTTGCACCTCTCATTATTCTCAAAGGAATATTAAAGTTCTCTGTGCTTCCATCTGTATACGTAACTTCTAAATCGATTGGCATTGGCATTTTACCAATTCTTTCTAACGTTATTTTTTTACCATCAACAGCTTTAATTCCATAATCTATGGTGTGTAAAGTCTGTGTCCATTCGTTTAAATACCAATCTAAATGAATCCCAGAAACTTTTTCCATAGAACGTTTAATATCATTTGGAGTTGGGTGTTTAAAACTAAAATCAGTAAAATACTTCTTTAAACCTTTAGCAACATTTTCTGCACCAATTACATATTCTAATTGCGATAAGAAAATATTTCCTTTCGAGTAACTTGCAGTTCCATAAGCCCAATTCGTTTCATATCTGTCTGCATGTGTAGCAAGATTTTCTTCATAACCTCTTGCAACAATTGTTCTGTAACCTCTGTAAGAACCTGCATGTGGATTTTCTTTCCCTTCATTTAAAACTTCATTTTCTGCTTTGTTAGAGATGTAGCTTGTAAAACCTTCATCCATCCAAGGATGCAAACTTTCATTCGTTGCTAATAAAAACTGAAACCAAGTATGTGCCATTTCATGTGCTGTTACACCAACTAAACTTCCAAATTTACGTTTCCCAGTAATTAAGGTAGACATTGCATACTCCATTCCTCCATCTCCACCTTGAATAACAGAGTATTGTTTGTATGGATATTGACCAACATTTTCAGAGAAATAGGTCATTAGCTCTGCTGTTTTTGGTTGCAAATTTTTCCAATTTTGTAAAAATTCAGCTTCTAATGTTTTCTTATAGAAAAAGTGTAAATCAATACCATTTTTCATTTTTACAATATCGTGATTGTAATCAGGATCTGCAGCCCACATAAAATCGTGCACATTGGGTGCTTTAAAATGCCATGTTAATTTATCACCAGCAGGTAAATTTAAAGGCAAATTCTTATCAGCATAATTATGCCCAACTTCTTGCGGATTTTGTAAATAACCTGTTCCACCAACTACATAACTTTTATCAATATGAAGTGTTACATCAAAATCTCCCCAAACTCCATGAAATTCTCTTGCAATATAAGGTGGTGTATGCCATCCTTGAAAATCGTATTCTGCCATTTTTGGATACCATTGAGCCATAGAAAGTGCTACATCTTCTGAGCTATTTCTTCCAGATCTACGAATTTGAACAGGAACTTGTGCATCAAAAAGCATATCAAAAGTTACACTTTCACCAGCTTTAATTGGCGTATTTAATTGCACTTCTAAAATTGTACCAACAGTTTCATGCTTTACTGCTACTCCATTTTGCTGTAAAGAATTTACTTTTATATACCCAATTTCATCTGCATTCAATTTGCTAATTCTATCACGAACTCTTCTGTCAGGATCTGAAATATTTAAAGATCTCATATCCATTTGAGAACCTGGCTGAAACGCATTAAAATATAAGTGATAAAAAACCCTGTCTAAATCATCAGGAGAATTGTTTGTATACACTAATTTTTGCGTTCCTTTATATTGATAGTTGTTTACGTCCATATCAATATCCATGGTATAATCTACTTGCTGTTGCCAATAACCAGGATTATTTACAGCAGCTTTGTTCTGAGCATAAGTAACTTCCTTTGTTTGCGCACAAGAAATTAAAATTGCTGTAGATAATAATATAAAAAGTATTTTTCTCATTTTGATTGTTTAAGTTCGATATAAAAATATAAAATTAACTGGTAAATAGAAATATTATTTTCCGTTAACAATTCTGTCTGCCATTTGCAAAGCATTATTTGCATTTACAACTCTACCAGTTACAGATAAATCTGAAAAAGGAACCATTTCTCCTTTAGGATTTTCTTGAGATTGTGAACCTGGTTTAACAACTTGTAAATCTATTTTTGTTCCAGAATTCATAATAATCATCTTCACTTGATTTGCAGATAACTCTGGATAGTAAGAACGTATTAAAGCTGCAACTCCAGCAGTTGAAGGTGCTGCCATAGATGTTCCACTAAATTTTGCATACCCATTTTCTGGTGTTGTAGAATGTATTTGAACTCCAGGAGCAAAAATATCAACATTTATTTTTCCATAATTAGAAAATGATGCTGGTAAATTCTCATCATAACTAGCACTCATTGCTCCTATTGATAGTAAATTATTTGAAAACTCCATTTTTAAATCTTCAGAATCATTTGGGTAAGTTCTTTCAATATCAATATTTTTACCATCATTTCCTGCTGCATTTACAATTAAAACATCTTTTTCTGCTGCGTATTTAATAGCTTCATAAACCCATTCTTTATTTGGCGAAAATGGTTTACCAAAACTAGTATTAATCACTTTTGCTCCATTATCTACTGCATATCTAATTCCTAAAGCAACATCTTTATCATATTCATCTCCACCAGAAACTGAACGAACTGCCATAATTTTTACATTATTTGCAACTCCATTCATTCCTATTCCATTATTTCTTGTAGCTCCAATAATTCCTGAAACATGAGATCCATGAGCTTCATCAATTTCAGAATGTCCAGGATTTCCATCTCCATAACCAGGTTTGTCATTAATATCATAAGGATTATCACCAACAACTGTTCTGTAATCAGTTTTTAAATTATCGCCACTTATTAATTTTTTATTGGCTGCTAATTGATCAATAAAATAATTTACACCACCTTCTATTTCTGTTTTTGCTGCTGCCATAGATGGTAAACCAAAAGCATACATTTGTTTTGCAAAAGCAACTTGATTTGATAAATTGTCATCAGTTGTAGAAATTGCTAAAACTTCTTCTTTTGTATAATCTTCTTTTCCGAAATGTTTTACAAAAGCTTCATTTGCAGTTTTTACACCTTGTAATAATTGCTCATATCTTGTTTTGTTTTGCAACAACATTTCATTTGCTTTTTTTGCAGCATCCAATTTTTCTTGGTAATAAGCTTTTACTTCAGCGAATGTTTCTGCATCAGCTACTGATGGATTCATTAAAATACGCTCATATTCTAAATGCTCTTTGTAAGATTTTCCTAAAAAATTCCATCCATTAATATCATCTATATAGCCATTTTTATCGTCATCAATTCCATTACCAGCAGTTTCTTTTGTATTAACCCAAGCAACGTCTACTAAATCTTCGTGTTTTAAATCTGTTCCAGAATCTACAACTCCAACAACTACAGTTACACTCGTTTTTCCCTGTAAAAATTGGTAAGCTTTATCTACACTCATTCCAGGAATGGTGTCTGTTGCTAAATCTAAATGTTGCCAATTATCTTTTTCAACATCTGTTAACGCTACTTTTTTAGCAGGAATGTTTATAGCATTATTACTTCCATTAGGGACAGGAAGATTAGGTATTGTTTTACAACTTGCTAAAAAAAGTCCAGCAAATGCCGTATATAAAACTGGTTTTAAAATTCTCATAATAAATTCTCTTAATTAAATAATTCGTTAAATGTAAATGTTTCGTTTAATCGTACTCCTTTTCCTGTATGTTTTACTGTGCAAATTTCATTGTGAGCATCATGTTCTAAAAACAAATAAAAATTTTCATCTGCAGCCAAGTCTAAAAAAGCTGCTTTTTCTTTAATAGTTAATAAAGGTCTTGTATCATAACCCATTACGTAAGGCAATGGAATATGCCCAATTGTAGGTAATAAATCTGCCATAAAAACAATTGTTTTTCCTTGATATACTATTTTTGGCAACATTTGTTTTTCTGTATGACCATCCATAAACAACACATCAAAACCAATTTGTTCTTTGTAATTTCTATGAATAAATTCCAACTGTCCACTTTCTTTTATGGGGTTGATATTCTCTTTTAAGAATGATGCTTTTTCTCTTGGATTTGGTTCAGTTGCCCATTTCCAATGTTTGTCATTACTCCAAACTTTTGCGTTTTTAAAAGCGGGAATTAGCAATCCATCTTTAGTTCTTTCAATAACACCTCCACAATGATCGAAATGTAAATGTGTTAAAAAAACATCTGTGATATCATCTTTATGAAAACCTAATTTTTTAAGTGAAGCATCCAAAGAAAAATCACCAAATAAGTAATAATAACCGTAAAATTTGTCTGATTGTTTTGCTCCTAAACCTGTATCAACCAAAATTAAACGATTACTATCTTCAATCAACAAACAACGCATACTCATATCAATCAAGTTGTTAGCGTCTGCAGGATTTGTTTTTTGCCAAATAGTTTTTGGTACAACACCAAACATTGCACCACCATCTAACTTAAAATTACCAGTTTCTATAGGATATATTTTCATCTTAAAACAACTTTTTGAATGTTACAAAGATGTTAAAAAAAAGACGATTTTTCGTTAAGAAAATCTAAAGGTTTACTCTTTAATAATTACTATTTGCTGAATCTCATTTCCTAAATGATCTATTACTGTAAATTGATATTCGCCAACTGTTGGTTTCACAGCAAATTGATGCATTTCTTTTGTGGTGCCTAAAAAAGTAGTATTTGAGTACCAATACAAAATAGCATCTTTGTTAGAATGTGCTACTTTTAGAATCAATTCATTCTGTTTCCCATCAAAATTTTTGGGTAAAAAAATGGTACTTTTTTCTGTGGGATATAAAAATTTCATTGCGTTTTTAGTTTCTCCCAAACAATCTTCTCTAAATTTTGGTAACGATTTATAAAACGGATTTTTATCTTTATAATAATATTCTAATAATGGAGGCAAAACAAACCAAGATTTCTGTTTAATGTTCTCCAAGTTTTCACAAGATGTATTTACTTGGTAATTTTCTGATTTATCAACATTTACTAATATATGAAAAGGACAAGGTGCTGTTTTTATACCTGAATTCTGGACATATTCTAACTTTTTCTCTTCGCAAATTTGTGTAGCTCTAAAACCACTTTTTGTACAAATTTCAATTTCTGACATTTCATCAAAAGGTTTCTCAAACCAATCTGATTTTGGCAATTTATCAAAAACATCAAACAAAATTGGAGCAGCAGTTTGCACACCCACCAAACCAGGTCTGCCTTCTCCATCTGCATTGCCAACCCAAACCCCAACTACATAATCTTTGGTGGTACCAATTGCCCAAGCATCTCTAAACCCAAAACTTGTACCTGTTTTCCAAGCAATTTGTTTGGAGGAATCAAAAAACTCCCAGTTTTCTTCTGCATTGGGTCTGTTTACATCTTTTAAACTTTCAAAAGTTAAGTAAATGGAAGCTGCATCAAAAATTATTTTTTCTTTTGATTTTTTTCCGAAATCAACTTTTTTGTCATCATAAAACGTTGGCTCTGTAAACTCATTGGTAAAATATCTACTGGAATTTTCTGAAAAATGATTTACTGTGGATGCCATTGATGCGTAACTTTTGCATAAATCCCACAAGTTACTTTCTGCACCTCCTAAAGCCAAAGTCAATCCATAATGATTTGCATTTTTTTGTAAATCCTTCAACTTTAATTTTTGCAAATAATGATGAAATTTCTCAAAACCAAAACCCTGCAACATTCTAACAGTTGGTACGTTTAAAGATTTTGACAACGCTAATTTTGCAGAAACTGCTCCAGCATATTTTTTATCAAAATTTTCTGGTTGATAACTTCCATAATTTGTAGGAATATCTGCAACCAACATATTTGGCAACAACTCTCCAGCATCTAACATTGCTGCATATAAAAACGGTTTTAAAATGCTTCCTGTACTTCTTGGTTTTGTAATAATATCCACATATTTCTGATTTTTAATTGTGGTTGGCGAATTCCCAACATAGGTTAAAACTTGCCTTGTTTTTACATCTAAAACCAATACAGCAATATTATTAATTCCGTTTTTTGATAACTGATTATAGTGGTTTTTTACAATTGAATTTGTTTGAGTTTGTAATTTTTTATCAATCGTAGTTTTTACAAATTCTCCTTTTTTCTGTTGATTTACTTTCTGTAATAAATGTGTTGCTATTTGCGGAATTCGATATGCTTTTTGTGGGATTTCTTCTAAAATTGATAATTCATACGTCAACGAATCAATAACATTTTTAGTTAATAATTTTTTTAGTAATCGGTTTCTTTTAACCAATAATTTCTGTTGATTTTTCCCTGGATAAATTAAGTTTGGTGCATTTGGTAACACTGCTAAAGTTGCAGCTTCAGACCAAGATAAATCTGCAGAACTTCGATTAAAATAGCGCCAAGAAGCAGCATCTAAACCAACCACATTTCCACCAAAAGGTGCATTTGCACACCAATAGGTAATTATTTTTTCTTTGGACGCTCTAAACTCCAAACGTGTTGCCAAAACAAGTTCTTTAATTTTTTCAAAATACGTTCTCGATTTATTGTCTCTGCTTAATCGAATTACTTGTTGCGTAATTGTGCTTCCTCCTCTTTTTACACTTCCTGCTTTTAAATTTTGTTGTAATGCATTAAAAATCGAAATCGGATTAAATCCTGGATGACTATAAAAATACTCATCTTCAAACTGAATTAAACAGATTTTAAATTTCTCTGGAACAGCATCATTATGAGGAAATCGCCATTGACCATCTTTTGCAATTAAAGCACCTAAAAGTTCATCATTTTTACTCGTAATTACTGTAGATGTTGGTTTTGTAAATAATTCTTTTGGCAAACAAAACGCATAGAAAATCAACAGAATAACAAGAAATATTGTCTTCTTTTTATGTTTTAATATGTAGTTTTTGATGTTCACTTTTGAATTATTTATTGACTATTATTAGAGCTTGAATGTCTTTTCGACGATAGGAGAAATCTCACACGCTTAGTTTTCCTTATGAGATTTCTCAATCGCCTAAAAAGGCTCATTTCGAAATGAC
>TARA_R110002072_G_scaffold284396_1_pt1 | contig 12450 bp, 12 predicted proteins | sample TARA_R110002072 | Tara Oceans TARA_R110002072 (sample SAMEA4397118) | marine metagenome | biome: Polar Biome; feature: [SRF] surface water layer (ENVO:00010504); material: water (ENVO:00002006), including particulate matter (ENVO:01000060) such as... | depth 5 m | reverse complement strand
GGCGTAGCCCGCGACGCGTCGGAGGCCGAATTAAAAAAGGCTTACCGGCGCGTTGCCATGAAGCACCACCCGGATAGAAATCCGGATAACAAGGGATCGGAGGACCTGTTCAAGGAGGCGAATGAAGCCTTTGAGGTGCTCTCTGATCCGGACAAAAAAGCCCGTTACGATCAGTACGGCCATGCAGGTGTCAACCAGCAGGGCGGCGGGCATGGCGCGGGTGATTTCGGTGATATCTTCGGTGATATCTTCGGGGACATATTTGGCGGCAATCGGGGTGGCGGACGCAGCGGTGTGCGCAAGGGCGCAGATCTGCGCTACAACCTGGAGCTTGATCTGGAGGATGCGGTAAAAGGCACCACGGTCAAGATCCGGATTCCGACTGCTGTGACGTGTAATACCTGTAGCGGCAGTGGCGCCAAAAAGGGCTCAGCACCGGTCGACTGCAGCACCTGTAATGGTGTTGGCCAGGTTCGGATGCAACAAGGCTTCTTTTCGGTTCAGCAAACCTGTCCGCGCTGTCATGGCAGTGGCAAGCAGATAAAGGATCCCTGCAACACCTGTCATGGTCGAGGTCAGGTTGAGGAACAGAAAACGCTGTCCGTTAAAGTACCTCCCGGCGTGGATGACGGAGACCGTATTCGTCTGACCGGCGAAGGGCAGGCAGGTGTCAATGGTGGTCCTGCCGGTGATCTGTATGTACAGGTCCATATGCGTCCCCACAAATTGTTTGTGCGCGAGGGGCGCGATTTGCATTGCGAGATTCCGATCAGCTTTGTTGATGCTGCTCTGGGTGGCGAGCTTGAAGTACCGACGCTGGATGGTCGGGTCAAGTTGAAAATCCCTGCCGAGACACAAACCGGCAAATTGTTCCGTTTGCGTGGCAAGGGTGTAACGTCTGTCAGGGGTGGCGCGCCTGGTGATCTGTTATGTCGGGTAGTGGTTGAGACGCCGGTCAAATTGACCCGGCGTCAAAAGGAGTTGCTGCAGGAATTTCAGACCATCGGTGACAGCGAGGGACAGCAATCACCCAAAAAAACCACCTGGTTTGATGGTGTGAAAAAGTTTGTGGATGACTTGCGCGCCTGATTCCCTACCCCGGTCGGTCTGCCCGGCCTGCGTGCCCGAAAGCGGTGCGCACGGTCAGGCACGCAGACTGAATTGCTCCAGGAGCTTTGCGTGCTGCTCAGGTCGCAGTCTCGGGCCAAACTCCGTCACGACGGTGGCTGATGCCAGACTTGCCAGATCACCCGCCTGCTGAAAACTCAAACCATGTGTTATGCCATACATGAACGCGCCGGAAAACATATCACCGGCGCCGTTGGTATCTACAGCAATGACTTTGTGAGGAGCCACCTCCATATAGCGTTCGCCGTCATATAGCAGGGCGCCTTTAGCGCCGCGCGTAATGGCGAACTGTCTGGCTACCGACGCGAGTTTTTGGCAGGCAGCATCAAAGTCTTCTTCGCCAGACCAGATTTTGGCTTCTTTTTCATTGCAAAACAGCAGATCCACACCCTGTCCCAGCAGTTCATTGATACCATCACGGAAATACTCAACCATGGCCGGATCGGAAAACGTCATGGCAGTCTTCACGCCATGTTTTTCGGCATTCTGTTTCAGTTTTATGGCAGCCTGGCGGGCTGAGTCGGATGTGACCAGGTATCCCTCAATATAGACATAGCTGGAGTCCGCGATGATCTCGTCGTTGACGTCAGTCTCTGACACTTCTGACGAAATGCCAAGATGGGTCAGCATTGTGCGTTCTGCATCGGGCGTCACCATCACGACACAGCGGCCTGTGTTACCACTTTCACGATCCTCGCTGAGGTTGGTTCTGATATTGTGATTGCCCAGTTCGGAGACGTAAAAGTCTCCGGTCTCGTCGTTGGCTACCTTGCACGAGTAAAAAACCGAACCGCCAAACTGGCTGAGGGCGTACAGCGTATTGGCAGCTGATCCACCTCCGGCCCGTTTCTTCAACTCGTATCGCTCAAACAGCAGATTCAGGATTTCCTGTTGTTTGTCCGCATCTATCAGCGTCATGAATCCTTTTTCTATCCCGGCTTCGGCAAAAAAACTGTCTTCTACTTCAAATTCCTTGTCCACCAGTGCATTGCCGATTCCGTAAACATCAAACTGAGTCATGGGTGTGATCCTGAAAATAGTCGAATTTTAGAGTTGTGAAAATGCTATCTCGGCGGCAGCCAGCGTTTCCCGAATTTCGTCATCGCCATGGGCGGCGGACACGAAACCCGCTTCGAAAGCCGATGGTGCCAGATACACGTTGTTGTCCAGCATCAAATGAAAATAGCGTTTGAACTGTTCTACATTACACGCCATGACCTGGTCGAAACGGGTTACTTTTTCCTCTGTGCTGAAAAAGCAGCCGAACATGCCGCCAACCTGATTGGTTGTGAATGGAATGCCCGCTGCATCCGCGAGGTCCTGCAGTCCGCTGAGCATCTGGGCAGTGCGCGCTGTCAATGACTCGTAGAAACCGGGTTTCTGTATCTCGGTCAGCATGGCCATGCCCGCCGCAACCGCCAGCGGGCTGCCGGCGAGTGTACCGGCCTGATAAACACCGCCCAGCGGGGCAATGCAGTTCATGATGTCGGCGCGGCCACCGAAGGCACCGACCGGCAATCCGCCGCCGATCACTTTACCCAGTGTTGTCAGATCCGGCGTCACGCCGTATACCGACTGGGCACCGCCCAGCGCAGTTCGGAAACCGGTCATGACTTCGTCAAATATCAGCACTGAACCGTGTCGTGTGCACAGCTCGCGCATTGTTTCCAGAAAGCCCGGTACAGGTGGCACCAGATTCATGTTGCCGGCCACCGGTTCAACAATGACGCAGGCAATCTCATCACCGTGACTGGCAAACAGCTGACTCATGGCATCAATATCGTTGTAGGGAATGACAAAGGTCTGGTCAGTATAGGACTTGGGAACACCCAGTGAGTCGGGTTCACCCAGCGTGAGGGCGCCGGAACCGGCCTTGACCAGCAGGCCATCTACATGGCCGTGGTAACAGCCTTCAAATTTGACCACCTTGTCACGACGTGTGTAACCCCGGGCAAGGCGGATAGCGCTCATGGTGGCTTCTGTACCCGAGGTGACAAGACGAACTTTTTCTATGGAAGGCACCAGTCTGCAAATGGTTTTGGCAATCTCCACCTCTGCCGCAGTAGAGGCGCCATAACCCAGGCCACGGGTCAGCTGGGTCTGCAAAGCATTGATAACCGCCGGGTGACAATGACCAAGAATCAATGGGCCCCAGGCGCCGACATAGTCAACGTAGCGGTTGTTGTCCTCATCCACGAGGTGCGCGCCTTCACCATGACTGAAGAACAGAGGTGTGCCACCGACGCCGCGAAAGGCGCGAACCGGGGAGTTAACGCCGCCCGGAATGTAGAGTTGAGCCTCTTCGAATAAAGCGGCGGAACGTTTTGTCAGGTGGTGTTCGTGATGGCTGTCAGTCATTGTTTCCTCGGATAGCTAAATCGTTATGAGTTCTTGAACAGGCCGTTCAGGGCCCTGGCTCTTGCTTCAACGCCGGGACCGGCAAACAGATAATGGATGACTGCCAGCATGTCTGCGCCGGCCTCAATCAGCTGTCCGCCATTGTCCGCTGTGATACCGCCGATAGCGACAATGGGCAAGCGCGTCGCCGCGCGTACCCGTCGCAAATCGTCAATCGTTGCAATCGATGCTTCCGGCTTGGTCTTCGATGGGAAGAACCGGCCCACTGCCACATAGTCCGCAAGATTCCGCTCAGCCTGACCTGCCAGATCAGCACTATTATGGCAGGTTATGCCGATAATCGCGTCCCAGCCAAGTCGCTGCCGCGCCTGCTGTACTCCGGCATCAGATTGTCCCAGATGGACGCCATCAGCGTCGACTGCCTGGCAAAGATCAATGTCATCGTTGATAACCAGTGCAGCGCCCCGGCTATGGCATAAAGCCTTTAGCAAATTGGCCTCCGCCACGCGCTGCGCAAAACCTGCTGACTTGTTGCGGTATTGAATGATGGATACGCCGCCAAGGAGCGCCTGGTCCACTGCGTCAATCAATTCCGGCCCCGCGAGCAGTTGTTCACTGGTAATGGCGTAAACACCGGTAAATGTCGGTTTGTCAGTCACTACAGTGCGCCAGTCAGAAAGTTGATGTGGGTACCTAAAATCGGCTGCCATTCTAACAGTTATTTGGCGATGCCGCAGAACCTGTCCGGCATCAGCTGTCCCTGGCCAGCACGCCAGCCGTGATTCAGTGCGTTCCAGGTGAATTGTTGTGCCTGTGCTGCGGCAGACTCAATGTGTGCACCGTGGGCAAGAAAGGACGCCAGCGCGGTAGCCAGTGTGCAGCCTGATCCGTGATAAACATCGTCGAGTCTTGGCCATGACCACTGCACCGCTTCATTGTTAAGTGATTGGTCATACAGCCTGTTGATCACATTGGTGCTTTGATCATGAGTGCCCGTCAGCAGCACATATTGACAGCCATCGTCACAAAGCTGCCGCGCAGCATCGGGATGGGAGCCGGACTCCGGACTGAGCAGGTACAGCTCAGTGGTGTTGGGTGTCAGTACGGTGCAGCGGGGAACGATAAATTGACGATAAAGAACTGCCAGGTCAGCCGCGCCGAAGTCAAATCCGCCGCCGGCTTTTAACACCGGGTCGGCGACAATCGGAATGTTCGGGAACAGATCCAGCAACCGGCTGACGCATCTGATTGTCTCAGGGCTGTCCATAAGCCCGATTTTGATCGCATCAACCGATATGTCATCGCGCAACATTTCTACCTGCCTGACCAGCAGTTCAGCTGCCACGGGTTGTGTGGAGAACACATTCTGGCTGTCCTGTACGGTCAGCGAAGTGATGACCGGTAAACAGTGGCTGCCGGTCATCAGCAGCGTTTCAATGTCTGCCTGAATGCCGGCCCCGCCACTCGGGTCGAGTCCGCTCAGGCAGAGTACAGCAGGTTTGCTGCGTCCGGCCATTTCAGGCTCCGTTGTGGCTTTGGTGTTCAGAATGGTTTTACCACTACCAGAATGACAATGGCGATTAACAGCAGAACCGGTGCCTCGTTGTAAAAACGGAAAAACACGTGGCTGTGCGTGTTACGGTTTTCGCGAAAGCGAACCAGGAACCACCAGCAGCTGATGTGATAGATTATCAGCAGGAGAACCAGCGTCAGCTTTGCATGCAGCCAGCCCTGGCGCAGGTAAAAGTCCGGGGCGGTTGATATCAGCCAGGTACCGAACAGGACAGTTGCTATTGCGGATGGCGTCATGATGCCATTGAATAATTTGCGTTCCATTATAACAAAGCGATCCTTGCTGATCTGATCCTCGCTCATGGCATGATACACAAACAATCTGGGCAAATAGAAAATACCGGCGAACCAGGTGATGACGGACATAATATGAAATGCTTCTATCCAGGCCATGAGCTATCCTGTAGTTTGCTGTTTTAATATTGTGAAGGGGTAAATCCAGGCTGATTATGCAACTGCTGATGGCGGGAGTATAGTCAATCGACGCATAAAATGCATAGAATAGCGCTCTATCCACTCGAGCGGACGCAGGAGAAAGTTGTGATCAAGGCAGGAATTGTTGGGGCTACCGGGTATACAGGCGTCGAACTGCTGAGGCTGCTCGCCCTGCGTGATGATGTAAGTGTGGATGTGGTCACCTCGCGGGAGCTGGAAGGAACTTCAGTTGCAGACCTCTTTCCCAATCTGCGTGGTTATATGGATGTGGCATTTACCGCCCCCGATGATGACGCACTGGCGGCCTGTGATGTGGTGTTTTATGCCACCCCGCACACCGTAGCCATGAAGTCGGCGAGTAAACTGCTGGCCCGCGGTACGCGCATCATTGACCTGTCTGCCGATTTTCGTCTGAAAGACAAGTCTGTGTGGGAGCAGTGGTATAAAGAAACGCACGAGAGCCCCGAGCTTATAGCCCGGGCTGTTTACGGTCTGCCGGAAGTCAATCGCGATAAAATACGCGATGCGCAGTTGATTGCGGTGCCCGGATGTTATCCGACAGCAGTTCAGTTGGGTTATTTGCCCTTGCTGGAGGCGGGACTTATTGATCCTGACAGACTGATAGCGGACTGCAAGTCAGGCGTCAGCGGCGCGGGGCGTAAAGCTGCTGTGGGTAGTCTGTTGTGTGAATCATCGGAATCGATGAATGCATACGGGGTATCAGGGCACAGGCATTTGCCGGAAATTTCACAAGGTTTGCGAAATGCAGCAGGCAGTGAGGTAAATCTGACATTTATTCCGCATCTCACCCCAATGATTCGTGGTATTCATGCAACGCTCTATGCAACACCTCTCGGGCAGGTGAATACGGCTCAATTGCAGGATATATACGAGCAGCGCTACAAAAATGAACCCTTTGTCGATGTAATGCCGCAGGGCAGTCAGCCTGCCACACGCAATGTCAAAGGCTCAAACCGCTGTCAGCTGGCTGTCCATTACCTGCCTGCCAGCAATACCATCGTGGTGTTGTCTGTGATTGATAACCTGGTAAAAGGGGCATCGGGCCAGGCCGTTCAGAACATGAATATCATGTTTGGGCTGCCGGAGGAAACCGGGTTGCAGACTTTGTCGCTGCTTCTGTAGTTACCGGGAGTAGTAACCGGAAGTAGTCACCGGATGCAACGGCAGGCAAAAACCAGGTTGGGAAAATGGTCGGCACAGTAAAAGGCAGCAAGCAGGTACGAATGACGGTTGTACCGTATCGACCCTGGCGCAGGGCGGTGATTGCAACATTGCTAACCGTCGGCGCTTTGGTGTTGGGAGTGGGCGCGTTTCTGACCGGCTATCATCAGGGGGCAGAGACACAAACATTTCTGGAAACGCAGCTTGGTCAGCAGCAGGGCCGGAATCAACGTGCTGAGACGGAATTGGCTCAATTACGTGAGCAACTGGCCATTTTTCAGCGTATGCGGCAGGTGGATGTGCAGGCGGATGAGCAGGCACAGGCAAACGTCGCGGCGTTGACAGCCCGGCTCAACCAGCTGGAGCGTGATGTCGGGCTTTATCGGCAGGTAATGAGTCTCCCCACCGAAAAGGCTGTTCTGTCAGTACTTGATTGGGAGTTGAGTGCAACAGAGCTCAGTGACCGCTATCATTATCAGTTTACGTTGGCAGTTGCGGGCAGCAACGGTGAGCAAGTCACGGTTGCGCCTGATATTCAGATCGCAGGTGTGAGCGGGGAAGAAGAGAGTCAGTATTCATTGTGGGATCTGAGTGTTCCCGCAGATACCAGTCTGACAACTCTTTCCTTCAGCTACATGCACCGTGCTGCCGGTTTCTTCAGTTTGCCGGAAGGGTTTCTTCCTCATGAGGTAAGGATTTCAGTGGCGGATACCGACGGTGTATATGAAACGACAACCCGCTCAATCAGCTGGCAACCGTTAGAGGAATAACAAATGTTCAGGTCGTCTGACAAACCATCCAGGTCGCGCACAGTCGCGCACACGCTGATTTCAGCAAGCACCGAGGTGCAGGGCGATATCAGGTTTACTGGTGAATTAATAATCGAAGGGAGACTGACCGGCAATATTCTGGCTGATGACGATTCGGATGCGATTCTCAGGGTTGCTGAACAGGGGCGTGTTGATGGTAATGTCAGCGTACCCTCGGCAGTGATCAATGGCTACGTCAAGGGTGATGTGCGCACCAGCAAGCATCTGGAACTTGCTGCCCAGGCCAGGGTTAGCGGAACTGTATACTACCAACTACTGGAGATGGTGCTGGGTGCGAAAGTCAATGGCAGCCTGGTTTGTGATACTTCCGGCCGTCCGGAAACACGAGCGCTTCTCCAGAATGACCCGCAGGGGTAATAGTTGACTAAATTACTTGGTTATGAGCATAATTCCCTGCCTCAAACCGAACACGTAATTTCCCGGATATCCTGTTTTATGTCGACTGTACAATCTCATGACCCAATTATTATCGCGCTGACGGACAATGCCGCCGAAAAGGTCAAAAATCTGATTGAAGAAGAGGGTAAACCCTCTTTGAAGCTGCGTGTTTTTGTGACGGGTGGTGGTTGTTCCGGATTTCAGTATGGTTTCAGTTTTGATGAGGAAGTGGCTGAAGACGATACCATCGTTGATCACAAGGGGGCGACACTGCTGGTTGATCCCCTGAGTTACCAGTACCTGGTGGGCTCCAAAGTGGACTATGTGGAGAATCTGGAAGGCTCACGCTTCGTAGTCAATAACCCGCTTGCGGCAACTACCTGCGGCTGCGGATCCTCTTTCTCTATCTAGTGCCGTCAGCCGGCCGGGTAAATACCACCCAGAATGACGGGATGTCTGGCGCCCGTGAGTGCACGACAATCCTGGGTCCTGTGCTGCAGTGTGGCACTGGCAAGCCATGCAAAAGTCGCCGCCTCCACCCAGTCGGCGGGCATGCCAAAATATTCACTGCTGCGTACGTCAGTGGCTGGCAGCAACGCCTGCAGTCGCGCCATCAGTGCTGCGTTGTGCGAACCTCCTCCACACACCGCCAGCACATCTGGAGCATCTTCACCTTCCATGTATTCTGTAGCCAGCGCATCAGCAATGGTGGTGGCGGTGAGTTCGAGCAAGGTGCGCTGTACATTCTGCGGAAACGTCTCATTTCCGACTGAATCAGCGGTAAAATGCTGCAATTTTGCATGCAGCCAGTCCGGGTTGAATAGCTCACGGCCGGTGCTTTTGGGCGGTAGCCGTTGAAAATATGGTTCATCCAGCATCAGTGACAGCAGGCCGGGAATCACAGTGCCACGGGCGGCCCAGTTCCCGTTGTGGTCAAAGGTAGTTCCCTGGTGTCGTTCGATCCAGCCATCCATCAGGACGTTGCCCGGACCGGTGTCAAACCCGGATGGCGAACCGTCTGCGCTGCGATTCAGCAATGTCAGGTTCGCAATGCCGCCAATATTCAGAACGGCTGTTCGGCGCGCCGGAGAAAAGAAAAAGTGTTGATGAAACAGAGGTGCCAATGGCGCGCCCTGACCTCCTGCTGCCATGTCCCGTCGCCGGAAATCAGCAACCGTTGCGATACCGGTCATCTCCGCGATGGTGTTGGGGTCGCCAATCTGCATGCTGAAAGGATTGAGGCTATCTGGATGATGGAAAATCGTCTGGCCGTGACTGCCAATGCCGGTTATCTGCTGTGGTTTGATTTTCTCTTGTTCAAGCAGGGCGTTGATCGTGGCCGCGAAATGTTTGCCGACTTCAATGTCAGTTTCGCCCAGGGTCTTGAGGCTGACCTGGTCTCCGCGGCACAGTCCGAGAATCCGGCGTCGCAGATCGTCCGGGTAATCCCCTGCCAATGTCGCCAGCAGCCGGCTTCCGGATGTACCGGTCTGAATCAGGGCGCAGTCTATGGCATCAACGCTGGTGCCGGAGATAACGCCTATATAGAGATCGGTACCTTTGGTATTCATCAATCAGCGGGTTCGGCTATCGGTCCTGCCATTTGTGCCAGACTGAGCAGGCGCTCATCAGGGCGAGCCTGCGGGAAGCGTTCGAGGATTGCCCGGGTGTGTTCATGGAAGCGCGGCATTTCCGCCTTGTCCAGTGCGATTGCCTGCGGTAGTTGATCGACAATTGTCCGGGGGTCCTTGTGCACGCCATTTACTACAAATTCGTAGTGCAGGTGGGGGCCGGTAGCGCCGCCTGTAGAGCCGACATAACCAATAATCTGCCCTTGTTTGACCCGGCTGCCCTTGCGGACGCCGTTGGCATAATTGTTCAGATGCGCATATTTGGTTTGGAATGCGCCGGAATGTTCGATAACCACCAGGTTGCCAAAAGAGCCATTCCGGGCTGCCCAGGTGACCTTGCCATCAGCAGTTGCCCGCACCGGCGTGCCGGTTGGTGCGGCGTAGTCGGTGCCTTTATGAGCGCGGATTGTATTCAGGATTGGATGGCGGCGATTGGGGTTGAAGTTGGAGCTGATACGGAACACGTCCAGCGGATTGCGCAAAAATGCCTTGCGCATGCTTTCTCCCTCGGGGGAGAAAAATCCGGATTCACCCTGCGCGTTTTCGTAACGGACCGCGATATGTTCACGGCCGCGGTTGATAAACTGGGCGCCGATAATGTCACCGGTGCCAATAAACTCACCATTCAGGTACTTCTCTTCGTAAATGATGCTGAATTCGTCACCCTGTCGGGGATCGAGGAGGAAATCGATAACCCCGCCGAAGATGTCGGCCATATCCATGATGATGGTTGCCGGAATGTCAGCGCGCTGGCCGGCCATGAACAGGCTGTCAGCAATCGAGCCCTGCTTGATGACCTCAACAACATCGGCTGAGCGCTCAATGGGTTGCACTTCAAAGCGTGCATCCATTCGTGTAAAAACATATCCCTCCAATGGTGATGTGAGCACTTGCAACTGCTGCAACTGCCCGGGTTCCGGCATGTAAAAACTGAGCTCATCCCCTGGGTGAAGCCTGTTAAGCACATTGGCCTGATCGGAGCTGCTGACAACGCGGTAAAGCTCCTGTGCGGACAGCCCGACTTTGTTGAATATGGAAGACAGTGTGTCTCCCGATGCTACGGTCAGTTCAGTCCACCGATAATGCTCCGGGAGCAGCGGACCCATGACTGCATTTTGCATGTCGGTGGCAGATGTCTCGGTGCTTGTTTCTGTTGTCCCGGCAACTGTCCCGGCAACGGGGTTCACCAGTTCAGCGTCGGACGCGGGGATCAGGCTGCCGATGTCAGTCACTGTCAGGTCGGTCTGCTGCTGCAGTCGATCACCGTGGGCGGACTCTTCCGGCACCATGACGGACACCACTATCAGGGCGCAGGCCAGCAGTGAGGCCAGTACCAGGTGATTGCGGGGGAAATGCTTGTGGATAAGATGTTGCGTTCTAACGATTCGTTCCATGGGTATTATAATTGTCTCTGCACGTTACTTCTGATGGCAAACAAACCCCAATTCTTATGACTTTTGCGGTCAAGGTCAAGTCTTATTCCGGCGCTTGGTGTAGAATTGCCGGTCTTGTAAAAAGCTGGAAATTACGGAAAGTGGATATGTCTGAGAATACACTCGATATTATTGCGGATCTTGAGGCGCGCGGGCTGGTTGCCCAGGCCACCTCCGGAGATGAGCTGAAAACGCACCTCGCTGGCGGGAGCCGGACGCTTTATAGCGGTTTTGACCCGACAGCTGACAGCCTCCATATAGGTCACCTGGTGCCTTTGCTGGTGTTGCGTCGGTTCCAGCTGGCCGGACATCGTCCGGTGGCTCTGGTGGGTGGTGCAACCGGCATGATAGGAGACCCAAGTTTCAAGGCTGCAGAGCGGCAACTGAATTCTGTCGAGGTGATTTCCGGCTGGGTTGACAGCCTCAAGGGGCAGTTGGCGCAGTTTCTGGATTTTGACAGTGGTGCCAATTCTGCAGTTGTTGTCAATAACCTGGACTGGACCAAAGACCTGAGTGTGCTGGATTTCCTGCGCGGTATCGGAAAGCACTTTTCTGTGAATGCAATGATCCAGAAAGAGTCGGTCAAGCAGCGGATCGAGCGTGAGGGCTCGGGTATCTCTTTTACCGAATTCAGTTACATGATTCTGCAGTCCTATGATTTTGCCGAGCTGTTTCACCGTCAAGGTTGCACGCTGCAGGTTGGCGGCAGTGACCAGTGGGGCAATATCACGGGCGGCATCGATCTCACCCGCCGCCTGTATCAGGGACAGGTGTATGGTCTTACCGTGCCGCTGGTCACTAAGGCCGATGGCCAGAAATTTGGCAAAACCGAAACCGGTACTGTCTGGTTGAACCCTGACAGGACGTCGCCTTATGCGTTTTATCAGTTCTGGCTGAATACCGCCGATGCAGATGTCTACAAGTTCCTTCGGTATTTTACTTTTCTGTCGCCGGCAGAAATAGATGAAATTGAAGCCGCTGATGCGGGTGCCACCGGACGGCCGCAGGCGCAAAGCGTGCTTGCCAGGTCGGTGACAGGTCTTGTTCATGGTAGTCAGGGGTTGGCGGCTGCGGAGCGGATCAGTGCTGCTTTGTTCTCTGGTGAGCTGGGAGACCTGACGGAGAAGGATTTTGAGCAACTGAGGCTGGACGGGTTGCCGGCAACCGACCTGCCAGGAGACTCTGTTTCCCTGATCGAAGCTCTGGTGAATACCGGGTTGGCGGCATCCAATCGGGTAGCGCGCGAGTTTGTGTCGGCCAACGCTGTAGCCGTTAATGGTCGGAAGGTTGCCGATCTTGATGCAGTCGTTGGTAAAGGTGAGGCGTTATATGGGCGTTATGTGGTGCTAAAGCGCGGTAAAAAGCTGTTTCATTTGCTGCGCTTTTGATTGGTCGCCGGCAGGGATTTCAAAATATAACAGGCTTGTCATAAAAATCCCTTGCAGGCAGGAAAAACTATGGCATAATGCGCGCCCCTGTCAGCTGAAGGGCAACTTTCAGACA
>TARA_R110002072_G_scaffold302284_1_pt1 | contig 12465 bp, 15 predicted proteins | sample TARA_R110002072 | Tara Oceans TARA_R110002072 (sample SAMEA4397118) | marine metagenome | biome: Polar Biome; feature: [SRF] surface water layer (ENVO:00010504); material: water (ENVO:00002006), including particulate matter (ENVO:01000060) such as... | depth 5 m | reverse complement strand
AAGTCCTAACTTCATTTTTTGTTTTTCTGCCTCTATTTCTTCTTTAGCGTCTTCGATAAATTCTTTCACTTTTTGGCCGGGCTTTTCGTTGCCGCCGGCATTCTTAGTTGTGAAAGTTGTTGAAGGTACCCTAAATAGAGAGCCAGAACATTCCTCGCAGTTTTTTAACTTTTCGGACATTCCGTGGAACACTTCAAACTCACTCATGCACGTCTTGCATCGATAGGCGTATCTAGGCATCGTCCTCTTCTGGTTCTTCGTTATCAAACTTGACCATTGGCGGATTCATTACCATCAAACCGGCTTCAGAGTCTTTTAGCTCAAACCCCTTGATAACTGGAACGATGTCGCTCTGCTCCATCAAGGACTTTTGTAGCGCCATCATTAGTGCTCCGACTGCCTGATCGGATAGTTGTAGATTTTCTTTTTCTGTCATTTTGTTTCTCCTATAAAACATTTATTTAAACCCTCTGCAATCTTTATTTTGGCTTCCCATCCTAAATCTTGCAATGGACCTATATTTGCTAAAGCGTGTTTGACATCTCCCTCTCTTTCTGGGGCTTGTTGCCATTTTACTTTATATCTTTCTTCAACAAATTCTTTGATTGAGTTCAAAGAGATTGCCTTGCCTGTGCCTATATCAAAACAAGATCCAGCGAACTTGCCTTTATAATTGGCGCAAAATAAATTTGCAGAGACTATATCGTCAACATGAATATAGTCTCTGGTTTGTTCTCCGTCTCCGTCTATCCTTAGCAGCTTGCCTTGCTTAACCAATTCCATCCACGCAGATATTACTGTTGAATAAGATCCTCCGTACTCTTGATCTTCAGAGTATACATTAAAATATCGTAAGCAAACTGTATCGAGACCATAAAGTTCGGAATAAAGATTGCATTCCATTTCCGACATAAGTTTATGAAGCCCATATGGAGAATTTGGGCCGCTACCGTTACCGTATACGGCTGCTGATGATGAAAAAACCACTCGCTTTGCTCCATGGTTCTTTGCCCATTCAAGGACGCGTGAAGTACCTAATACATTATGTTTGAGAGTGTAGGATGGATTCTCTACGGAGTACCCAACGCGAGGATGTGCGGCGAGATGAAAAACCGTATCTACTTGGATGTCTGGTAATTGGTCCAATAAATCTTCCCCGTCTTTCAAATCAATGCCCACTCTTTGGCCTTCTGGGAGCCTTTCGAACAGGTGAGAACCTATGAATCCGTTGTGACCGGTTACGAGAATCTTATTTTTCATTCTTAATTTTCTCCAAATCTGATTCATACATCATTTTAGCTAATCCCTCAAATCTCATTTTTGGGCTCCAACCAAGTTTTCTTCTTGCTTTGGATGGGTCGCCTAACAAAAGCGGCACTTCTTGAGGCCTAAATAGCCTCTCATCGATTTCTACATGCTTTTCTATGTCCAGACCCGCATGTTTGAAAACAACCTCTAAAAAGGCCCTTACAGAGTGCGTTCTGCCTGTTGCAATAACATAGTCATCTGGCTCGCCTTGCTGAAGCATTAACCACATCATTTCAACATAGTCGCCTGCGAAGCCCCAGTCTCGTTTTGAATCAAGATAGCCAAGATATAGCTTTTCTTGAATGCCCAGCTTTATTCTGGCCGCTGCTAATGTAATTTTTCTCGTAACGAACGTTTCGCCTCTTCGGGGAGATTCGTGGTTAAATAGAATACCCGAAGAGACATGCATGCCGTAGCTTTCGCGATAGTTGCGGACTAAGTTATGAGCGAATACTTTTGCGCAAGCATAAGGCGAGGCCGGCATTAATGCAGTATCCTCGCTTTGTGGATATTCTGGGTTATCTCCAAACATCTCTGACGAGGATGCTTGATAAATGCGAGCATTCGGCACAATGTGCCTTGCTGCCTCTAGAAGGCGAAGTGTGCCCATCGCAATACCATCAACAGTTGACTCTGGAACCTCGAATGATACTCGCACATGAGATTGCGCCGCCAGATTATAAATTTCATCTGGTTTGTATTCTTGCAGCAGGCGCCACATACATCCTGTATCATTTAACTCAAAATAACGCATTTCAAAATCTTCATGACCGAAAATATCATCTAACCTTTCTGTGCAAATAACTGATGTGCGTCGTTTGAGGCCGATGACTCTATAATTTTTTTCGAGTAATAGTTCTGCAAGATATGAGCCGTCTTGGCCAGTTATGCCAGTTATTAACGCCGTTTTCAAGACATCCCTCTCAGGTTTGGATACTTTAATATAACCCATTTGTAAGTTTCTGTCAAGGATTTTTTCAAATCTGTGTAATTTTCCTGTTTCCAGCCAAGCTCAATAAGTTTAGAATTATCTGATGGCTTTCTGTGTTGACCCATTGGCTTCGAGGTGTCCCAGACAATCTTCCCATCGAAGCCAACTATTTCTGCGATCATCTCGGCGACTTCTTTAATTGAATATTCCTGTGTGTTGCCAACATTTATTGGCTCTGGCTCGTCGTAGCGTTCTAGCAGGAATAGTAATATCTCAGCCAGATCTTTTGAGTAGGTAAACTCTCTAAGCGGAGAACCATCTCCCCACAGGATAACATTTTCGTTACCTAATTTTGCTTCATGCATCTTTCTCATTATTGCAGGGATGACATGGGAGCCTTCTAGGTCGTAGTTATCGTTTGGGCCAAATAGATTATTTGGGATCGCCGTTATAAAATTACATCCGTATTGCTGTCGCATCGCTCGCGACTGGACATCGAGCATTCTTTTTGCATAAGCATAGCCAAAGTTGCTAGCATGTGGCGGTCCGAGATGGATCTGTTCCTCTGTTAGGGGATAGATGGCATCATCCGGATATACACAAGTGGAGAGCAAAGAAACAACTTTTTTGACATTAAAATCCTTGGCGGCATCTAAAACATTTGTGTTTATTTTTATGTTGTCAATATAAAAATCAGACATATAATTTGTGTTTGCTTTTATTCCGCCGACTTTTGCGGCAAGATGCATTACACAATCAGGATTGTGTTCGTCGAAGAGGAGTCGGGTTGCGCGTTGATCTCGCAAATCTCGCTGCGATGCGCCAATAGAGGCAATATTGTGCGCTGTGTTAATATGCTGAAATGCAGCACCGAGCATGCCTGTGCCTCCCGTCAATAACACTTTCAAGATACATGCTCGTGTATCTCGATTAGGGTCTGGGCTCGTGCATCGTAAGTGTGTTTTTCTGCCAGAATAATACCATTCTTTGTCATTCTATCGACTTCTTTCTTGTTGCTTTTGCAAAATTGAATTTTGTCAAACAAATCTTTTTCATCTTTATACATTAGGCAATTATATCCATCAACGAAGCCCAAAGCTTCATATTGTGGATTGCAATTTGTTAAAAGTAGAGTTCCACAACCGAGCGTCTCGAAACTTCTGTAATTTATATCATTTGAGAGATTCAGATTAAAATGAACATAATAGGATGAAACTACCTCTACCATGTCAGATCCTAACACAAAGATATCTTTTTTAAGATCATAATTTGCCTCAAGATAATCCAAAATTTGGGCTCTGTTTAACAAAGATCCACAAAACCCAATAAAAGTACTTTTTGGGGCGGCCGGGTAAATCAAGCGATCATCATAACAGTTCGGAAACCAGACACTGTTACTATCAACAAAATCCCTTGTTGCCTGCAAAATTAAGTCATATTTTCCAGCATTGAAAGTGTCGAGAAGGGCTTTCGTCCCCGTGCAATGGGTATCGATTGACCAAAGATACTTTTTTGGATTTTTGAATTCTGATAAGTTTGGTACCCAGCCGGTTGAGTCGTAGTTTTCAAGATTCAAGATAATATCATAAGAATTAAAATCTGGCTTTTTATCGTAGTTATCGTGCCCTAATCCCCATACTAATACTTCGTGACCCATATTCACAAGGGATCTTGACATACAAAAGCACTCTCGAAAATTTCTATTTTTTTCGTGCCTTCCATTTTCTTGAATAATTAAAATTCTTTTCATTGCTCAAGCCCAAATATGACGTCACCTTTCTCCTTGTCTTGTCCATAGATAAATTCCACCACTTCTCTCATGTGCTGATAGTTTTTAGAAAAAGGCCTTAAAAAATTACAAGTAACATAATTTCCACTTTTTAGTCGACTAGAATCCACATGCCACCATGACCGGTCAATCCAATCTTGCGCAATATTTACTGATCTTTTTTTCTCTGTGGTGGGCACATCAGATTCTGACAATAAAGATCTAAGTACTGACTCATCAGAGAATCCAGAAGGTGGTCCGGCGATGTTCTCTTTTGAATCAAATTTAGAGGATCCTATGAAAGAAGAAATAAAATCTTCATAAGAAAGATTAGTCGGATTAAAGCACTTTTTAAATAAAAAAGATTCGGCCGTCATAGTGCTTATTGGACACTTTCCCTTGTCTGGCGTGTTATCATACACCTCTCTTCCAACAAATAAAATTGTTCCTTCTTTTCTCGCTGAGAACTTGTCTTCAAAAAAATCTCTCTGGAGAGGTATTGTGTCAATATCCTCAATTGTTATAACATCTTTGTCGTATTTCCCTGCCAGAAAGTGCCTAGCCATTTTAGCTTGATTTTCTATTGGAACGCCGGCGACGATAGGGTAAACTTCCACATCCATATATTTTCTTAATTTTTTAAAAATTGCATCATCCGGATCTCGATCCGAAACGAAAGCCAAAGACACCTCAATCTCTGGGAAGAATTTTTTCCATGCTGCATATACAATATTTATATACTCCTTAAAATATGTATTTTCATCTGCACTTATAACTAACCTATCTACCATGCTATTTCCCTTGTTTATAATTGTCGTTTTTTAGTATTTTCAATATTGGAACCTTTTTCATGCACTCTTCTTTTTGAAAAACTACCTCAATGTCGGCATCAGAGAATTTTTTAATGTTCAAATAATTTCTACCTCCGAGGCCAGATATATACTTTGTGGCGCCATGGCGGAGGCATATATCAACTAGACGCTCAGTCGAACGTAAGCTGGTTGGATAATCCCTGACAACTTCTGTTTTTATACTAAGTTGCTCTCTTATCTTCATTATAATGTTATAGTTGGTATCAGAAATAGAATCTTCCACCAAATCATCAAAAGAGTCAAGTAATTCACTATATTCCGGAAGTTTTCTCTTTATAGACGACCAGTCATCATAACAGTTTGAATATTTTTTATCGATTATTGGCAACAAATGCTTGTTTGTGCTCATCGTATACCACTTTCCATCCATATTGAAGCGATTTTGAAAGTTGTTTTTCTCGAACTGGCAATTTTCCAAAATTACAAAGATGTCGGCTTGTTCCATTTTTTGAAAAAAAGGATACCAAGGAAAAAAGTTGGGCTGATGAATCGTTATTGTTTTATTTCTTTTTTCCAATATAATGCCTCTCTTCTATAACTCTACCAGATGTACCTACAAACTTATATTTCATGTCTCTATCCATTTTTTAAATATCCTAATAATTGTTTAATGTGTTAACTATGTGCTCCCTGTCGCCCTTTGAAAGCCACCACCCCACAGGTATGTTTAGTTGACTTTTGTCAAAATAATCAAGACCGGGATTGTCTACCCTAAAATGGGAAAAACAAGTATACTGATCATTCCTAACGTGGGCCACGTCGCATGCGATGCCATTTTCTTCCAAATGTTTTTTTAATTCTTCCCTGTTGTCCGTTAGCACAGTATATATCCAATAGCCGGACTCAACCTCCTCACTTCTAGATAAAGTACTTATTTTATCATTTTTTATATTTTGATCATAATATTTTCCGTTTTCTATGTGGGAATCTATTAATGCATCAATATATTTCATTTGTTCTATGCCAATTGAAGCGTTTATATTGTTCATGTGAAATTTATATCCTGATTCTTTAATATCTTGCTCCCATCTTGACGCTGGCGGTTGTCCTTTGTTTGATTTAAAATTCCTATCCAAACCAAACCATCTTAGTTTCCTAATCCTAATTGCATCTTCCTCTGTTTTGCAAGCAATTGCTCCTCCATCACCAGTAGAAAGATGTTTGACCGCTTGAAAAGAAAAACATACATAATCGCTATGACTGCCAATTCTTTTTCCCTTATATGTGGACCTTAAAGCATGAGCAGCGTCTTCAATAGTTTTAATATTATGTTTTCTGGCAATTTCATTTATTTCATCAATCTTGCAAGGTTGGCCGGCCCAATGAACCATTACGATGGCCTTTGTATTTTTAGTTATTTTTCTTTCAATATCTTTTACACAAATATTTCCAGTATCTTTTTCAATATCTGCAAATACTAATTTTGCCCCCATGTTAAAAAATGGCTCATTTGTAGCCATACAAGTCATAGCTGTTGTTATAACTTCGTCTCCCGGTCTTATCTCACACATATGAGATGCCAGCGTAAGAGCAGATGTACAGCTATTAACTAAACATGTATTTTTGTTTTCTATATATTCTCCAAACTGTTTCTCAAATTTATCTGAATACTCTCCTTCTGTAATGAAGCCCGAATCAAATACTTCTTGTAATACTTTTCCTATATGTGGCGGGGTGTGTACGTGCATTAAAGGTATCATGATTCGTTCCTTTTAAAATATTTAAGCATTTTTTTCAATCCTTTGGGCAGAGTTGTAACAGGTACTATACTTGTTTGTTTTACAATTTTGTCGATATTAGGACACCTTCGAAGCGGCTCATCAGAAGGGTAATCTGAAGGGTAATTTTTGTTTTCGAACTTATTGTAATCCAACACTTCACAAAATATTTCTGCCAATTCATTCATCGATAATTCTGGTGATGGGTTACCTACATTGTAAAGTTCTCCATTTTTACCATTTAGCAATATTTCCAAACACATCGCTATACCATCTGCTGCATAGCAAAAGGTGCGCGTTTGATTTCCATTTCCATATACTACTATTTCAGTATCATTTAAATAATTTCTCATCCAGTTCGACAATACTCTGTTATCATTTAAGCCCATATATGGACCATAAAAATTAAAAGGCCTAACAACTTTTATAGGTGTATTAAATTTATTATAATATATATTGGTTAATGTTTCTAAAGCTTGTTTCCCTATGTCATAACAACTTCTATTCCCTCTAGTCGGGATGCGGCCAACATATTCTTCTTTTGTTGGTATTGAATCTTTATCAGGCGTACCATACACTTCACTTGAGCTAAACATAAGGACAGATTCTACACTTTTATCTCTACAGTAATCAAGCACATTCTTGGTGCCTATGTAAGAAACATCCATTGTCTCAACGGGCTTTTTCATATATTTTTCTGGACTGGCGATGCCGGCGCAATTTATTACATAATCATATCTTTTTATATTTATTTCCCTACAAATGTCATTACCTGAGTGTATATCATATTTTAGGTATTCGATATCGTGGTAATCAAAAAAATCTGCAAACCAATTTCCTAAGAATCCATCCGAACCCACTAGCAGAACCGTCTTGCCTTTTATTTTTTCAATATCTATACACTTTGTTATATATTCTAAATCTTCTTTCATTTTAAGCTCCTCATTTCTTCGCTTATTTTAAATTCACCTCTTTTGTATAAAGTAGGTTCTTTTGTATAACATCTTTCTATTTTTTCAACGCTTAAACTTTCCAACAATTCTAATCCTAATAATACAAAATTTGGACCTATACACAACAACCTTTTATATAAATCACATGCTTTGTCTCCTTCAAAAACAGGATATGTGGATTTTGATATTATTGGCCCAAAATCTAATCTATTTGTCATTTTATGAAGCGTAATTCCTTGTTCTTTTTCTCTATTCTTTATTGAGTAATCAAGTATATTTGTGCCTCCGTATTCCGGCAAAAGACCAGTATGTACATTGAAACAGTTTACAGGATTTTTTATAATCCTATCATATTGAATTGAAAGCGCTATATCATAATCCACATTCATATCCACCACAGACAAATCAATATTTCCTTTAACGGTAGGCCTTTTACTAGGTATATGCCCTACTAAATTATACTTATGCTTTAACAGTTCTACACATTTCTCCGTTAAAAGCGTTGATCCAAGCACCAATATATTTTCTATATGCATTTTTCTTCTACCTCTTTTAACAATAATTCATAATCTGTATATCCGAATATATTGGATCCGCCGAGATGCTTAAGCCAAGAATTTGTTTTCCAAATTCCCCTATTTGTTGAATTGCAATCATTACATCCATATATAAAAAGATTTTCGCCAAAATATGCGGACAACACTGCGTTGCCTCCATTAACAGATACTATATTTTTGGCATGACTAAGCATCCACATTTGGGCTTCATTAAAACCTATGCGGTGTTCGTCGATTACATCATATATTGTTTTTATATTTTTATATTTAGATATCAACCCATAATCTCCAAAATCTGGCGCCACGACTGCATCATCGTGGTATCCATCTAGCAGATCAGTGCAATTTCCGTCATATCTGATGTAATAAAATTCGAATACGTCACTTATTTTAGATTTGAAAATTTTATCTAAAAACTCTACACTTAAATAATTTTGAGGGCCCATATTCCATTCGTCATTGTATTTATTATTTATTAGAAAAACAGGTTTAGAAGGTTTTAATTTAGATATTTTTGAATAATAATTTTTATATGGTGGCGGCAACCAGTTTTCTTTAAATGATTTAGGTAGTTCATGGCTATATAACGCATTAGTTCCTATAGAGGGAGGTTCCATAAGTGAACGATTGTGCACAATGCTATCAGCAAAATAAAAAAATTGTTCTGCACAGTGGAATGTCTCTACCTCCACCTCGTTACCTTTTGTTTTTTCATAATATGCACTTGGCACATAATCTCCAAAAATCCAAGACCATTCAGTATATGCTTTTATATTTACTTTAGCCACTTCTCAAAATCCTTTAATGTAAATTCTCTTGCGTGGAGATACCACAAATTATGATTTGAATCATACTTATTATACTCACAGCAAAGCCAACCATCTTCGAATTTCACCAACTCTATTTTATTCTCTTCGCATATTTCCTCTGTATTTTTATCCCACTTATTAAAAGGCGGGACAAAAATAGAAGATTTCGCTAGCGCACAACTAGTAATTATGCTCATCTCTTGCGCCTCTTTGGTTAATAACCTGTGGTCAACGTGGATTAATCCGTGAGACGCTCTTGTAATCCATTCCGGAAAGGTTGGGATCCCGCACTTGTCTACCTTGTAAAAAATCCTATAATCGCTATATGCGTTTAATATCTTGGGAAATATTCTCTCCGAATGTTTGCCTGTCTCGTGGGACATATCGCAAACCAAAGGGGAAATACAAAAAAGAATGTTAACATCTTCAACCTTATCTTTAATTATTCTTGCGATTTTTATAGTTTTTTCCAAATCTTCATTAGTATTTATGTCATCAAATCTAAAAATTTTCATAGCATTTCTCCATGTTGCGGGTGCAATGGTTTATCGTCTTCTCTGAATGCCTGCCCCACAAACCTCTTCGGTGCGCGGGCGGATGGAAATGGCTTCTTCTCGAAGTATTCATCGTGAACCATCGCATTATCTTTAATGATGGGGTAAATCATTTCTCTCAAAAAATTCTGGTCAACTTGCCAAAAATCTCCTTTTACATAATCACCGATCATGCCTTCCATGTTAGCAAGAATATTGCCGCGGACTCCCCACATGCCTCCAAGAATTTCTGTTGCATGCTGCGGGTGATCTCTCATTATGTGAAAATCCTTGTCACTTGCTAACCACTCTTTAGCAGCCATGGCCTCTCGATGATTTAACCTAGAATCTGCATCTCTAGATATCATAACATCAACTTCTGGATCGGAGGCATCCAAAAATCTCCAAAACATTCCTTCCCAGTTGCCGGCCTCTGGTCGGAGCACAATCTCTACATTCTTTCTGTTTTCTAGTTCCGTAATAAAATCTTCTGGTGTTGATTTTCCAATGTGATATCGGCATGTCCATTCTGGATAGTGGGTTAAGGCGAGATCTGCATTCTTTATTGCCCCAACGCAGTATATTGGATTATCGCCCCACAAACTAAAGCTTATAACTTTTTTCATCTTGAGAAATATCCCCCATACTGTTTCGAAACATCTTCTCCAAATACATCATTATACTCCCAGAAAACCTTTTTCTCTTCTGAAAATCTTATTGTTTCATTCGACGGAGAGGTGGATAATCCTTCGGGATTAACATAGTACACTCCGCAAGCCATATCGACCATTTTAAATTTAGATCCATTGCGAACCGCTCTTAGCCACATCTCCCAATCACCGGCATACTTATAAGATTCATCAAACAGTCCGATATCATCATGCATAGACCTTCTCCAAACAGGCATGCAGCCGGGCAAGCACTTTATCATGTTTTGCGGAGAAAATGGCTTAATTGGATATACTCTGTTGTTCGAACTATTATTGTAAAAATCTTCATGATCTTTGTTGGTAACAAAACAATAAGAATATACCAAATCTATATCTGGGTTTGAATCCATTTCCTTTACGAATATTTCTATTTGTTCGTGCGCTCTTTTGTCGTCTAAGTTTGCGTTTGTTATGTATTCTCCAGAAGAAACCTCTATTCCCTTATTCCAGCAGCCATATATTCCCGGATCTTCTTCAAGACGATGATAAATGATATTATCGTGCTGATTCATGTATTTGTCTATTGTTTCTCTTTCGTTTTCCGGAGAGTTTCCATCAACTATAATAAGCTCACACTTGTCGAAGTATGTTTGCGATATCATATTTTTGAGGAATCCATCTATATGACTACCCCCCTTATACATCGATGTAATGATGGAAACTTTAACGCTCACTTCAGTGACTCCAGTATTCTCTTTGGTATTTCTATTCTTTTAATATAACGCATTTCGTCTATCAAGTCAAGTCCTTTTTTGCAAAACCATGGTTCGTGAGTGGCGCCGATATTTTTAGTTGTTATTGTTTTCAGGCCCATCATTCTTGCCTCTACTACAATTCTAGATAAGGTTTCTGGTGATTTGGGAAAGAAAACTAGGGTGCTACACTCTCCAAGTTTTTTTAAAAATTCTTGCGGTGCGCAGGAGGCAATTAGCCTATATTTAAGGCCTTTTCCAATACAATATTTGATAGCATCAGATGTATTTTTGTGTTCGATTGGAGCATCCATTATTGCACAAAGTTCTTGCTTTTCTAATTTACTCATTTCCTCTAGAACCTTAAGGTGCTCAAGAGACCAAAGGTTTCCAGATAAATTAATAATATTGTTTGTCTTCAGGTTTTTTTCAAGTATTCCGGTCTGAAAAGATGATTGACAAAATACCGCTTTTGCATTCTTATAAAAATCATAATTTATAATTTTATCCTCTGGAACTTTAAAATCTGGATACCCCATTGGATTTCTGGAGCTTATATATTTGTGATCGTGCTCTATGATTATATATTCCGATTCTTTTACTAATAAATTCTTACATTCCTTTCTCAGCTTAGTGAAGTTGGATATCATGAACTTATAGCCTGATTCTGTTTTTTCCTTGACAAGTTGCACTGTCACTTTGTGGCTGTTTAGTTGTTCCACCACATATCCTTGAGAGCGAAGAATACAAACAAGTTCCCAATCATTAAGCTCGCCACCGCCCGGAACTTCATCTACAAAGAAGTCCGAAACAAATATAAAGGCTCTAACTGCTTTCGACAATATCCGACTCCAACTCTTTCAACCACGCGTTGACGTCGGTAACTTTTTCTTCTTTATTGACAATGTTTTCAACAAATTTCTCATACATCGATTCTTCTTTAAAGTTCTCTAAAATCCACTTCTGCAAAGTCAATGCTTTCTTTTTCCACTTAGAGTGTTGTTTTCGAACTTGTCGAAGCCTCATCTTATAGGATCCCTCTTCTGGGTAGCACCATTGTGAATCTCCCATGATGACCCCTTCCCATACGGCTGATGGGCTTACGGTATTGATATTATAGTCAACTTCTGCGAAATAGGGGTGATTTTTGTTCCCGCCCTTTTTCTTTTTACTTTCTTGAAAAGGTGCGTAAAGAAAATCACACTGTCCGGACCAGCCGGGGGCAATAATAGGAAGAGCGCTATAGGCCGCTTCAAAGAGCGGTAGGCCGTAGCCCTCGCCGTGAGTCAAAGATACCATTGCTTTGATTTGCGGATGCATATAAAGAGAGTGCATCTCTGCATCAGTTAGATCTCCATGTAATAAATAAACTTTACATTTTCTTTCTGGATATTTCGACAGAAGACTTGATAGCATTTTCTCAGTATGTTCTCGATCAACAATAGAGCCATTTTTAATAAATGTCTTTACAATGAGGCCTACCTTTTGATCGATGTTTTCCTCTACAAACCACTTGATAGTATTCTCTAAGTTCTTTCTTGGTCCTTGTTGTGCAACTGCAAGGAAGTTAAAATCAAAATCAAGATTTAGTTCAAGCTCTGGTAGCGTCTCATA
>TARA_R110002072_G_scaffold225_3_pt1 | contig 12467 bp, 10 predicted proteins | sample TARA_R110002072 | Tara Oceans TARA_R110002072 (sample SAMEA4397118) | marine metagenome | biome: Polar Biome; feature: [SRF] surface water layer (ENVO:00010504); material: water (ENVO:00002006), including particulate matter (ENVO:01000060) such as... | depth 5 m | reverse complement strand
TTTCTTACCGTCTTTCATAACATATACTGAAAATTTTTTATTTTTCGCTTTCGATTTAAAGGGTTTATATAATTCTTTTTCCATTATTATTTATAATATATAATTTAATTTAAAAATAAAACTATTTATTTATATTTTATTTAAAATTGATTTATAAAAATAATATCTTTATATATTAAAATGGATATAATAACAGAAGCAATTAAAAACGGACGGAATCTAAAAGAGAGTAGCATAAAAGCATATGTATTTAACCTCCAAAAATTACACGATAAAATGTATAATAACAAAAATATAAAGGATTTAGACTTTTTAAAAGATACGAAAAAAGTTATAGATACACTCGACGATTTAAAACTATCAAGTCGGAAAACATATCTCGCAGCAATAGTAGTAGCACTCGGAACCCAGGAAGATAAATATGAGGGTCCGCTTAAAGAATACCGTGATATTATGATTAATTATATTAAAGAATATAAAGAAGAACAAGAAGAACAATGCAAATCAAACAGTCAAAAAGAAAATTGGACCTCGATGGCAACCATTAGAAAAGTCCCTCGAAGATATAAAAAAGAACTTATGGACCGAAAGATATTCGAAAAAGAACCTGGTACACTTAGTAAAAAAGAAATGGACTTAATTCAAAAATGGTTAGTCAGTTCTCTTTATGTATTAGATGATGCGAACCCTCCACCCCGAAATGACTTTACACCAATGAAAGTCATAACATATAACCAATTTACAAATATACCAGATAGCGAAAAAGAAACAAACAATTATTTAGTTATACAGAGTCGGAATAAAAAGTTCTTTTCATTAGGAGAATATAAAACAGATACAACTTATGGATTAAAGCGTATTGATTTAGGATCTAAACTTAACTCGGTCATAAATATTTATCAAAAATTCAATCCTGGATTATATCTCATTTATAATACACGAGGAGGACCGATGACTCCAAACGGATTAACTAAATATTTAAATAAAACATTCGAACCAACAGGAAAAAAGAATATTAGTTCCACGATGTTAAGACATATTTATATCACAGAAAAACTAGGAGGTCCATCAATTAAAGAAAAAAAAGAGTTAGCAGATAAAATGTGTCATTCAGTAGTCCAACAGGAAATGTATAAAAAACTTAATTAGATATTTTAAATATTTTATTAGTATATACAAAATGGCAAATACGTGGATTACTTTCATTCAAAAATGGTCGAAGGACAATAAAGTTAAATACAACGATGCTATGAAATCACCAAAGGCAAAAACAGCATACAATAAGTCCAAAGGAAAACCTATGGCAGGAGTAGCGAAGAAAGCGACGATGGATAAAAAAGAAATGAATGATGAACCAAAAAAAAAACGGAAACCACGTAAAGTAATAAAACGAGAGGACGCAGCACCGGAAGAATAACATATGTATTTTTTCATTTTAACATATAGACACTATTGGGACTATTTTATATTAAATACTTATCCCACTACCGTCCATACATTAATTCTTAGTTAACATATGTATTTTTTTATTAGATATTTTATTTTTTTTATAATAATAAATAAAATCTCTATACAATACATAATATGAGTGGACTACAAAATTTTTATAATACCGCCAACTCCTATGGGTCAAATAAAGATAGCATGACTAACTTTTTAGGTCAATACCAACAGGACGCATTAGGTGCATTTAACGATGCCGTCGCAGGTGTCAGAGAACAAGGTAAAGCATTAGTGGAAACAGGAACTGCTATTGAAGGTCAATATGCCGCAGGGAAAACATTATATAAGACCGTACAGGCATATAGAAACAGAGGAAAGAAACCAGGGAATGAAACTGGCGATGAAGATAATGCTGATGATAATACGGAAGGTACAGATTCCACCGACGCAAGTCCAACAGGAGGTGCAGATGATAGTAGTGTGCCTGGAACAGATGATGTCGCTGCTGTGACACCAGACGATGTCGCAACAGTGACCGCTGATGATGTTCCAGCAGGAGGAGGGACACAGACCGGTGATGTGTCAAATTTAGGTGCTTCGGATACACCATTAGACCAGACCGCCGCTTCTCGATTTACCGCTGATCCAGTTCCCGAACCGGAACCGCCAGGAAATGTAGCGGGATATGATGCTCCTGAAGATGCCGTGGCACAAAGACCAAGTGGATTAAGTAGTGGAGGAGAACTCCAATCATTAGATGAGGGAGGTCAATTAGCAAGTACGGAAAGCACTACCGCAGCAGGAACCGAAACGGTTACAGCAACAGGAACCGATGTAGGAACTAGCGTGGGCACAACTGCAACTGAAGCACTTACCGAAGGAGGTGGTGATGTCGCAGCAGGATTACTCGCAGGAGCAGGTGTCGCTGTCGAAGCAGTTCCAGTTTTAGGTGGATTAGCAGCGATAGGTATAGGACTTTATGAATTGTTCCATCACGCCAGCAAACCGGCACCATTAGCAACCCCTCAGAGTCTTATTAGTCAGAAGGGTGAAATGGTAGTACCATCTTTTGATTCGGTGACTGATACTCCTGCATCTCAGGCAGCATTTTAAGCGTACGCCATTGAATCCATGATTCTTAATTTAATTTTTTTTAATTAAATTTAATTGTTTAAAAGTTTAGAAATTATTATATTAGTAAAAGATATAGTATGTTTAAACAACAAGGTTCAGGCAATTATATTCCAACTAAATCAGTGATCGTCAAACCTGAAGCACAGGTAGACCTCAATCCAACATCCATAAATCAGGTCCGTTTTTTAATTCCTCAATATTTAGGGTTCATCGATCCACGAGGTACAACACTTAATTACAATATTAAGATGAGCGGTAGGGGTAGACCAGTTCCAAATGGTCGAGCGGGAGTCCACTCCCTATGGAGAGATTTTAGACTGCAAGATGGGACCGGCGGTACAACATTAGAAGAAGTCCAAGACTATAATGTATTAACCTCTCAATGGTGGGGATATACACAAAATGATAGTATAGCGGCAAAACGCAATATGATGGAAGGTCGACAGGTCAATCCAGCAACTGGGTCAAATGTCTATTACACCGGAAACCAGGACTGGTCGGCAGGTGCAATCGCAGCAGCACAAAATCCACTTGACCTAGCAATCCGCCAACCAATATATAGTGGTATTCTAGCAGGGACAAAAATCTTTCCAGTAGTCGCTACACAGGGACTACGCATACAAATGACACTGGATAATTTACAGAGGTCATTAGTATATCCTCAGGGTGAATTAGGACTACAATCTGCACCGTGTGGACTTAAAGTAGAAATCGCCGCCGCCGCCCAGCAAAAGGGAGCAATCGGTGATTCATTCACTTGTACTATTCAGCAACCCGCTGATGGTCCAGGTGGGAGAGGTGTAAATAGAAACGTTGTACCATATAATAATAACCCATGGGATATAGGAGATTTACTTTTCGTTAATAATGGTACAAACACGGAATCATTAGGAGTTATTATAGGGTTCGATAAAGACGGAGATAATGACTTACAGGTGTCTTATATTCCTAATAGAGCAATCACAACAGGTCTTGTAAATACATATCCCGTAGGAGCATCGGTCTTTGTGAAAGTCGCCGACCGAGTTAATGGTGTTGTGGTGACAGATGTCCCCGACGCTGAAATAGCAAAAGCGGCAGTGAGTACCTCATATGTTATGAGTGATATAGAAATGGTGTGTGCTGTTGTTAGTCCACCACCTGGATACGTGCAAAGTCTTATGTCCCAAATATCATCATCAAAAGGAATGGCAATGGACTTTAAAACTTACTCTTTATATAGAGTCAATCTTAATGCTACAAACGGATTAACAAATCAATTGATTCCCGCTACAAGTGAAAGAGCATATAGTGTATTATCTATCCCTCTCTCACAGCAAACACAGATAGCAATAGAAAAAGACTCTCTTCAGGGAGTCACAGATGGATGCCAGAATTATCAATATGTATTCGGAGGTCATCTTATTCCAGACCGCCCAATTGATTTAGTGAGATACACAAATAACCCTCCTCATAATGACGCTCTCCATCTTATAGAATTAGAAAAGAGTCTTGTTAATTGTGGATACGGGGTTCGCAACCTCCAGCGAGTTCCTGACCGCTTTTTAATAGGCAGAGCATTTTCTAAATACGGGCAGGTGTCAAATTTAAATGGTAGAGATTTATCTTTACGAGTAGAATATGTAGGTGCCACAGACCAAAAATTATTCAATCATTATGTCTGCCACCTCAGAAGGATGGTTATTAACACCCAGGGAGTTAATGCTTTCTAATAGTCTTTTAGGGTACAATACCCACTTGACGATAGTGGTATAAATATTATATAATAACTTAACCCAAGTTCGTCTTTTCGATCTAGGTCGGAGATAATCAATTGTCAAATCCATATTACAATATATATAGAAAAAAAATATATATTATAATATATAAATATGAATATCGACTCAGTAGAAAAAGCAGAAATCTTCCCTCTCAATCCTCCAGCGAATGGTGCTTACTCCTTTAAGAACGGATTCCCAATAATTCAATTCCAAATAGCGAATCAGGATAAATTATTAAATGCTTCCACACTACGATTAAATGGTGTATTAAGAATTAACGCCCCTGGTGCAACAGAAGCAGTTCCTATTCCTCCGACCAACACATCAGGTGGTGCTGCCTCAACAAACGGTATAGCACTAAATGAAAGAGTAGGAATAGCATCCGTGATTCATCAGATTACACTAGCAACCCAGCAAAACCAAACATTAGAAGTGGTCCGAAGTTATGGTAGATATCTAGCATCTGTTATGCCTGTCACGCATTCCCAGTCAGATTTTGATGCCACAAATTCAATAGCGAATCCTGCATCCGCATCCAGATCTTTTAATGGTGCCAGAGGAATTAATAACGACGTGAATTTTTCAATCCCATTAAGAACTGGTCTATTAAGTTCGGGTTCTCCTATCCCATTAGGAAATAATGGATTAAGAGGAATGCTTGTGAATTTAGAACTCGCCCCCGATTCAAATGTATTAAGCGGATATAGCACTTTTGATGAATTCGGTGTAGAAACCAAACAATTATTCAATCCTATTGGAACTGGTGCTTTTTATCAATTAAGAGATTTATCTCTTACTTATGACTTACTAGTTCCAGATGAAAACGGTAAAAGTCAAATGATGACACCAGCGACAGGGCAATTCGTGTATAATTCACTCTCTCATCTTTACGGAGTTATTAATTCATCCGACCAGACTCAAAATTATAATTTAGGAACAGGAAACACATTATCCATTTTTCATAATTTTATTCCAACTCAGGAAATAAATAATTATAGAACAGATGGATTTAAAACAGATAGACTTAAAAATAGCAATGGAGGTGCTTTCGACCAGACAGCGAATATCCGCCGAGTGACTTTTATTAGAGGGGGGTCAAAATTCCCACTGGATTATGCCATAGATGTAGAATCAGAAGGTCTTATAAATCGTCCACAGGTAGCACTTGACGAGAGATATATAGATTCTATTAAACCATTAGGAAGTTACAATCATTCATTAGTGTCCCTCAATACAAATAATAAACTAGCAGTAGAAACCGGGTTCGAACTTATCGACAGACCATCCAATAGAAATACACAGGCAGAACCCTCTCCAATTTTCGGTGCTGGTATTAACCTAGACCCACTCACTAGAAGCGGAGTCAATTTTAAGAATACAAACTACGCATTAAGAATAGAATCAAATCTTGACGGACAATCCCCGAATTCGATTTTTACATATGTACTCGCCAAAAATACTCTAACATATTCCCCACAAGGAATTATGGTCCAAGCATAAACAAAACAATTTTTTTTTATTAAACTTAATCAAATAAATATATATTTTTTTTCTCTATAAAAAAATATATACATATATATAAATATGAGTTCAAATATCAGTCTTCCACCAGCGCTTTTAACTGCTCCTATGGCAACCGTCTCCACGATGAATGTCGAAACCAATGTATTAGACCCTATTATTATCAATCAGGGATTCGCACGATTTGTATTAGAAAGAAAAGGTATTCTCGATACAGGGTCCGCCTTTACATTTTCAGTCCACACTGTTGCAGCAGGAGATCAGAAAGGATTCCTGCCTCTTAAAACTGGAATCCATAGTCTTATAAAAAGAGCAGTTCTCCGCATCGGTTCAAAAATTGTAGCAATCACAGATGACTACGCTCACTACATGACTATCCGCCGTCAATTTAAAACCTGTGAAGAAAAAAGTCAAAAAGATATGGTTAAGACCGGATGTGTCGACGTGGTCTGCCCTCAGAACGAGCAAGAGGGACAACTCCAAGTTAGGGACGTTACTTATAGCGATGATACCACCTCAAACATTATTAACCAATATGTTCTTACATCAGACGAAACCCACACCCCAATTTATTCCATCCGTATTAGTGAATTATTCCCTATGATGAGAAACGTCCAACTCCCTCTATATCTTATTAATGAACCATGTTCGATTGAATTAACATTTAATACACAGTCAACTGGTGCCGGTGATTTAGGAAAAGTCGCATGCTTCGAACAAGCATATGTGGGGGGTGGAGGTGATACTAGTATTACTCTTGCAACTAGAAATGTTAAGTTCCTCGCAGACTATCTTACTTATGATGATGACCGAATGAATCAGACCGCCAAAATAGTTATGAGCGAAAATGGAATGTCTATCCCCTATGAAGATGTCGTATTAACCAGCACTCAATATCCTGCTGCGAATCCAGCACCAACAGGAGCGGTGGTGCAACAGCAAAATATAGTTCGAGATTTAGGTCTATCTGGAATGATGGTCCGCAGTATTCTATGCTCTCAGGGAATTCAAACAAACAACGCTCTATTAGGAAGATATAATAGTCCTGCATATAATGTCCCTGATAGTTATAATGTCCGAGTGAATGACCGCCAACGTTACCCAAGACATGTAGAAAGCGAATCCCAGAAAGCATACCAACTCTCTCAGGTATTTAGTACTGATATAGCAGTCGCCAATAGCGAATACTCAAACGACCAGTCCACCAATAAACAAGTCGCCAACAATGCACAGAATAATTTAATGTTCTGCGATTCTACACTAGAAGGTCATAGCATGGCATTACTAGAAGGCAAACAACATTATATCGGTATTGACTTTTCGGTTAGTCCTCTTAACCAGGCAAATAACGGTGTCCTCGTAGGACAGAAACCAATACAGATATTACATACTATTAACAGAACAGCACAGAATAATGCCGATAGAGATGTTCGATTTTTCTCTCTTGTAGAAAGAACGATGACATTAAGAGGAGGCATGGTCCAGGTGAGTGCTTAATTTTTAATTCTTACTTAAACTATAATTAACATTTTATATAATAAAAGATTTAAAATGAATCTTTTATTATATATATAGATGCCAAGAAGATTAGGTTCAAGAAATTGTCAAGAATATAAATACAAAGTAGAAAAATTAAATGAAGAAACCACTGAGGTGGAAAGTACTCATTACTACATAACCCAGAGAGAGATTCAAAATGAATACAATCTTAAAAGGTCAGCAGTATATTTTATTATTAACAATCCGAAGTCCAGGAAAACTAACGATTATATTAAAATTTATAAATTAGAAACACCCAGACCAGTGTATTTTAAGGAATATCTCGAGGAGGATGAAGATATAATTATAAGATATACCAAGATTGATTATTAACCAATTTAAAAAATAAAATGATTATTATATTTAAAGATTAATTCTCATTAATTATTAAAGAGAAATGGAGAACAAAAAAGTCAAAAGTGGTCCTATTACATGTCCTTATAAAAAAAAAATTGATTTAAATAATTCTAATAAGACAAAAGTGGGGCGGATGGAAAATAGAATAATTAGTGAGTGGAAAAAATTTAAACTGATAAAAAATAGTAAAATGCCAACAGATGAATGGGCGACAAAAAATAGACATAAGTGGAATAAAAATAAACATAAACAAGGAAACTGGGGACTGCCTACTGGAAAAATTAATAAAATTATAGGATTCGACCCTGACTATTATAAATGGGATAAAGACCATCCATTTTATAAATTTATGGATGGAAAGGACTGGGATTTTTATATAAAGAAATGGAATACTTTTACTACTAAAACACCTAACGAAGGATTACATTTTATATTTAATTATAATAAATTACCACAAATTAACAGCACTTCAGATATAGATATTAAAAGCGACGGAGGTTATTTAGTAGGTCCAGGGTCCAAGGCATTTAAAAAAGACGGAAAAACCCTAGGATTGTATAAAGTAGTTAATGATGTGGAAATTAAAGATATGCCAAAAGAACTTTATGATTGGTTATATAAAAATTTAAATTATTCACATAACAACAAAAAAAAAATAAAAATAATTAAAAAAAATGGAGGCACCGAACTCCAATCTAATAATATTGGATATTATAACTATGATTTTACAGATAATGAAGTATTAAAAATTTTAGATCACCTACCAGAAAAATATTTATTATCCCACGGGGACTGGTTAAAAACCGCTACGGCAATGAAAACCATTAATAAAATAGACTTATTTTTAAAATATTGTTTAGACCACCCAAAAACAAAAACAAAAAAGAAAGGAGATTTACATTACAATACAAATGTAAAACTCATTAATGGAATTGTGCGACATAATGATTTAGATATGATTACTCATATTTTATTAAATACAAATCTTCCTAACGCAAAGACTATGCTAAACTATGTAAAATATAAACCTACAATAAAAGAAAATTATAGAACTCGTCCAGATGTATTAAAAGATGCGGAAAAACTAGGAAATCATATGGATATAGATAGATTTAACAATTATGTTATAAAAAGCGACACAGGAACAGGTAAAACGACACTAGCGAAACAATATATAAAGAAAACCGGAAAACAAATTATATCTATAGTCAGTAGAATATCGCTAGGGGACGCTCAATATGAAACTTTTAATAGTTCAGGACTTAAATGTCTAAATTATAGATTAGTAGAAAACTCTCCAATAGAAGACGGTGATAATATTATTATTACAATAGATTCGATAAAAAGATTAAATAGATTAAATCCATCCAACTATGTATTATTTTTAGATGAATATAACTCTTTAATTGAATATCTTATAACATGCCCCAATCTAAAAGATAAAAGAGTTATATGCTTCAAATACCTATTAAAATTAATGGAAGAGTGCGACCAAATAATAGCGGTAGATGCCGATATTACTCCTGCAACTTTAAAAATGCTGGATTATACTAAGAGAGAGTATAAATTTATTACCAATACATATAAACATAATGATGGATGTCAATCCAGTGAGATATTTAATTACCAAGAATTTATAAAACAATTACTAAACGAGAAAGAGGCACTGGTCTGCTGTGATAGTAAAAACGAAAGCGAGGTCATCTTTAATGATAAAATAATATATGAATTAAAAAATGGAATATCGGTTAAGGAAGAGAAAATAGACGGAGAAACAAAAGAAGAACGCCAAGAAAACAAATGGCAGAAACATATTTATCATATAAAAGACAAGTACGGTGTAGTTAGGAAATATGCCCTAATAACCTCAGACACCGATGAAATGATAGATTTAGATGATTATGATTTTGTAGTATTCTCTCCAAAAATTATATATGGATTAGACTCTCAAAGAAAACGTCCAGTGTATTGTCACTATAAAGAACACACTATATCACCAAAAGCAATGCTCCAACAAATATGTAGGTGTAGAAATATTACTTATTTAAGATATATATTTTACAGAAAAGAATTCAAAGAAGAAAAATACAGAACCCTTAATGATGTAAAAGAAGAAACAAAAGCACTGGAAGAATTAGCAGTGTTCGAGTTAATGTGTACCAAAGAAGAAAACATATTATATAATGAAATGTTTAATATTATAACCTATAACACAGATGCTTATAACACTAACAAATTCGGTCATTATAAGGCAGGATTAAGAGAAAAAGGATTCTCAGATAGGACTGATTATTTTCAGACATCCAAGGAAGAAATCAAGATTAAAGCGAAAGAAAACAAAGAACACAAATATGATAATTTTGATTGTGAAAATCCTATTTATCAAAAAATTAATGAATATTTAAATATACCGAAACACGAGTGGAAAAACAATAAAGAAATATTTATCGAACAGAATCATCTCGAAAAACATTTTAATATACAAACTTATTTTTTTAGGAGTAGTGATGATTGGGAAAAAGATTTAAAAATTGCAGAAGAGTTTAATGCCAATAAAGTTCGCTCAACAAAAAATAAATTCATTTTTATAAAAAAATTAATGACAGAATTCAATATCAAAAGTAAAGATACAATTAAAATCTCTAAAGGCATATCTTCTAGAAAGTCAAAATTATTATTCGGAGAATATAAAACATTATTCAGGGACAGAGGTAAAGAAGTAGATTTACAAATTCCTAAGGAATGTGAAAAACTGATAGCAAGAATTTATAAAAAAACATTCGGTTCGGATATAGTGAGAGCAGAAAGAAAAAACATAGGATGTAAGAAAATTAATGAATATGAATTTAATTGGGAAAAACTTTATAAACACAGAGATATATCTAAATATAAATATCCAGGTATAAATAGAGGGTCATTAGATTTAACTTTTGGAAAAGAACTAAATCTTATAGATTACGGACAACCAGAATATCTTTATAAAATATGTTTAGATGAATTAACCAATATGACAATAGTTCAATAGATTATATCTTAAATATTTCTTTGACTACTTTTTAATTTTCTTCTTATTTTTCTTCCCGGACTTAGAGTCCTTAGGATTCTTAAGCGAAGCAATTGAATCCTTAGGATTCTTAAAATTAACAAACACTTCTTTCGGTTTAACAACCGGCACGGTTTCTTTTTTAAACTGCTTTTTTACATTTTTATCAAACTTCTCTGCAACCAATCCAGGATATTCCTGATCCATATAGTCATCCACGGTTCCATAGTCTGCCATTATCTATTACATAGATTTTTTTTTTATTTTTTTTATTCTCCAAATCTTATATTTTTTTTTTAACTTAATATAAAATTTGTATATAGACTTCGCAAACACTTCCATATTTAATATGTAGATTAAAATCGAAGATTCTTAAAAAACTGCTAAAATGGAAAATTTATTTTCACCCTTCGCAATAAAAAAAGTTCTTGTAGTGATATCTATCTCAATAAAAACAACACGTGTATTTATCTCTTCCACTACTTTTTGGTATATAATTCCGTGTTCTATTTTATAAATCATAAACCATAACTCATTGGGTAGAAGAGAAAATAAAATATCTTTTTTCATTTATTGAAGATTACGTTGTTTAATATTTATTTAGATTTTTTTTAAAATATATATATATATATATAAAAGATAGGATGTCGTTAATTACTTTAAGAAGCACTCAGCATCAAAATGGTTCGACTCTATCAGAGTCCGCCGCCCTCATCTCCAATTTTTTTAAAGAGGGCATCCCACTACATCCAGGCAATACATTAGAACTGGTATCTATGAGTATTACTAAATTAGAAAAGTTCGAGATTATTACAGGACAAAATGATACATTTATATGGCGATTAGGTTCGGGTCCAAGTTCCGTGGGTGCCGTTCCTAACTTCTCACAGCACCAAGTCACCCTCCCAGCGGGGTCTTATAATGGGGCGGACCTAGCATTTACTCTTCAAACAACTTTAAATAATTCCACACTATTAGGAAATTATAGAGGTCAATGGGCGGTGACTTTTACATCGGCAACAACTAGCGGGGCAGGAGGTTTAGGTACAAACGCTAAATTTACAATTAACTACGGACAGAATGTCCTCCCAGCATCCAATGGAGAAAAACTGGTATTGAATGTATTAGGGGGAGGAAACAATCCTACAATAACAAGCGAACCCAATCATAAATTAATAACATGGGCGACCACAGATAATGATGTAGGAGCATTGGGAAATATCAACAATGGATTTTATGGAGATAGGTCGCTTTATCCTAACGGAGGAGAATTCGAAATACACATAGCACCCGTACAAGATTTAAGCGGTGTGAACTTTACAACACAACAAAATACCATTACAAACTGGGAAACGGCATCATCGGGACCGGTGGATGTATTAACAACATGGACCGAACCCGGTGCTCTCCCCAATGATTGGACTTATCAAATTGAGGTACCAGATGGAGAGGATGATGCCATTAACACATTTATTGAACCTCCCGATCATGGTGCTTTGGATACAGCAACAATAGTAGCGGTGGGAACAGGATACGGGGTCGGTGATACTGGGAATTTAGTGTCAGACGGGTTCGGTTTAGGTGGAACATATCTCATAAATAGTGTAGATGGTGCAGGTGGCATCCTATCATTTTCGATACAGAATAATGGGGGCGGATATCAAGTAGGT
>TARA_R110002072_G_scaffold155883_3_pt1 | contig 12471 bp, 16 predicted proteins | sample TARA_R110002072 | Tara Oceans TARA_R110002072 (sample SAMEA4397118) | marine metagenome | biome: Polar Biome; feature: [SRF] surface water layer (ENVO:00010504); material: water (ENVO:00002006), including particulate matter (ENVO:01000060) such as... | depth 5 m | reverse complement strand
CTTTGACTTGATTCTGGAGTTAAACCAAAGTTTGGGGACTAGCTTGATTATGGTTACCCATAATATGGATCTTTCACGTCGAGTAGATAGTGTGATGGAATTGAAAGAAGGTGTATTACAGGAAAAAATATAAAGTTATTTGTTTCCTCTTTTTCCAAAAATAATGTGATAAAGGAAAATGAAAAGGATTATTACACCCAGCAGGAGATGGGTGACGCTAGATATAATAGAAGCCATATCATTACCAAAATAAAAAATCCCAACGCCTGTAATCGCCAATATAATGAGTGTGCCTGTTAAGGCTAAGCCGCTGTATAAATTTTCTTTCTGTTTTATTCCTACTATTATATGTATTCTCCAAATTGCACCAAATAAACATAACATTACGTAAGAAAACAAGACATGAGCTGCAACTGTATAAAGTCGTTGGTCTGCCGTTAATCGCCATGGCATATCCCATTCCAGCCGTAAATCCAGTGTCGTTGGCGTAAGTAAAAATCCAGAGAGGAACAAAACGGTCATAGTGGTGATAATAAAACCCTTGAACCAATTGGGATATCCTTTCATACAGCGTGTTTAACCTGAAACTGGTTGAACGAGTTTTCCCCCAAGTTGTTCAATTAATATAGAACGTTTTTCTTGTGTTACTAAGCCTGCAACTTTGGTTAATGCATCGGCTAACCAGCTTTTTTTTGCAAGGATGCTCCAAGTGCCTTCAACAGGTTTCCCTTTATTTCCAGCAACAATCCAACTTGGGTAGCTTTGATCATGATGTGGTTTAATCCATGAAGTTGATAGAGCAGCATTATGAAGGTTCCCCAGATTAGAGAAACCACCTGTTAGCTCTCTTCTTTGAGTGGGCAATAGAATATCTCCATAAACACGTAAATCACCACCTGCATTTACCCAGCCTGTTTCTAACCCGTGTTTTTTCAGGGTAAAAATTGCATAGTCAACTGCGTAACCTTTAGCAATACCATCAAGCGAAATTAATACTGGCCTACAAAGGCGGGCATGATTTTTATATAGTTCAATATCGTTGCAATTTCCGCTTTTTAAATGATCAGAATCAAAATGATTCGGTAGGACTCCTTTGTCTACTAGAATTCCGGCAACCGTGCAATTGAATAAACCATTGCTGTATTGGCCTATTAATTTAGCCAGTTTCAGAACGCGCATGCTTATTGGATGTAACTCTATCTCTTTCCCATATGAATTATTTAACCGGGATAATTCACTATTAGGATTATGAAAGCTTAAAAGCTTATTAACTCTTGCAACTGCATTGAATGCCTCATCAATTGCGCATTCCTTATTAACACTCTTTTCACGTGTTCCAATTTCCACAAAGGTGCCGAGTGATGGGCGTAGGCGTTTATAATATTTCATCAGAGAGTACAACTTGTTGCAATGACAATAGTCTTTTTACGCCGTCCATTACATTTCGGCATGATAATGTTGCGCCACTGATGTTAGGTACGTCCTCATCGAGTTTAAATCTATCATCAAGTGTTTTGCCTTTTAGATGATCGCGCCAGCTTGCTTCTCTTATTTCATCCCCATGCGTTTCACGATAACTCATAATATCTATCCCTATAACATGACCATCAGGAGATAGGGCAGCGGCATATGTTATGAACTCATGTTTCCCAACGACATCGTCAACAATAAACCATCCTACAAAGGTGTTATCCTGTTTCACGCGCCATACTGCTTGTACTTCCCATCGCTGACGTAGTCCGGATAATGACTTTATTTCCTTTTTTTGTTCTTTAGTCAGTTTAATAGGCTGCGCAATAAATTTATCTGCTTCAGGAAATAAAGTCTTTTGTGCCTGTTCAGCATTTAGATATTCAGCAGCATAAGTTGAACTAGGACCTGCTATTACTACAGCAGGTAGTAATAGCAACGAAGTCCACTCTTGTTTATCCATGATTATTCCTAGAAATCAATTCCAAATTTTATCTGGAATTCTTGCTCGGTTTTTTCGATTAAATGCAGATTCTTATCATCCTGCGCCGGAAACATTTCTCCACCGCCAATGACTTGTGGAAACCATGTAAATGTTCCCCACCAATTACTACCACCATAATGTAAACTTGGCCCCACAAATATTGTCCATCTTTCCTGACTTACTTCAGTTTCATATTCAGTTTCATAAAGGGCTTGTACTCCAATAAACCAGTTAGGGGCGAAACGATAAGACACACCTGTGCCAGCTTTTAACTCAATCTCCATTTCAGCATTTGTCGGCCAATCAAAACCAGCAGGTAGTCCAGGAATATCTGCTCTTCGTGCATGCGTTGTTTCTAAACCAAGATTTCCCATCCAGATTACCTGGCCCTCCATGAAGTATTTTTGCAACAACAATTCCGTTTCCATAGATAGACTGTCTTTATCTTGCCCAGAATGAGTATCTAACCAGTCATACCCAAAAGACACATAGCCAGATAATCCAAAATCATCTTTAGCCGGACTTAGAAAATTATATTTTAAAGATAACTCAGTGCCTGAAGGTTCTAAGCCACGATCTTTATCTTGGGGTAGGTAACCATCAATGATGATTCCGGAGCTATCAATAGCTTGTGCTTTAAGATAGGCAGATACAGTAAATCTATTGCTAACACCATACTCTATCTCCGTTTTAGTATTCCATGCTTCATAATCACCGGCGCCTTTGCCTTCTCTAAAAGTAATAGTCTGATCAAACTCCCAGGCACCTTCAGGTAATGTTTCTGAACCTTTCACATAACCTAAAACACTTTCATCAGCATACGCCACTGAACTTAGATATAGTGAAAATAAAATTGATATAAATGATCTAAATATTGTTTTCATACTGCAGTTTTATCCCCATAAGACTTCATTAAAGAAAACCACTCTATACAAATCTAAAACAAAATACAAATGATAATCATTATCAATTAAGATGCATGAAGCCCTATAAGATGTAAAGCATTGATTTAAATAAATATAATAAAAATAGGTTATTTAGACTTTCGTCTCTTTTCCCATTTTGATATGGCTGTTAAACGCCAAATTAGACGGATGATTGAATAAGTAAGGATGGAAGATATTGTCCCCATAATAAAACAACCTAACAATAAAGGTTCCCAAATATGCACAAGCGTATTTGTTATCCATTCCCAGGAGAAGGAGAATTTCACATCTTTTTCATCTAAGCCAAGCAACATAGCACCTATTTGATAGGCGAAAAAGAATAATGGCGGAATTGTTACAGGATTGCTGAAAAATGAAAAAACGATTGCCAAAGGCAGGTTAACTCTAAACAGGATCGCTAATGCTGCTGATATTATTGTCTGAACAGGAAAAGGAATAAACGCACAAAACATGCCGATAGCGGCGCCGGCTGCGGATGAACGACGATGCAGGTGCCAGATATTGGGGTCATGTAAGTAATCAGAAAGAAGATGTAATCCGCCGTGCTTGTGGATATGTTCCTTCTTCGGTAGATAACGTTTTAAAAAATTCCGTAAACTCATTATTCTTGATATTTTTGTAATGCTCAAAAAAAGCGCGCTATTATAGCTTAAATAATTATTAGAGGGAGTTAATATAATTATGCTCGCAGGGACGCTAGCATTTGCTGCAGGCATCTATTGCCTGTTGCAATTTTCAGTCATGCCCAATTCATGGGTTTTTCTCATCTTGCCAATATTATTTTTCCTGAACAGATACTCATCAGCATTTAACTTGATTTTGTTATTTTTCATTGGTTTTAGTTGGGCGTTATTACGCATAGGCAATGACGTTAATCATTCACTTAATCCTGAGCTTGAGAGCAAGGTCGTTCAGTTAACTGGTAGAGTAACTTCATCGCCAGTGATTTATGATGATCATGTTAAGTTTTTATTCGACGTAAACGATATCGTCGATGATCAAAAACATCATTATACATCGCCAGGAATAGTCCGTTTGAATTGGTATAAAACCAATGTGATTCCTGTGCCGGGGGAAATATGGTCATTAAATGCAAAGTTAAAACGACCGTACAGCTTTATGAATCATGGTGGTTTCGATTATGAAACATGGATGATGAGGCAAGGAATTAAAGCGACGGGTTATGTGAAGAAAGGTAAAAAGAATAAAATTTTAGAAAAAAGCAATGGGTACTTTGTAGAAACATTACGTTATAAACTATCGCATGAAATTAAAAAGCATGTAGATGAACCATTACTTGGGTTGGTGCTGGCATTAAGTCTGGGTGACCGCAGTCAACTCGAGTCAAGTCAATGGCGTGTATTGACAAATACTGGTGCAAATCATTTGATCGCAATATCTGGTTTGCATCTAGGGTTAATAGCGGGGGTTATTTATTTTCTAACGCGAACGCTCTGGCGTCAGTTTTATTTTGCTACACAATTCATTCCAGCACCGATAATTGCTTCAATAATAGCCTTTGTTAGCGCTTTTATTTATGCAGCTCTGGCGGGATTCTCGTTACCTACACAACGTGCCTTGATTATGATTGCTGTCTTTTTGTCAGGGTTGCTTTTGTCAAGAAAGCCACTAACCATTAATGTTGTTTGTTTCGCGGTTGTATTGATATTGTTACTAGATCCATTTTCTATACTGGCGGCTGACTTTTGGCTTTCGTTCACTGCAGTAATATTAATACTCTATATAACGCGTCATAGGGTTAGTAAGCAAAGTTCTTTGCGTCGCTGGCTACAATTACAATGCTTGTTAAGTTTGGCCTTATCTCCGTTTTTGATATTCTGGTTTAAGCAGTTTCCGCTATACAGTGTCTTCGCTAACTTAATTGCTATACCAATGATTGGTTTCATTATCGTTCCTTTGATATTGCTGGCGATGATTATGTTGTTGCCTTTCCCTCGGCTCGCAGGGAGCATTTATGATTGTGTCGATAAGATAAGTAGTTTGCACTGGTCGTATCTTGATTTCTTATCGCAGCAATATAACGCAATTATTCCAGTCGCCGTTTATAATAAGGGGTCATTAATAATAGCAATTATTGGTATTGTCATTTTATTAATGCCAAAAGGGTTGCCGGGTAGATGGCTAGGTTTATTGTTTATCTTGCCATTGCTATTCCCAAAAACGGACAGCTTAAAAACAGGTGAATTTAATTTTACGCTGTTAGATGTCGGGCAGGGCTTATCTGCGGTGATACAAACGGGACAACATACCCTTGTTTATGATGCCGGCGTCAAGTTTTCAGAACGTTTCAACATCGGAGATGCCGTTATAAAGCCATATCTTCGAGACAAAGGAATCACAGAACTATCGATGTTAATGATCAGTCATGGTGATAATGATCATATCGGTGGAGCAAATACCGTAATCGAACAATTCAATATCAGCAGGATATTAAGCAGCGTCCCTGAAAAATTATCTACTAATCGCTCCGAGTATTGTCATGCAGGACAACAATGGTCATGGGATGGCGTTAAATTTGAAGTACTGCATCCGGCTTTAAAAAGTGATTTCGTTGGTAATAATGCGTCATGTGTGCTTAAGGTATCTTCAGATTATGGTTCCGTGCTTCTAACGGGTGATATCGAGCAACAAGCTGAAAAAAGTCTTTTAAAGAGCATGCCAGATGAAATTAAAGTAGATGTTTTGTTGGCACCACATCATGGCAGTAAAACCTCGTCAAGTAATGAATTTATAGCTACGATAACGCCTAAGTATGCCGTTGTTTCGGCAGGGTATAGGAATCGGTTTGGTTTCCCAAAGCAAGATATAATGACTCGCTATGAAGCTCACGGGGTTGAAACCTTGGTAACTTATATGGCTGGCGAGATTTCTATGAAATTTAGTGCCGCAGGTTTGATAATTGAACAATTTAGATTAAAAAATCGGCGTTTCTGGCATCACTGATAATGATATCATGCAGGTTCTTATGAGTAAGTGCTCAATTAATAATAAAAATTTGGAGTGAGATAACGTGCTTGAATTAATCAAGGCCGGTGGTTTACTTATGTGGCCGATTATATTGTGTTCAATCATAGCAATGGCCATTATTGCTGAACGCTTTTGGTCTCTACGAGAAATGAAAATTGTCCCGAAAAACCTGGTTGCCAAAGTTTGGCAATGGCAAAAGGTTGGACACCTGGATAAAAAACGGATTCAGGGACTAAGAGATAGCTCGCCTTTGGGGATGGTCTTGGCGGCGGGCTTGGTTAATCGCAATCATTCGCGCGAAATCATGAAGGAAAGCATTGAAGAAACTGGCCGTCATGTTGCTCATGATCTGGAACGATTTCTGAATACACTGGGAACGATCGCCTCTATAAGCCCGTTATTAGGTTTATTAGGAACGGTAATCGGTATGATTAAAGTATTTACAGTTATCACTTCACTCGGTGTTGGTGATCCCAGCATTTTATCAGAAGGCATCTCCGAAGCGTTGATAACAACAGCAGCTGGTCTGTCTGTGGCAATTCCCAGTTTGATGTTTCATCGTTTTTTTCGCGGAAAAATTGATGGTTTAATCATTACTATGGAGCAAGAGGCATTGAAAATGGTTGAAGTCATGCACGGAATTCGTGAAAACGAAATTGAAGCAGGTGCTAAATAATGAATTTTCGATCTGAAAGACGTGACGAAGTAGATTTAGATATAACGCCATTGATTGATGTGGTGTTTTTATTATTGATCTTTTTTATGGTCTCGACGACATTTGAGCATAATTCAGAAATCAACATCACCTTGCCTAGCTCATCAAAAGAGGTGACAGATGCAAAACCTGATGCTGTGAATGTTGGACTGGATGCACAGGGTAATGTCTATATAAATGACAAATCACTGGTGAATGCCCAACTAGAGACGATCAAAGCGGCTTTATCCGATGCCTTGGTAGGATTAAATGAACCCCCTGTCATTATCAGTGCAGATTCAAATGCGACTCATCAATCCGTTGTCAGGGTAATGGATGCCGCTCGCCAATTAGGTTTGGTGAAGATTACCTTTGCAACACAAGAGTTGAAGGATGAATAAACAGTTTATTAAGAGATGTGGTTTATTTTAAATCAATTCTGATTACGTCAAACTGGTTATGTTGAAGAAAGAATCAATAGAACATATTTGGTATAGCAAACATCCACTTGGCATTGTGCTCTTACCCATAAGCTGGATCTATAGCCTGATTATTATGCTACGACGACTGTGCTATCAATCGGGCCTGATAGCTGTTAATCAAATTGATGTGCCTGTGATTATAGTCGGCAATATTTCAGTTGGTGGTACGGGAAAAACACCATTAGTCATTTGGCTCGCAGATTACTTTAAGAAAAAAGGTTTTAATCCCGGGATTATCAGTCGTGGTTATGGCGGTAAACTCTCTGGTAAAAGCCAACAAGTTAGAGCAGATAGTAATCCAGAGTTAGTCGGCGACGAGCCAGTATTGATTGCCAAAAGAACTAATTGTCCTGTCGCCATTGCAGTACAAAGAAGGCGGGCTGCAGAGGAACTGATTGAATATTGTGATTGCGATCTAATCCTTTGTGATGATGGTATGCAACACTATTCGCTTGGTAGAGACATAGAAATAGCGGTTATTGATGGTCAACGTCGCTTTGGTAATGGACACTGCTTGCCGGCAGGACCATTACGCGAACCAATAAATCGATTGAGCAGTGTCGATCTTGTCGTCAGTAAATATATTGCTGGCCGACATGAATACAAGATGGAATACAGCTACGGTGATCTAGTATCGTTAATAGAGCCTGAGCAGACTATTCCGATTTCGAGTTTAAGTGGCCAGAGTGTGCATGCAATATCGGGAATTGGGAATCCCGATCGATATTATTCATATTTGCGTAATAATAAATTACATATTATCAATCACGAGTTCCCTGATCATTATCCATTTACTAAAAATGATGTTAATTTTGATGATGGTTTGCCAGTGGTGATGACTGAGAAAGATGCGGTAAAATGCGAGGCCTTTGCTACAAAAAATCATTGGTATTTGCCAATCTCTGCAACATTACCAGATTCGTTTACTTATCGGCTTGAAGCCTTAATGAAGGATATTATTGATGGACAAAAAACTACTTGAGATTCTTGTTTGCCCGGTCACAAAAGGGTCGTTGTATTATGATAAAGAAAATCAGGAATTGATTTCCAAGTCTGCGCGACTGGCTTATCCAATACGAGATGGAATACCCGTTATGCTAGAAGATGAAGCAAGAGCGCTGCGTGATGAAGAAATTGAAAAATTAAAATAGTACTGATGTCAATGTCAGGACCTTTCAGCATTATTATCCCTGCCCGATACGCTTCGACGCGACTGCCAGGTAAACCCTTACTCGATATAAAGGGGAAGCCTTTACTTCAACATGTGTATGAGACAGCTATACAAACAGGGGCGAGAAACATCACCATTGCAACAGATGATGACAGGATAGTCGATTGTGCTAACTCATTTGGCGCACCAGTAATTATGACTTCAAATAAGCATGAGTCTGGTACGGATAGAATAGCCGAGGCAACAAAGCAACTTGGCATAGATGACAATGAGGTTGTCGTTAATCTTCAGGGAGATGAATTTGGATTACCGGTTTCTTTAATTAACCAAGTCGCATCAAGTTTAAATAATAATCCTGATAAACAAGTAGCAACGTTATGTGAACTCATAAATAGTGAGGATGAATTCATTGATCAGAATATAGTCAAGGTTCTCTTTGATAAGAACAACTCAGCAATTTATTTCAGTCGTTTACCGATACCTTTTAATCGGACAGGTGGATTATCTGAAATAGCATACAAACATATTGGTTTGTACGCTTATCGCGCAGCTTACCTTCAGAAATTTACTCAATTAGCACCCTGTGCAATAGAGCAAGCCGAAGCGCTTGAGCAATTACGCGTTCTTTATAACGGGGGAAAGATTCATGTTGATATTGCAGTCGATAAAACAGGGATAGGGGTTGATTCTGTAGATGACCTGGAATTAGCCAGATCCAAATAATAATGGACTATCTGGCTCTATAGGTGATTCGGCCTTTACTCAAATCATATGGTGTCATCTCAACGGTCACTTTGTCACCGGTAAGAATACGAATGTAGTGTTTACGCATTTTTCCTGAAATATGTGCAGTAATTAAATGCCCGTTTTCCAGCTCTACTCGGAACATGGTGTTCGGTAAAGTTTCAACAACAGTACCTTCCATCTCAATCTGGTCTTCTTTTGCCATATAGCCCTCGTTAATTAAAAAGGGCGAATTCTGCACTAATTTTTGGCTACTGCAAAGTCATTAAACGATAAACTGTTGAATTTCTTCCATTCTTCACCAATTAAGCATTCTATAGGCTGGTAATCGATCTTATATTTCATTTTGTCACAAGAGGAAATCCAGTAGCCGAGATAAAGTGATGAAAAGCCATCCAGTTTTGATTGCTCAATAAGAGCAAGAATAGCGAATTTACCGAGGCTACGTTGCTGTAAATCGGTATCAAAAAAGGTATATATGGCGGAATAGGCGTCTTCAAGTTCATCGATGACAGAAACAGCGACTAGCTTACCTTCAAGCCGAAATTCATATAAATAACTATCTGACCAGCTTGCCAAAAGGAACTCTATGTAATCGTCTCTGCTCGAATTATCCATGCCACCATTGGGGTGACGTTCAGATTGATATTTTTGATAAAGCAGAAAGTGATCCTCTTTAAAAGTGGCCTTGGACTTCTCAATGGTCAAGTCCTGATTGAGTTTCCAGGTCCTCTTTTGGTTGCGACGCATCTTAAACTCATTCACTGGGATGCGGACAGGAACACATTCTGAACAACTAAGGCAATGCGGTTTGTATAGATGTTCGCCACTGCGCCTGAATCCGTTAGATACGAGTCTTGTATACAGTTTTTTGTCTTTTGGAAAATAAGGATCGGCAAAAACGCTTGTTGCTTCACGGCCATCCAGATAATTACAGGGGTGCGGTGAAGTTATAAAGAATCTGAGTTTATGTGATTGATCATCCACTAGGAGTCAACTTTTAGGTTGCCAAGACGCTATCTTTTCACGACTGCAATAATTGTCAAGAATCTTGGTAAATAACGTCCTATGTACAGGTTTTGCCCCTAGGGTTTGTAGGTGCTGGGAATGTACCTGACAATCAATTATTCTAAAATCCATACTTTCAAGGTTACGCACTAAATGTACCAATGCAACTTTTGATGCATCTGACTCACGGCTGAACATGGATTCACCAAAGAAAACCTTACCCATTGCAAGGCCATATAAACCGCCGACCAGCTTCTCGTCGTGCCAGCATTCTACAGAATGCGCGTACCCCATTTTAAATAAATTCAGATAAGCCATTTTAATGTTGTTTGTTATCCAAGTGTCACTCACCCCACCTCGGGCGGCGGCGCAGCCTTCTAGCACATCTACAAATGCTGTATTAAATGTTACTTTAAATTGAGGTTTACGCAGGGTTTTTGCCAAACTACGAGAGATTTTTAATTCATTCAGTTCTAACACGCAACGTGGGTCGGGCGACCACCATAAAACCGGTTGGCCTTCATTAAACCATGGAAAGATACCACGAGGGTAGGCGTCGAGCAGGCGTTCTTCAGATAGATCTCCTCCAATGGCGATCAAGCCATCGGGGTCACGAAGTGCCTCCTCAACATCTGGGAAACCTGTTGCCAAGAGGTTTTGTTTAACCCAATAAAGCTTATTTGAATCTTTTGGGTCATGAGTTACTGTCATAAAGTTACTCCAACTTAAACGGCAGGTGCGAGCCCAGCATTTTAATGTGTTCTTGCATTATGGGTGTCTCTCGGTCGAGATACTGTGCTATAGCATTTCGAAAGTCTTCTTCCCTAATCCAATGAGACGATGGCATCGCAATCGGATGGAAGCCGCGAGCTAATTTATGCTCTCCCTGAACACCTGCATCCAAACGCCTTAATTGCTTTTCTATCGTATATTCTATTGTCTGATAATAGCATAGTTCAAAGTGCAAATTGGGGACGTACTGGTTGCAGCCCCAATGGCGACCATAGAGTGTATTAGAATCAGACATGGCAAATGCGCCGGCAATGTATGCTTCATCTTTTTTCGCCATGACGAGCAATGTCTGTTCCGGTAGTGTTTTGCTGATATGTTTAAAAAAATCCAGAGTTAGGCGTGGCACACCAGATTTACGGTGAAAAGTCTGGCAGTAAAACTGATAAAAAATATGCCATTGAGTGTTGCTAATGTCATTGCCGTTTAAGCGTTCAATCTCAATGCCCGAACTTTGAATCTCTCGACGTTCCTTGATTATTTTTTTTCGTTTTTTTGACGTTAAAGCATCAGTAAAGTCTTGAAAATCGCGATAGTCTTTATTGAGCCAATGATATTGAATGGTAACGCGCTTTAATCCTGCGCTTTCTGTCAAAACGTCCATATCCTGTTTTTCAGGAAACAGGATATGTAATGAGGAATAAAGTTTTTCATCCATTAAAGACAATGCTGCGTTTAGTAATGTTTTTTTAATGGCCTCAGTATTATGTGATTTATTAACTAACAGTCTTGTGCCACCGACAGGGGTGAATGGGATGGCAGAAACAAGTTTAGGGTAATAATATCTGCCGGCTTGATGATAAGCATCGGCCCAAGCCCAATCAAAGACAAATTCCCCATACGAATCTTCCTTGACATATAAGGGCATACACCCAAGTAGCTTATTATCTTCTTCGATGATGATATGACTGGGGTGCCAGTTCTGATTCTTTAAACAATTAAATCTTTCAAGGCCTGATAAAAACGCGTGAGAAAGGAAGGGGTTGCCTTGGGTATTTAATGCTTGCCACTGTGCAGGTGTAATAGTGTCAAGGTCATCGACGACACGCCAATTGAACATCTGCCAAACGACTCAGGGAGTAATTGTAATGTTATTACCGAGGACGCTAAGTGTTGCTCTTTTAGAACCTGCCAGAGAAAACTGCGTTTCCATGTAGTTGCCATTGTCGAGCATAAAACGGAATGTAACGATACTGCCGTTCATTAAGGCATTGAGTTTTTCTGACGTGACATTGAAATTATTCACATAGCCCAAAACAAATTCGCTCCAAGCCGTATCAGTCAAACAAGGGGCATCGTTAATGGAACGATTATCAATCATTCTAGTGTCTATTTGATAGGTAGGACAGGTGCGTTTTGCAAACATATCTAACGCCGTATTCAGACTGAATCGAGAGCGAATTGCGCCGACACTGTCCTTGTATATTTGAAGGCTATAACCATCTTCATTTTGAGAATAGGCAACCTGGGTCTGGGTATCGTTATTTATGTCTGTATGAGTGATTACTTTCCATTCCGCTGCTGCTGAAAATGGTGTCAGTAGCAAAATGAGCACGAGCAGAAACACCAGAGAGCTATTCTGGAGTCTATTCATCACTATGTTTATACTCAAATTATTGTGCATCCTAGGCTAATAAATTGTTTATATTAAGGCACTATATACAGACTATGCCCTAAATTAACAATTATTCTAT
>TARA_R110002072_G_scaffold49863_29_pt1 | contig 12486 bp, 9 predicted proteins | sample TARA_R110002072 | Tara Oceans TARA_R110002072 (sample SAMEA4397118) | marine metagenome | biome: Polar Biome; feature: [SRF] surface water layer (ENVO:00010504); material: water (ENVO:00002006), including particulate matter (ENVO:01000060) such as... | depth 5 m | reverse complement strand
ACGGCGGCGGCGTAACGCCCGCCGCGATCCTCACTTGTCAGCAGGCCAGCCATGCCAAGCGCCTTGGCCTGCTTGATAGACTCCAACTGCGGCGTCGCCGCGTCGCGGTAGTCGCCCGCCAGCAAATCGATGGCCTGCTTGACCTTTTTCCCGTTATCGCGGTTCAGACGATAGAATCCGCCCTTACCTTTGCGACCGGTATAGCCGGTCTCGATCATTTTGGTGATCAGGGGCACCTCGCGGCGCAAGGCCATATAGCCGTCGTTCTCCGGCAAATTGGCGGCCAGCGAGGCGTCGACGTAGGGCATCAGGTCCAACCCGACCAGATCGATCAGGCCGAAAACGCCGGTTTTGGGAAAGCCGAAGGGCCGTCCCATGATGGCGTCGGCTTCTTCCACCGTCAGACCATGATCCAGGGCGCCAACGACCGCCGCCTGCAGCCAGTAGGTGCCGATGCGGTTGGCGATAAAGCCTGGGGTGTCTTTGCACTCCACCACGCCTTTGCCCAGCACCCGGTCTGCGACGTTCGACAGCGCCTCGAACAGCTCCTGGCGGGTATCGGGCCCGGGCACAACCTCCAACAGCCGCATATACCGGGGCGGGTTAAAGAAATGCGTGATCATGAAGTCGCGACGAAAGGAGTCCGGCAGCCCGTCCACCAGCTTGGCCAGCGGCAGGGTCGAGGTGTTGGAGGACACCAGCGAGCCGGGTTTGCGCACCTTGTCGATTTTTCGATAGAGATCCTGCTTGATGTCGAGGCGCTCGATCACCACCTCGACAATCCAGTCGCACTCGGCCAAGCGGCTGAGGTCGTCGTCGATGTTGCCCGGCGTCACCCGCGTGATGAAGCGTTGGCTCATGAAGGCCGCCGGCGTGGCCTTCGTCAGCTTTTTCAACGCCGTCTTGGCGATCACGCTACGGTCCTCGGCCCCCTCGGGCACGATGTCGAGCAGCAGCACTTCCAAGCCGGCATTGGCGCAGTGGGCCGCGATCCCCGCCCCCATCACCCCGGCGCCGATCACCGCAACCTTCTTGATCTCCGCAGTTTGCTGGGTCATTCCACGGCCTCCAGAATGGTGGCGATGCCCTGACCGCCGCCAATGCACTGGGTCGCCAAGGCGTAGCGCCCGCCTTCGCGCTTCAACAGACTGGCGGCCTTGCCGGTGATGCGGGCGCCGGTTGCGCCCAGCGGGTGGCCCAGGGCCAAGGCGCCGCCGTCCAGATTGACCTTGGCGAGATCGGCCCCCAGTTGATCGATGCACGCCAGGGCTTGAGACGCGAAAGCTTCATTGAGTTCAATCACGTCCATCTCGGCGATGGTCAGGCCGGCGCGCTTCAGCGCCTTGGTGGAGGCGGCGACCGGACCCATGCCCATGATTTCCGGCGCACAGCCCGCCACGGCGAAGGACTTGATGCGGGCGAGAATGGGCAGTCCCTTGGCCTGGGCGTAGTCTTCGCTGGTTACCAGAACCGCCGAGGCGCCATCGGTCAAGGGCGACGAGGTTCCCGCCGTTACCGAGCCGTCAGCCAGGAAAGCCGGCTGCAGATCCGCCAGGCCGGCGGCGCTTGTGTCTTCCCGGATACAGCCGTCCTGGTCCAGTCCGGCGAAGGCGACAATCTCCGCGCGCAACCGACCCTGGGCCCGCGCTTCGGCGGCTTTGCGATGGCTGTCCACCGCCAGGGATTCTTGACGCTCGCGCGAGATCTCGTGGCGTTTGGCGACGTTTTCCGCCGTCTCGCCCATGCCCATATAGGCGGCCGGAAGGTCTTTCATCAGTTGCGGGTTCATCAAGGGATTGTAGCCGCCCATCGGCACCCGGCTCATGGACTCCACCCCCGCGCAGATGAAGACCTCGCCGGCACCACAGTTGATGGCGCCGGCGGCCATGTGAATGGCCTGCATGGACGATCCACAAAACCGATTGACCGTGGCGCCGGCAACCGACTGCGGCAGCGCGGCGAGGAAGCCGATCAGCTTGGCGACGTTCAATCCCTGCTCCCCTTCGGGAAAGGCGCAGCCCACAATCAGATCCTCAACGTCGGCGGTGTCGACGCCGGTCTTTTCGATCAAGCCGCGCACCACCGCCGCGGCCAGATCGTCCGGGCGCACGCGCGTCAAATTTCCCTTTTTGGCCAACTGGAAAGGTGAACGGGCATAGCCCGCGATCACGACATTCTTCTGCATCATTTTGCGTCCTTGCTTGCTGTCAGACAGCGCCGGAAAGGCTCCGGGGTCTGGCCTGGTCTGGAATGGGCCCCGAGCCGCCGTGCCCCGGATCCAACGCTTTCAGGTGCGCGGCCACCTGCTGTTCAATGCTTTCGAGTTCCTGAATGGTCTCGCACAGATCCTGTTGCTGTTGTCGCAACGCGGCGAGGCGCTGGTCGACCAGGTCCCGCAGCTTGCACATCTGGTCGCGCTGCATGTTGTCAGTCGCATAGAGCGCAAGCCAGTGACCGATTTCCTTGAGCGAAAACCCCAACCGCTTGCCCCGCAGGATAAGGATCAACCGCGCCCGATCGCGTCGTGAATAAACCCGGGTCGTGCCCACCCGACGCGGGGTGATCAGCCCCTTGTCCTCATAGAGGCGCACGGCGCGCGCCGTCACGCCCAACTCCTTGGCCAGTTCGGTGACCGTATAGAGTTCACACATTCTCTCACCCGACCCTCAGCTTTCACGTCTTCCTCATTTAAGGTAAATTGCTTCACCTATAGGTCAACCGGTATTTGCGCGACCTTCTGACGCCGACGTCGGCGTCAAGCCGCCGGCTTGGCTGGGCCACCATCATGATATGGAAATCCAAACCGCCATCGTGAAGGATAAAAACCGCAGGCGCCTGCATTTCCGGCGATCCGCCTGCGTTACCGATTTGCGCTACCAAATTGCGCTACCGACCAATAGCACCGGCTTACGTCACCAAGAGATCAGCGGGAGATCAGCCCGCCAAGCCGCGCTTGGCCAATTCCTCCGCCACCAGCTCCTTTTTCGACAGCTTGCCAATCATGGTCTTGGGCAGGCTATCTCTAAATTCAATTTCCCTTGGCATTTCAATCGGTGAGATCTTTTTCTTCAGAAACTCTCTCAACGTCTTCTGATCGAGATTGGCGTCATCTTTCAGCTTGATGAACGCCTTGGGGATCTGCCCCCTCTCGTCATCCGGCACGCCGATGACCGTCACCTCCGCCACCGCGTCATGCTGGTAGATGGCCTCTTCAATCACCCGCGGATAGACGTTGTAGCCGTTGCAGAGAATGACGTCCTTTTGCCGGTCAATGATAAAGGTATAGCCGTCCTGATCCTGATACCCGATGTCGCCGGTCCGCAACCAGCCGGCGTGCAGCACCTCGGCGCTGGCTTCAGGCCGCCGCCAATAGCCAAGCATAATTTGCGGTCCGCGGGCGCAGAGCTCGCCGGCCTCGCCCTGCGGCAGGGTGATGGTCGGATCATCGCGGTCGCGGATCTCGAGTTGGGTGCGCGGCAAGGGCAGACCGATCGAGCCTTCCTTGTTGACCCCATGGGGTGGATTGCAGGTCAGCACCGGCGACCCTTCGGTCAAGCCATAGCCTTCCACCAGCTTGCAGCCGGTCAGCGCCTCGAAGCGATGCTTTACCTCCAGCGGCAAGGGCGCGCCGCCGGAGATACAGGTTTTCAGCGAGGTGAGGTCGTACTTGGCCAGGCGCGGCTCGTTGTTGATGGCGTTGAACAGGGTTGGGACGCCGGGAAAAATCGTTGGCTTGCGCCGACTGATGGTTTTCAACGCCTGCTCGAGCTCGAACCGTGGCAGCAGCACCATTTCCGCGCCCATTTCAATCGCCTGACTCATCACCACCGTCATGGCGAAGACATGGAAAAACGGCAGCACGCCGAGAACGATTTCCTGCCCGTAGACGGTGGTCGGGTCCCAGCGCACCACCTGCACCCGGTTTGCAACCAGATTGTAGTGGGTCAGCGCCGCGCCCTTGGGAATCCCCGTGGTGCCGCCGGTGTACTGCAACACCGCCAGATCGGTTTGCGGATCGATGGTCACCGGCGCCGGCGCCGCGCCATCGGCGGTTAGCTGATCATAACTCAGGCAGAGCCCGTCAGAGGGGCAAGCGGCGATATCCTTGCGCTTGAACAACCGGAACAGCAGGCCCTTGATCGTCGGCAGGACCTTCGCCATCGAGCAGACAATGATCTGCGCCACCCCGCTGTCCGCGGCCGCCGCGCGCAGCTTGGGCAGAATCAGGGCCAGGTCCAGCGTCACCATCACCTTGGCCCCGCTGTCCTTGATCTGGCGGGTGATTTCCTCTTCCGCGTACAGCGGATTGAAATTCACCACCGTTCCACCGACCTTCAAAATGGCGTGAAACATCACCACGTAGTAAGGCGTGTTGGGCAGCAGCAGTCCCACCCGGTCGCCCTTTTGCACCCCGATATTTTGCAACCCGCGCGCGGCCCTTTCGATGTCGCGCGCCAGTTCGCCATAGCGGGTCACCCGGCCGAGGAAATCGATGCAAGCGGCGTCGGGTTGGCGCGCCGCGGCGCGGTCAAGGGCGAGATAGTAGGGCTCGGGAGGGATCGGGCTTTCCCAATCCACCTCTTGTGGAATGGATTTAGACGGCCGGATCGGGCTGTCGTCGGCTGGGGAAACCATCTTGGCGCGCATGTGTTCTCCCTTGCTTCTTTTATTCTTGCTTAGCCCGGCGCCGCTCTCCCTTTAAACGCGAAGACGGCGAGCTTAAACGCGAAGACGGCGAGCTTAAACGCGAAGACGGCGAGCTTCATAGCCGGGACGCAACATTAATCATCTTGTCAATCAAGCAGGATCAATCAAGCGGAATTGGGCCGCGAAAAAGCAACCAAATTTTCAGCGGTCACAATCCCGGATTGATCATACCGGATAACCGAACGGGGACGGGCGTTTTTGTCCCGCCGGGGTCGGAAATAAATTATACGAAGCCGACCCAACAAAGATAGTCGCGAAAAAACCGACCCGGCGGGACCGGCCAGAGCGACTCAAGGCTGGATCGGCCAAGCGGCTGCGTGATAAAGGGGGGCCGGTTCCAGGTGTCCGAGGCGCGGCCTCGGGAGAATCGGGAAGGCGGTGTGACTCCGCCACGTGCCCAACGCTGTTATGGGGACTGTCTGAACATATGCCACTGGCCTGTGCTGGGAAGGCGTTCGGATGGGGTGAACCTTAGTCAGAAGACCGGCCTGGGAACCATGAGCCGCCGCCGTGGATGGGCGGCTGCTAGCACTTTCCCATGAAGGGGACACCATGGAAGCCAATCACATTCAGACCCAGGACGCCTTCTCGCCGGCAGAGCGGGACGCCGTCTACAGATGTATCTTTAACCGCCGCGACGTGCGCGGTCAGTTCCTCGCCAAATCGATTCCCGACGCCGTGTTGGCGCGCATTCTGCGTGGCGCCCACCATGCCCCGTCGGTCGGCTTCATGCAGCCTTGGGACTTTATCGTCGTCAGGGATATGGCGACCAAAAGGAAGGTGCGGGACGCCTTCCAGACCGCGCACGCGGAAGCCGCCGAGATGTTCGAGGACGACCGACAGCAAACCTACCGCGCGCTCAAGCTGGAGGGCATCCTCGAAGCGCCGGTCGGCATCTGCGTCACCTGCGACCGAAGCCGAAACGGACCAACCGTCATTGGGCGCACGCACCAGGTCGAAATGGACCTCTACAGCGCCGTATGCGCGGTGCAAAACCTTTGGCTGGCGGCCAGGGCCGAGAATGTCGGTGTGGGTTGGGTAAGCATCCTGCGCCACGATGACTTGCGCGCCGCACTGGGCATTCCATCGACAATTCAGCCGATTGCCTACCTGTGCGTCGGCTACGTCTCGCACTTCTTCCAAAAGCCGGAGTTGGAAACCGCGGGGTGGCTTCCGCGCACCCCCTTGGCCGAGGTTGTGCGGTTTGAGCAGTGGCACGGCCGCTCCGATGCGGATCCCCTCCTCGAGCACCTCCGGTAAGCGCGGCAAGGCGCGGTCACGGTCTAAATGGGATCACCTGGTGGTTCCGTTTAGACCGTCCTGTTGCGTTATCAAATTTTGGTCCGGATCAATCCTAGACCTTGGGCTCATGCAACTTCGTCTGAATAGCCCCGAGTTTTCTAGCCGCCTTCTGTCCTCGTTTCCTGCGCGCCGCTTCGACGTCCAGGCAACGTGTGTTAAACGAACATCGCCGGGTTTACTTCGCCGACCTCGATAACGATATCCGCGGGCAGATTGGCGCGTTTTGCGGCGCGTCGAATAGCGTCCGCATTCGACGCTTCATAGAGGCAGTAGGATTTTCTCTTGTCGGCGCTGAGGAAAGAGAACAGCCATTTGACACTCTCGTCGTCATTGATCCGATCAACTTCAACGACACCTTCTTTGGTGAACTCCATCTGCTCTGCGAAGTTCCGCTCGATCAAAAATTTGGGCATTCACTTTCCCCTCGGCCGCAAAAAGACAGGCTGTTCCTGTCGTTCACCTATGGTTCATTCCACACGACGTTATGTCAATCACCGCAGCGCCGCCACCCGCCCTTGCAACAACACCATATCATGCTGCGCGGCAGCCGAAGACGCGGAATGGAGTAGTTCTTCGATCCGGGAAGAATCGCTTCGATCACCGCGCGCCCGCAACATCGCAGCGTAGTCCGCCTGACTGTGCGCCAGCCAGGGCCAGGCGCGCAGCTCTGAATTTTTCACGATCGCCACTTCGAAATGCGCGGCGGCAGTCTCCCAATCCTCGAATGTTGCCGAAAGAAGGCCGAGAAAACGGGCGGCGGCACCATAACAGACCGTCGTCAGGCCCATGGTGATCGTCAGCTCGGCATAGGGTTGCAGAATTTTGTATAGCATTTCCGCGCGCTTACGGTCCTGTAGCCGGGCGCAAACCTCCGCCAAATAGGAAAGTGTAGCGCTCCGTTTCGCGTCGTGGGCAATCTTGAATCCGTCCTCGGCCATTTGATCGAATACCTTGCGCGCGGGCGCCAGAAAGCCGAGGTCGCTGGCGATAAGCGCCAATCCCGGCCGCCAGGTCGCTTCGGCCGGGTTCTCGTCGACGAACTTCTTGAAGACGGGCGCGACCTCGGCCAAGCGTCCCTGCTCACGGCGAATGGTAAACATCTGCGTACCGTAAACACCCTGGGCGTTTTCTATATGCATTTTCTGTCCCAAGCGAAACGCCTCTTCGGCATGGCGTTCCGAGGTCTCAAAATCGCCGTCCAAGACGGCGTCCATTGCATTCGCACTCGTCGTGACCCAGATGTGGATCGCCTGTTGATGCAACTCCGCGTTGGTTCGATAGATTTGTAAGGATTCGGCATAGCGGTCTCTATCGCCGGCCTGCAGATGATGGAAGCCGCGCCAACTCTCCGCACGCATGATCAGGTCCCAATCGCCAATTTCCTTGGCGAGCGCATTAAGCTCAATAAGCGCGCGCCACGCGTTGTCGGTCTGCCCGGCGCCGGTCGTGTAATACACATAGATCAGCGATTCATAGAGCGCGCGCTTGTCACCGAGCCGGCGGGCCATTTCCACGGCATCACCCGTAACTTCCCGCGCCCGTTCAATAGCCCCCACAGTCGTATAGGCGCGGCCCAGACCGCCCAGGACACGGCATCGTTCGACGGTTTCGCTCCCGTCAAGCATCGTCATCGCCTCCTCCAGCAACACGATCGAGGCGGCTTCCGCCCGACCCAGGTAGAACTCCCCTTCCTCAAAACCGATCGCCGCGCGCGCCAGATCGATGCCAGAGGCCGCCAGTCGCGCCAGGCGCGCCGCCTGATTGTATGCGCCCAGCGCGTCTTGGAGCTCGCCGGCCTTGACCTCCGCGCTGCCCAGATCCAAATGAATCTCCAGCTGCAGCCGTAATTTGTCCTGGCCGTTCGGCAAGCCCTCGGCCAGCCTGACGCCTTGTTGCAGATGTTCCACCGCTTCGACATTGGCCGAGCGCTCAAGAGCACGTTTTCCGGCCTGCAGCCACCAAGGAATCGCCGCCTCCACTTTCGCTGCCGCCGTATAGTGTTGCGCGACCAACTCTGGCGGCGTGTCCGCGCCATCGCCCAAATCGCGTTCGAGAGCTTTGGCGATCGCTTCGTGGTACTCGTGCCGCCGTCGAGTGAGCAACGAGCTGTAGGCGGCTTCCTGTATCAGCGCGTGCCGGAACACATACCGTCGCGATTGCGCCGAACCACTTTGATTGACCAGTCGCGATGCCATCAAGCGTTCCAAGGCCGAGTCCAGCCCCTCGCTACGCCCCAGCGTCTCGCTCAAGAGATCGCGCGTGAATTCACGGCCAATCACCGAACCGACTTGCGCGAGCTCGCGAACTTTGGGATCGAGCCGATCTAGACTGGCCAAGAGCAGCCCTTGCAAGGTTTCAGGTATTTCCTCGCATGCGACAGCGGCGTTCTCCTCGGCTTGGTATATCGATCTGGTGAGCTCCTCGATAAACAGCGGCACGCCGTCGGTACGTTCGGCGATCCGCTTAATCATGTCGGCGTCGGCGGCGTCACCAGCGGCGCTCCGCACCATCTCGGCCGCGTGGACCGAACTAAGGCGCGGCAAGGCCAGCTGTGCAACATGGGCGTATCCCGTCGCCCAGTCCGGATTCCACTCTGGCCGGTGGGTGATCACGACAAGCACCGCTTCATCGGCGATCCGTTGTGTCATACGCATCACGACCTCTGCGGTCGACGGGTCCGTCCAATGCGCGTCTTCGAAGACAAACATGGTCGGCTTGCGGCGCGACAGCCCGATAAGCTGCTCGATAAATGCTTCGATCGTGCGCTCGCGGAGTTGATCTGCCGCTAACGCCTGCACGACATCATCGGCGCCCAGCGGGATTGACAGCAGCGGCGCCAGAACCTGCAAATGAGGTATGATATCGTCCTGCGAGAGGCGCAGCAGCTGTTCCAGCTTTTGGCGCTTTTCGGCGGTGGCGTCTTCGCTATCGAAGCCAGCGGCCTGCTCCAACTGTCGCGCCATCGGATGCAACGCACTGGCCCGATGATAGGGAGACGCCTGGCAGCGAACCCAGAAGTGCGGCTCCTCGGCGAACCGCTGGCGGAGAGCCTGCACGAGCCGAGACTTGCCGATCCCCGCTTCGCCTGAAACGAAGACGGCTTGGCCGCTCCCGGATTTGGCCATTTCCCACCGATCGAGCAGAAGGCCGATTTCTGGCTTGCGGCCGATCAGCGGAAGGGCGTTGCCGCCCCGCATGGACTCGAACCGGCTTTTTGCGCCTTTCGCGCCAAGCAGCCGCCAGACCGGTATCGGCTCTGCGAAACCTTTGAACATCCGACTTCCCATGCCGTGTAGTTCAAATGCGTTGCCAACAAGCCGCTTTGTACTATCGCTGATGACAATCTGGCCCGGCTTGGCGAATCCCTGCAAACGAGAGGCAAGATTGGGGGTTTCCCCCGTGACCGCGGCCACTTCCGACCCGCCTTCGCCGATCAAATCGCCGACGACGACCTGTCCCGAGGCAATACCCACCCGCAAGTCGAGCGTCATATCACCTGAAAATTTCAAGGCCCGCACGGCCTCGACGATGCCAAACGCGGCATGAACAGCCCTGTCCGCCTGGTCTTCAAACGCTTTGGGCCAGCCAAAGTAGGCGAGCACGCCGTCGCCCATGAAACTGGCGATGTAACCGTCGAAACGGGTAACCTCGCCCGAAACCGCGTTCTGGTAAGACCGCAATATGTCGCGCATATCCTCGGGCTCGAGCCGTCGCGACAACGCCGTCGAGCCGACTAGATCAACGAACATCACTGTCAATTGACGATGTTCGGCCTCGACCGGCGCCGGCGCTTTGGCCGATGCCGGTTCCGATTCCGGTCCGGCGGCATGGCTTTCCAAAGGCTCGCCAACCGCGCGCAGGATTTTCTTCCGATGCCCAAGAGAGACCCCGAGCTCCAGGAGATCGGCATCTTTCAGGTCCGGCAAAACGTCGAGATCAACGTCATTTTCGAGGAACGTCTCGACGTATTTGCCAAGGCCCAGCGCCGTCAACCACTCCCTTACATCACCGGCACCTGTCACGGGCTCACACTTTCTCCGGCCATCGCAAAGTCGGGTTACGGCTATCCCCATCTGGGTTGTTCGCCCAGGTCGATGCCCAGCGCGGTCTTGGCGACGATTTCGTGCGTGAGATTGGAGGTCGCCGGGTGGAATCGGCCGCAGCGGGCGTCGCGGAAAAGGCGTTCAAGCTCCATGCCGCGGAACATGCCACTGCCGCCAGAGACGTCCATGGCCAAATCGACCACCTTCCAGCAGGTTTCAACGGCATGGTACTTGGTGGCAACGATCTTCGACGGCCAGACCGCGCCGTGATCGACCCCATTGGTCCAGTCGGCGCAGGTCTTCTCGAGATAAGGTAGAATGCTTTCATTGGCCAACACCATCTGCGCAACCGTGTGCTGAACCTCGGGATGGTAGGCCATCGAGCGTGACACAGCGAGCGATGTCTTCTTTTTCGTCGAGGGCACCGCCAGGTCGACCGCGCGTTGCGCTATGCCGCAATAGACGCTGGCGAAGCCAAGCAGCGCCCAAGCGAAAAGCGTCAGTACGAAGGGGTCGCCCTGGCCGGCCGGGACAGTGCGGGCGACATACTTGTCGGCGACGAAGGCGTCCTCGATGAGGGTATCGTCGCTTCTGGTGGCGCGCATGCCCAGAGTATCCCAGGTTTCCTTGATGGTGTAACCGGCGGTGTTGCGCGGCATGAAGGCATGGACAATCCGCGGGCCGCCTTCGGCGTCGGCATCCATGGCGTGGAAGCCGAAGCGGGTCCAGACAGGGCTGAGGCTACTGAACATCTTGTGGCCAGAAAAGCGATAGCCGCCGTCGACCTTTTTCGCTGTCGCGGTGGACAGGAAGACCGGCAAATCATTGCCACGCTCGGAATGCCCGGCGGCGAAAACCTCGCCAGTGGCGCTTTCCTCTAGCAGCCATTCCAATGACTTGTCACCCGAGCGCCAAAGATCGGCGGCAATGCCGGCCCAATAGATATGCATATTGATGGCCAGGGCCGTCGCCGGCGCATGGTAAGCAAGGCGACGCTGTTCGGCGCATGATTCGGCCAGGGAAAGGCCACCGCCGCCGAATTCCGTCGGCACCGGCCCGCTCAGATAGCCAGCCGCCTTCAACTCCTCGAAATCTTCGGTGAAAAACTTGTTGTCGCGATCATAACCCGCCGCCCGCGCCGCGCAACGTTGCAGCAGATCGTCGCTCAGCACTGTTTCTTTGGCCATGTAACTCCCCTTCTTGGTGCAGATATATGCGCATCGACGGGACGATTGTTACTCAAGGCGCCGCTATGGTATGTGAGAAATGCCACAATCGCGAAATTTATTTCGCGCGCCGGACGTGAGATCGAGCGAGAACCGGGGCCGCTGGCCCTATTCATCAAAGCCCGCTTTGACAAGCCGCTCAAGACGGGAAACATCGGATATCACCAATGCGCCCGGCCGCCTTTCCATACATCCCTCGCCAACAAGGACGTTCAATTCACGGGTCACCGCCTCGCGGTGCGTCGCGACGCGGCCGGCAATATCGGCGTGCTTCGGCGCTGGCGACAGCGTCGCGGTATTTCCATCGACTATTTGTTCACGTGCCAGACGCAACAATTCAGCGTGAATTCGGTTGCGGACTGTCAGCACGCTGTACTCGACAACGCGGTCCGACAATTTTCGCACCAGATCGACGAGATAGGCCATCATCCTCGCGGACACGTCCGGATGGTCCCGCAGTACGTTTCGGAAGATTTCCGCGGGCATCGAAGCCAAGACAGTGTCGGTCAGCGCGATTACGTTCGCCGATCGCGGCGCGCCGTCGACGGCCGATAATTCGCCGATACTTTTGCCGGCGCCAAGATCACGAAATGACACTTCCTTGCCTGATGCCGCATAGATGGTTGCACACACGCGCCCGCTGGCGATGAAAAAAACATCCGTGGTCTCGTCTTGATTCCCGATGATCTGATCAGCAGACGCATATCGGTGCCATCGGCATAGCTTGGCCAAAGTCGCAAGCTCGGAATCGGAAAGACCTCGAAAAAGCTCGATGCCCGATAAGGTAGAGGTCGCGTCATCCACAGCGTGTTCCACCGAGGTTTTGCCAGCGGGTATTGTCGCTGGACAATGTAGGCTGACTCGAATTTAAGGACAATATCACTCAAATGTCCGTTGGTTGTGACGAAGACGGCGCGCCATCATTTACCAGCGTTTTCCGTTACAATTGCGCAACGGAGGACAGAACGACGAAACGTTGTTCAGAACAGCCGACTATTGGGATGTTAACGGCGCAAGAGGCGGGGTTTTCGGTGCAGGCGATTAGCCGTCGTCCCGGCATCGCGGCGCAGACCCTTTTTCGCTGCAAGTCGACGTAGGACGGCATGCAAACACGCCGATGCCTGACGGTTGCCCGCTCGGGACTTCCAGGCCGGTATTGCGCGGATTTTAAGAGCTCATCTTGTGAAGCCGGCGGGCGCCGCCGATTG
>TARA_R110002072_G_scaffold4706_14_pt1 | contig 12518 bp, 11 predicted proteins | sample TARA_R110002072 | Tara Oceans TARA_R110002072 (sample SAMEA4397118) | marine metagenome | biome: Polar Biome; feature: [SRF] surface water layer (ENVO:00010504); material: water (ENVO:00002006), including particulate matter (ENVO:01000060) such as... | depth 5 m | reverse complement strand
CCCGAAAGCCGGCTGATGAAGGGGAGCGGCCGGCTTTGCCGTTGTCGCCCTTCGCAGGGCGAGAGCCAGACGCTAGTCGGCCACCAGGGCGGCGTGGTCGAGAACCTCGCCCCGGGCCGGGTAGTCGTTCTTCAAAACGAAGTCGATCGCCGGCAAGATGTCGCCAAAGCTGGGCCGGGCAAAAGGCATGGTCTGAACCGTGCCGAAATACAGCGTGCCGTCGGGGCGAACCAAGTAAAGGCCGGGCTCAGCGAACAGCGCCGGCTCATCAACGCCGATCGACGTCTTGCCGCGGCCGGTGGAGATGTAAAGCCCCCACTGGCGCGCGGTGTCCAGGCTGACGCCGTACCCCACGGTCAGCTTGTCCAATTTCCACCGCTGCTTGGCGTCGGCGGCGCGCTCGGCGTCATCGCTTGACAGCACGATCACCTCCACGCCGCGCTGCCTGAATGCGTCGATCTTGCTGTTGAGATCGGCCAGGTATTTCGAGCAGATCGGGCAGTGCAGGCCACGGTAGAACACCACCATGGTGAAGTTTTCCGGTGTCTGCTCGCCCAGGGTCCAGTGCCCTCCGTCCACGGTCGGCACCGACAGGGGCGGAACGGGGCGGCGCGGGTAAAGCGGGGTAAGATCAGTCATTTTTTTCCGTCCTATTCAGAGCTGTTTTCGCCGGTGCCGACGCGGGACGCCGGTGCCGAATTTTCCTGTTAACAGATATCTGGAACGTTCATTCCAAAATCAACCTACTTTTGCCTGCTGGCGTCCGCCAAGAGTTGTTCCGGACAGGCGAAAGCAGATCGCCGGCCCGGGTGACAGGGCGGAATTGCGCCCAAAAACACCCGGTTCCGCTGCGATTTGGCGTGTGGTCGACCGATGAGAGGCGGAGAAAAATCGCTTGGCGCTTCGGCTCCGTGGTGAAGCGCGCGTCAGGAAAGCGCGCTAAGCGTCACCTTCACCGCGTTGCGCAGTCTGGCTTCCTCCTCAGGGTAGGCGCGGGTCAGAACCCGCAGTCCCTGGATCTGGCAAATCAAAAAATGCGCAAGGGTCTGCGGGTCTTTTTCCGCTGAAATATCGCCTTCCTGTTGGGCGCGGCGGATCAGCTGCTCGAACCGCGTCTCCATCCCCTCCACAACTTGGCGGAGGCGCTGATAAACCTTGCCCCGGCGCGGAGAGAACTCGACCGAGGAGTTGGTCACCAGACAGCCCAATTGGCGGCCTTCGCCGATGGCGAAGTCGACCAGGGAGTTCAGATAGGCGGTGAGAATCTCGTGCGCCGGGTTCTCGCTGTTCAACAGCTCCCGACGGTTGCTCTCGCTGGAGTCGATGTAGCAATCCAGGCTGGTCAGATAGAGCTGCTCCTTGTCGCCGAAGGTGGCGTAAAGCGAGCCTCGGCTGATGCCCATGGCGTCAACCAGTTCCTGGATTGAGGTCCTGTCGTACCCCTGAGCCCAGAAAAGGCGCATGGCCCGGTCGACGACTTGCTGCCGGTCAAAGTTTCTTTGGCGTCCCATGGGCTATGACATGTGACATTTCGCTTTCGCCTTCAAGCCAAATTGTCAGGCGCGCTGCAGCGCGCCTTCCGCCGCGACCCGTACTGGCGGACCAGGCGACAGCGGGGTGGCGCGACCGGCGGCAATTCTACTGCCGCTGGTCGGGCATCTGTGCTAGGGCTCTGATGGGGCCGGAGCAGACTGCGCGCCGAGATCGGTTGGGGAAAAGAACAAGTCATGGGACGCGGGGGCAAAGAGGTCGACGACGAGGCGCAGATCCGCCGCCAGGCGGCGCGATCGCTGGCGGACGTGTTCGACCGGCTCTATGAGGGGGCGTTCGCCATCGATCTGGAGGGCCGCATCTCCTGGATGAATGGTAAATTCAGGGCGCTGATCGGCTGGAACGGCACGCAACCGGTGGAGGGCCGTCCGGTTGAGGAGGTGGTTCCCGAGTCACACATGCGCGAGGTGCTGCGCACCGGTGAAGCCCAACTGCTGGACGTTTTTGTGCTGGGCAATCACCAACTGGTGGTCAGCCGCATTCCGCTGACCAACGCGGAGGGGCGGCTGACCGGGGCCATGGGGGTGATCCTGTATCACAAGCTGGCGGCGCTCAAGCCGCTGATCGACAAGTTTCAAGCCATGCAGCGCGACCTTTCCGCCGCGCGCCAGGAGTTGGCGCAATCCCGGCGCGCCAAGTATGGCTTTGGGTCGATTGTCGGAAATTCCGAACCTATACGCCAGGTAAAGCGGGACGCCCGCCGGGCCGCCGAGCGCGAAACGCCGGTTTTGCTGTTGGGCGAAACCGGCACCGGCAAGGAACTGCTGGCCCATGCGATCCACGCCGCCGGGCCGCGCGCCGCCGCGCCGCTGGTTCGGATCAACATCGCCGCCATTCCGGAAGGCCTGCTGGAGGCCGAGCTGTTCGGCGTCGCGCCCGGCGCCTTCACCGGCGCGGATCGGCGCGGTCGGGCGGGCAAGTTCCAGACCGCCGAGGGGGGGACGCTGTTTCTCGACGAAATCGGCGACCTGCCGCTGACCTTGCAGCCCAAGCTTTTGCGCGTGCTGGAGGAAAAGGAGATCGAGGCCCTGGGCTCGGACAAGGTCCGCCCGGTGGATGTCCGGATGATCTCGGCGACCAGCCGAAACCTGGCACAGCGGGTGGAGGACGGGCTGTTCCGCGCCGATCTCTATTACCGTCTCAACGGGCTGCCCCTGACCCTGCCGCCGCTGGCCGAGCGGCGCGGTGACATTCCGCTGATCGCCGAGGCGCTGCTGGACCAGCTGCGCGACGCCGAGGGGCGCGGCGCCTTGGATATCGAACCCGACGCCCTGGAGCTGCTGGCGCGGGCGCGCTGGAAAGGCAATGTCCGGGAACTGCGCAATGTGTTGGAGCAGGCGCTGATGCGCATGGATGAGGGCGGCGTGGTGACCCGCGCACTGCTGGCAGACCTGGTCACAGAACCGCCGCCGTCGGAGGCTAACCCTTCGGTCGAGCGGCGCGCGGCGGCCGCGTCCCCGGCGGAGATTCGGCCGTTGAAGGAAACCCTGGCGGCGGTGGAGCGCGAGGCGATCCGCCAGGCCTTGGCCGCGACCGGCGGGGTGCGGAGCAAGGCGGCCAAGTTGCTGGGCATTTCGCGCGCCCAGTTCTACCAGAAATTGGCCAACCTCGGTTTGACCGACTAGCGCGCGATTGCGGTATTCCGCCAGATCGGCGCCAAACTGTCTTGTAATAGAGACAGAGGTCGAGACTGTCCGTTTTTCCAGACAGCCTTGCCAAGGTATTGAAAAACAAGAATTTAATCGAAAGGTCTGCGCAACTGTCTGTTTTTCCGGACAGTTCGGCAACGATTTTTTCCGTCTAGCGCGCCGGAAAAAACAGCAAGACCTTGACTTAACTGCATAAAAATTTGTTGGCATGACCTTTGCTATTGGACTGATGCGTTTGTTTGAACTGATGCGTTTGTTTGGCGTGGTGCGGTCGTTTGGAGTGACGCGTTTGTTTGAAGTTGCGCGGCCGGTTCTTGTGGAAGCGGCATTCGTTGTGCTTGGCGCTGTGGGGTCGCCGCGCCGCCGGTCGCCGCCAGCCGCGGGAGGAGAGTGAGGTGTGATCGACATGCAAAGCGTCGCCGCGCGCGGCGACAGCGGTGGTGAAGCACTCACCAAACCGGCGACAAGAGGCGCAGTCACGGAGCAGACCGGCTCACGACGCAAGTCCCGTCCGAACCGATCCGACGGTGGAAGCAACAAGGACGGTGGAAGCAAGAAGATCGAGGCAAAAAATACGTCGCAGAGGTCGAGCAAAACAACCTGTGCGATATCATAAGCCGATAACAAGGAGGAAACGATGATGAAGAAGCTGCTGTTGGCCGGCGCGCTAACTGGCTTTGCGTTGGCATCCTGGGGTGCCTTGGCGGGTGAAACCATCAAGATCGCACATGTCTATGGTAAGACCGGGCCCTATGAAGCCTATGCCGCACAGAGCCATCGCGGCCTGATGCTGGGCTTGGAGTACGCCACGGGCGGGACCATGGAAGTGAACGGCAAGAAGATTGAGGTGATCGAGAAGGACACCCAATTGAAGCCGGAAAACGGCCGGGCGCTGTTGGCGGAAGCCTACGGCGACGACGAGGTGACCCTGGCGATTGGGCCGGTGTCCTCGGGGGTGGCGCTGGCCATGCTGCCGGTGGCCGAGGAGTATGAAAAGGTGCTGATTGTCGAGCCCGCCGTGGCCGACTCGATCACCGGATCCGAGTGGAACCGCTACATCTTCCGGACCGGGCGGAATTCCTCGCAAGACGCCATTTCCAACGCCGTGGCGCTGGGCGGTCCCGATACCGCCATCGCCACCATCGCGCAGGACTATGCCTTCGGCCGTGACGGCGTCTCGGCTTTCAAGCAGGCCTTGGCGGACACCGGCGCCAAGCTGGTTTTCGAAGAATATGTGCCGCGCGACACCACCGACTTCACCGCCTCCGGGCAACGGCTGTTCGAGGCGCTGCAAGCCGCCGACGCCAAGCGCAAGATCATTTTCATGATCTGGGCGGGCGGCAACAATCCGCTGAGCAAGCTGCAGGATATGGGGCCTGAGCGCTTCGATATCGAATTGGCCACCGGCGGGAACATTCTGCCGGCGATGGTTGCTTTCAAGAAAATGCCCGGCATGGAAGGGGCGACCTACTACTACTACGAAATCCCGAAGAACGAGGTGAACGACTGGCTGGTCAAGGAGCATTTCGCCCGCTTTAACGAGCCGCCAGACTTCTTCACCGCCGGCGGCATGTCCGCCGCCATCGCCGCCGTCGAGGCGCTGAAGAAGGCCGACAGCGAAGACAGCGATGACTTGATCGCCGCGCTGGAAGGCCTGGAGTTCTACACCCCCAAAGGCAAGATGGTTTTCCGGCCGGAGGATCACCAAGCGCTGCAGTCGATGTATCATTTCCGGATCGCCGCCAAGGAAGGGGTCAAATGGGGCGTGCCCGAATTGGTCCGCGAGTTGACGATCGAAGATATGAAGATCCCGATCCGCAATCAGTAAACGCGCGATCGCGATCCAAGCGGGCGCCACGGGCTGTACAGCCGGGGCCTGCTTGGTCCGCCTTGATCCGGCAAAGGCGGCGCAACCACGACGCCTTTGCCGGTCGGGTCGGCAGCCGACCCCCAAAACTGACCAACCGGTTCAAGTCCGCGCCAGGCGTGAATTCCTTGCCCGATTTGATTTCACCGGTCAGGCTGCCGGTTGTCGGGCAAGGAGTCGCCGGCCCGGGCGGTGTGGCGCGCCGTTCGCGCGTGGCAGTGGTTTTCAGCTTTTGACAGATGAACGAAATGCATGACCTGACAGCAAAGACGGCACGGCCCTCGTTGGATGAGGAAGCTCCGGTTTTGGAGACCGAGGACCTGACGATTCGCTTTGGCGGCCATGTGGCGGTGAACGCGGTCAGTTGCCGGTTTCATCGCGGGACCCTTACCGCCATTGTCGGCCCGAACGGCGCCGGCAAGACCACCTATTTCAATCTCATTTCCGGTCAGATCAAGGCCAGCGCCGGCAAGGTGCTGCTGTTTGGCGAGGATATCACCCGGCTGGCGGCGGCCGGGCGCACCAAAAAGGGCATCGGCCGGGCCTTTCAGCTCACCAACCTCTTTCCCAACCTGTCGGTATTGGAAAATGTCCGTCTGGCCGTCCAGGCCCGCGTCGGTCTGGGCATGAACCTCTTTTCCCTGGCGATCAATCATCGCGAGGTGAGCGAACAGGCCGAGCATTTCCTCGCCCGGGTGGGCCTGATGGCGCGGGCGCAGGAACGGGCCTCCAGCCTGTCCCACGGGGGCCAGCGCCGACTTGAGGTCGCCTTGATGCTGGCGCTGGAAAAAGACGTGCTGATGTTCGACGAGCCGACCGCCGGAATGAGCGTCGACGAGGTGCCGGTGGTGTTGGATCTGATCCAGGAGATTTGCCAGGACCAGAACAAGACCATCTTGCTGGTGGAGCATAAAATGGACGTGGTGCGGTCGTTGGCGGACCGGATTATCGTCCTGCACAACGGCTATTGCGTGGCCGACGGCGCGCCCGCCGAGGTGATCGCCTCGCCGATCGTCCAGGAAGCCTATCTGGGGACGGGGGCCAGCACCCATGTCTGATCCACAGGCGCAACCGAGCGGCAAGCCGCTCGACCAGGGGGGCAAGCTTGGCGTCCCCGGCGCGCCGCTGCTTCAACTCAGCGGCGTCCACACGCACATTGACCAGTATCATATTTTGCAGGGCGTGGATCTGGTGGTGCCGCGTGGCGGGATTACCATGCTGCTCGGGCGAAATGGCGCCGGCAAGACCACCACGATGCGCACCATCATGGGGTTGTGGCGCGCGTCGCAAGGACGGGTCGATCTGGCCGGCGAGGAAATCAACCAACTCGCCACGCCGGACCGCGCCCGTCGCGGGATGGCCTATGTTCCGGAAAGCATGGCGGTATTTTCCGGTCTGACGGTCAAGGAAAACCTCACGTTGGCGGCCCGTAGCGGAACCTTCGACCCGGATCGACTGGCCTGGATCTTCGAGGTGTTTCCCGCCATGAAGACCTTCTGGGATCTGCCGGCCGGCAACCTGTCGGGCGGGCAAAAACAGATGCTGGCGATTTCGCGGGCGATGATCGAACCGCGGGAGCTGCTGCTGGTGGACGAGCCGTCAAAGGGTCTGGCTCCGGCCATCGTTCAGTCGCTGATCGAGGCCTTTCGGCAGCTCAAGCAGGCCGACACCACCATTTTGCTGGTGGAGCAAAACTTTCATATGGCGACATCCCTGGGCGACAGCGTCGCGATCATGGATGACGGCCAGGTGGTGCATAACGGCGCCATGGATGAATTGGCAAACAACCGTGACCTGCAGCAGTCGCTGCTCGGTCTGAGCATGGATTCGCACCAATGACGGACCACATCATCAAGCCCACCATTGAGCGGAAGTCCCTGCTGGCGCAGTTGCAAGCGCGCCTGCCTCTGTTGCTGACCCCGCTGTTGGCGCTGGCGGCGCTGGCGTTGATCGGCCAGCCCTCCACCTGGATAACCCTGACCGTGGCGGGCCTGGCGATGGGGGTGATGCTGTTCATCATGGCGTCCGGCCTGACCTTGGTTTTCGGCCTGATGGATGTGCTGAATTTCGGCCATGGGGCCTTCATTTCACTGGGGGCCTACGTGGGGGTGAGCGTGATGCTGGCGCTGGGCGGTTTCATGGCGTCGGACAGCCTTTGGATCAATCTGCTGGCCATTGCGCCGGCGATCATGGCGGCGGTGCTGGTGTCGGGCTTGGCCGGCTGGGGGTTCGAGCGGCTGTTGGTGCGTCCGGTCTATGGCGCCCATCTCAAGCAAATCCTGATCACCATGGGCGGGCTGATCGTCACCGAGCAGTTGATCCTGGCCCTGTGGGGGCCGGAGATGATCGCCATTCCCCGTCCGGTCAGCCTGCAGGGTATCTTCCTGATCGGCGATGTCACCATCGAGCGCTACCGGGTCTACGCCACCGTGCTCGGCCTGATCATCTTCCTGGCCATGCTTTGGGCGATGAAAAAGACCAAGCTGGGACTGTTGATCCGCGCCGGCGTGGAAAACAGCGAGATGGTCGAGGCCATGGGCTATCGGGTGGGGATCCTGTTCGTCGGTGTCTTCGTCGTCGGGTCGGCGCTGGCCGGTCTGGGCGGCGTGATGTGGGCGCTCTACGACGAGGTGATCACCGCGAGCATCGGCCAAAGCCTGATGATCCTGGTGTTCATCGTGGTGATCATCGGCGGTTTGGGGTCGGTGGAAGGCGCCTTTATCGGCGCGCTGCTGGTCGGTCTGATGAGCAACTACACCAGTTACCTCTATCCGACCCTTTCACTGGGGTCGACCATCTTGGTGATGGTGGCGGTGCTGATGTGGCGCCCCATGGGGTTGTTTCCCGTGGTCAAAGTGAAATAGCGGAGCGAAGTTGATGTTGACGTTCCTTCTTTCTGGAGATCAGCCGCGCAGTCGGGTGTTGAGCGCGATTCTGCTGCTGATTCTGGTCGGGCTGGCCTTCGCTCCCTTTCTGTTTCCGGGAACCCGCTCGCTGGAAACCGCGGCGCGCATCTCTATCTTCATTGTGCTGGTGGCCAGTTACGACCTGTTGCTGGGCTATACCGGCGTGGTTTCTTTCGCGCACACCATGTTCTTCGGCCTCGGGGGCTATGGCGTGGCCATTGCCTCGACCAACCTGGGGCCGGGATGGGGGTCGCTGATTCTGGGCGGAACTCTGGGGGTGTTGGCGGCGGTTGTCCTGGCCTTGCTGATCGCACTCTTTTCGCTGCGCGTCCGGGCGATTTTCTTTGCCATGGTAACCTTGGCGATCGCCTCGGCCTTTCTCATTCTGGTGTCTCAGCTCTATCAGGTCACCGGGGGGGAGGATGGCTTGATCTATAAGGTTCCCAAGGAGCTGACCCCGGCCTTCAAGCTGTTCGAGGAGAAAGTTTTCGGGGTGCGGATCAACGGCAGGTTCCTTGCCTACTATCTGGTGTTCGGCGCCTCGCTGGGCCTTTTCCTGCTGATGCTGCGGGTGGTGAATTCGCCGTTCGGGCGGGTACTGCAGGCGATTCGTGAGAACGATTTCCGCGCCGAGGCCTTGGGCTATCAGACGGTGCTCTATCGGTCGCTGGCCACCTGTCTGTCGGCGACCTTTGCCGCGTTGGCCGGCGTCATCATGGCAATTTGGCTGCGCTACACCGGCCCGGATACCTTCCTGTCCTTTTCCATCATGCTGGACATTTTGCTGATGGTGGTGATCGGGGGCATGGGGACGCTGTACGGCGCGGTCCTGGGGGTGACGATCTTCATCCTGGCCCAGAACTATCTGCAAGGGTTGATGGGGGGCGCCGCCGAGGCCACCGCGGCGATTCCGCTGGTGACCGATCTGCTGCAGCCCGACCGCTGGTTGCTCTGGCTGGGGGTCGCCTTCGTGCTGGCGATTTACTTCTTCCCCACCGGGATCGTCGGCCGCCTGCGCCGCGAATAAGTCGCCGCTGCGGCTCTTCTCAGTCTATTGGCAGGTGAGTTACCAGGTGAAAAGCTGCGCAAAGCGCTTCTGTTCATCTCGATCACACTCTAGAGCCGGATCGGTCCAAATGGCATCACTTCGTGATTCCGTTTGGCCCGTGAATCCGCCTCTTATCAGTCTATTAGAGGGTGATTCACGACGGAAAAGCTGCGCAAAGCGCTTCTTTTCACGTCGATCACACTCTAGGCTGTCCGACCGTGCGGATTTCCCTGTGAGGGTTTCCTTTTTTTCGCGGCTCGGGCAGGACCAGGTGTCGGCCCGCCGACAGGAGGCGCTATGACGGCTGTTCATCCGGAACACCCCCAATCCTACTATCTGGCCACGGCAAAGCGCCTGATCGCCCGGCCGCCGCTGACCGGTGAGGTTTTCTGCGATGTCTGTGTCATCGGTGGCGGCTTCACCGGCCTGTCCTCGGCGCTGAATTTGGCCGAACGCGGCTATCGCGTCGTGCTGCTGGAAGCCCGGCGGGCCGGCTGGGGGGCGTCGGGACGTAACGGTGGACAGGTTGGTTCCGGGCAACGGCTTTCGCAGGCCAGCCTTGAAAAGAAGCTGGGGGCGGACGACGCCCGGCTGCTGTGGGATCTGGCCGAGGAATCAAAGGCCGAGGTCAAGGCCCGTATCGCCAAGCACGACATCGACTGCGCCTTCAAATCCGGCATTCTCCACGCCGCCTGGAAGCCGGGTGACGTGGCGGAGTTGCAAGCGGAAGTCGCTCATCTGCATGACCGCTACCACTACCCCCATCTGCGGTTTGTCCCCAAGGCCGAACTGCGGGAGATGCTGGGCAGCAAGGTGTACCACGGCGGCAGCCTGGATCTGGACGCCGGTCACCTTCACCCGCTCAACTTCGCCTTGGGTCTGGCGGCCGCGGCCGAACAGGCCGGGGCGCAGATCTATGAGCACAGCCCGGCGGAGAAAATGACCCGGCTTTCCGGTAAAACCGTCATCCAGACCCCTGGCGGACAGGTAAAAGCGACCCACGTCGTGTTGGGCTGTAACGGCTACCTGGCGCGCCTGGAGCCGCGAATCATGGGTCAGATCATGCCCATCAACAACTTTATTCTGGCCACCGAGCCGCTGGGGTCGCGGGCGCGCGAGATCATTCGTGACGATGTGGCGGTGGCCGACACGAAGTTCGTGATCGACTATTACCGACTTTCCGAGGATGGGCGGCTGCTGTTCGGCGGCGGCGAGAACTACAGCCTGTCCTTTCCCGAGGATATCGCCGGTTTTGTGCGCAAACCGATGCTGCGGGTTTTTCCACAGTTGGCCGATGTCAAAATTGACTTCGCCTGGGGCGGGACGCTGGCCATCACGATCAATCGAATGCCGGCCTTCGGCCGCTTGCCGGGTGACATCTACTATGCGCAAGGCTATTCCGGCCACGGCGTGGCCATGGCGACCCTGGCCGGCAAGCTGATTGCCGACGCGCTGAGCGGCGACAGCGCCGGGTTCGACCTGATGGCGCGGGTCCCCACCCCCCGGTTTCCGGGCGGCGCCTTGCTGCGCCATCCGCTGCTGGTGATCGGCATGCTGTATCACGCCCTGTTGGATCGGTTGTAGCAGCCGGGGGGCGCTTTGCGCTGCGGTCGCCCGGGCGGCCGCCGGCCGTCGGATCCATTGACTTCTCGCCGGCCGCTAGGCACAAATCGCTCCTCCAGCGTGATTGATTTACCTTGCAGAAAAGGCGCCGCAGCATGAGCGATATGGATATTTTGTTGAAAGCCCGCGATGCCTTGAAGATCGCCAAGCACGAGCCGGGGCGCATCCGCCTGAAGTTCGGCCTGGATATTTTGGACAAGGCGCCGGAGCTGAAGGAAAAAGAAGGCCGGGCCAAGCTGCGGGCCATTGACGGCATCGAGGGGATCGAGATCAACCCGATCGCCTTTTCCCTGGTGGTGACCTATGACGCCGACCTGATCGCGCCGGAAACCTGGGAAGCCTTGATCGAAGGCAGTGAAGACGAAGCCGCCGCCGCGGTCGCCATGGTCGTCGCCATTCAGGGGTAGCGGCACAGGACACTTGCACCGGGCGCCGCGCAGGGCGGCGCAGGGCGACACAGGGCGGCACAGTGGAATGAACCGGTTCGCGCCGGCGGGTTTGGCCACCGCTTCCGCCCGCCCGTTGGTTCTGACACGCCTAATTTTGTCCTGCGGGGCGAAAAACAAAACTTGACTAATATTGACTCGCGACAATTGCGCGCATTTGATAGTTAGAGTTTTGATAAATATCGGAAAAGGCGTTCATTTCCGGTTTGTCATGCGGGCGCAGCGACACAAGATCGTGTCTCTCCCGTCCTGGCTTTTTTGTAATGCTCCAGGCATACTCTGGGCTCAAATATTGACGAAGAGGCGTTACGGCCCGTCATGAAAGACAGTGTATGTCGGCGCTTGTTTGGAACGAAGAGGAGAGAAAAATGAAGTTTGTTGCCAAGACGGCTGCTATGGCCTTGATTGCGGGATTTGCTTTGGCTTCCCCGGCGCTGGCCAGCGAGGACGGCTCGGCCGCCAAGGGCGCCAAGGTTTTCAACAAGTGCAAGGCCTGCCATACCGTTGAAGCGGGTGGCAAGAACAAGATCGGCCCCAATCTGTTTGGCGTGGTGGGACGCAAGGCGGGCTCGACGGAGGGCTACAAGTACTCCAAGGCGATGCGCGAATCCGGCCTGACCTGGGATGAAGCGACGCTGCGGGAATTCCTGAAAAAGCCGAGGAAACTGGTCAAAGGCACGAAAATGTCTTTCGGCGGGATCAAGAAAGACAAAGATATGAACAACCTGCTGGCCTTCTTGAAAGAGGCGACGGAGTAACGCGTTCGCCGGTCGCTTGTCCGGTGGCTTGATAGAGAACAGAGGCGGTCCGCATCGCGGGCCGCCTTTTTCTTCGACCGGAAGCCGCAAGATCCGACCCGGGGCGGCCGGATCATTCTCGCGCTTGGCGCAGCCGATCCCGACTGTCATAACAGGAAGGTGCGAACGAGTTATTTGGGGGCAAGATCGTGAATTTCTCGGACATCCAAACACCGGCCCTCCTGCTGGATCAGCAGCGGCTGCGGCGGAATTGCCAAGCGATGAAGGCGCGTGCGGCGGCGGCAAAGCTGCTGCTGCGGCCGCACCTCAAGACGGCCAAGTGTTTGGAAGTCGCGCGTTTGGCCACCCAGCAAGACCAGCCGGCGCTTACCCTGTCCACCTTGGCCGAGGCCCGCTATTTCGCCGCTGGCGGTTTTACCGATCTTACCTATGCCGTCGGCTTGACCCCGCAGAAAGTGGCTGAGGTGGCGGCGCTGCTGAACCAAGGGGTTGGGCTGACCTGCCTGACCGATAACCTGGCGGCCTTGCCGCTGCTGGCCGGGGAGGCGCGCCGCGCCGGCGTGACCCTGCCGCTGCTGATCGAGATTGACTGCGGCGGCGGCCGCGCCGGCGTGGATGCCGATGGCGCGGAGCTGCTGGCCTTGGGCCGCGCCATCGCCGTGAACCCGGC
>TARA_R110002072_G_scaffold302540_1_pt1 | contig 12520 bp, 5 predicted proteins | sample TARA_R110002072 | Tara Oceans TARA_R110002072 (sample SAMEA4397118) | marine metagenome | biome: Polar Biome; feature: [SRF] surface water layer (ENVO:00010504); material: water (ENVO:00002006), including particulate matter (ENVO:01000060) such as... | depth 5 m | reverse complement strand
ACTCTACATTTTAATTGTTTTTTGAACTCCGAAACTTGAGTTATAATTACAAAAAATTATATACCTTGTTGCTGTACTTATTGAAATTGGATGTAATAAGAATGAAGAACATGATTTTTTCTAAGATTTACATTAGAACACTTTTTGTTTTAGTGGTATCTAGTCAGGATTCATGGGCTTTAGAAAGAACTAATTTCCAAGAAACAAAGAATACCGAAAATAATTCGTCTATAGCTATTACAGATCATACTTTTTCCAGCTTTAACTATTCAGTTTTCGTGAATCATGGCTACTCTAACCCAACCCATATCATGCCTGTCAAACCAAAAGAGGCTGAAGGTGTCGGTGAAGTAGATCATTTCGCTTCAAATAATGCCAAGTTATATACTCGACGCCAAAATAGCGTGACTTTCAAAATATTTCATTGCTTACTCAGCGGCTAGAAGCTTAGCGGAAAAAATAATGTTGCCTTTACAATATGCAGGAAAGAGCTCATCACCTTGAATTAATTGACGTAACAATAGAGTCGATTGGTCTAAAAACAGGGCAGGTAATTCATATTTTGGTGCTTTAGTTTTTAAAATAACCCAAATGATTGGCATTAAAATTTAGGTAAATAACTTCTTATCTCTTTTGCATAAAAGTAAATTATTTAAATCTCAATTAATCGAAGAAATTATAAGTCCTATTAAAAGTTTTCAGGAAAATATAGCGAATGGTGAATAAGTTAAGTTCTCAAGGTTTAATTAGACTTGTTATTAGTATTGTTTTGCTTTTAATTGGAAGTAATTCTTTTGTCTCGGCTGATACGCTGAAAGAAGTCGAGACCACTAAAGAAGATCTTTTCATGAGACTCCCCAGTTCTTTTGTGATTTTAAAGAATGGTGTGAAAGTTCAAGGCGGTGAAAGCAATACATTTATAGTTAAAAGCGAGTCTGTTATTGGCTTAGATGGCGCACTCTTGAAGTTCGAATTTAGGAATAATAACACAAAAAATGTTAGCGATCTCATCAATGCCAGTATTACTCACCTTACTGATAAATGTATTAAACATACAAAGCTTGAAACCTTGCAAGCACAGGGTGAGATAGTGCTAGCAGGGGAATTATCCTGCAAGCATAAATCTAGCAAGGATGATTATATCGTAAACCAATATATTGTTGCAGCTGCCTATCAAGGAGAGACTAGTGTATTTGTAATGGCCTATTCTTGGTTATTGATGGATGAAAGGGTGCGTGATAACACCGTAGCGAAAATTAAAACTGAAACGCTATCGTATTTAGAAAATACCAAACTATGTGACGGGAAAAACAACATGTCCTGTGAAGAAGTTAATAAGCAGTTCATTTATGAAGAACTGAAAAATACACGAATTCGGTAGAGTAGAATAATGGAATTTAGAACGTCAACTTTATATACCTTAACTAGTACAATAATGCTATCAGTTAGCTTATTTTTTGGTGGGTATAGCCATGCAGAGTCTTGGAATGAAAATAGTCACATTATTGGGGAAGCTGATTACAATCATGATGGCTTGATGGATATCATTCTTATGGGCGAGCCTGGATATTTTCAAATACCTTATGATATTAATGTTCAAGTAAAAGGAAAATATGGCAGCTATGTACTACAGAAAAATCTATTTAGTCCTGAATATACACTCATCAATGCTGAATCAGAAGTTGCCCTTCAGCATTTAGAGTTATTAGAAACTGATTATCGTATTGAACTTTTTAAGGATGACCTTCAGGAGAGCCTTGGTTATATTCTATCCTCGCCTACTAAAGATAATATACTTCTAAACTCTCTAAATAATGGTACTAGTGCTGCTCTTGGGCGGATTTTTGAGGGAAGTGCTTCAGAGCAAATCAATTCTGTAAAAACAACTGACCTTAATGACGATGGTCGAACTGATATTCTGTTTATTGGTGATAGTGCCCAACACGTATCATTAGCAAGTCAGTCAGGTAAATTCGATAGTTCTATTGGTCTGCAAAATAATGATGGTAGTAACGTTGCTGCAATATCAGGGGCTGCTTCAGTTTCCCCTCAAGGTTCAGCGCAGTATCAAATACCTATTCAATTGCCCGATAGCGTTGGTGGCCTAAAGCCAAATTTATCATTTGCCTATGACAGCAACGGTGGGCATAGCTTATTAGGGAAAGCATGGAGTCTCAGCGGTTTGCAGAGTATTTCTCGCTGTCGACCGACGTTTGCAACTGAAGGCTATGGACATTCGGCGCCACATTCTGCAGAAGAGCGTTTTTGCCTTAATGGTAGTAAGTTAGTCAGTGTTTCTGGTGAGTATGGGGCAGATACCACTGAATACAGAACAGAGACTGACCAGTTCATTAAAGTCATTAGTTATGGCGAGCTTGAGAATGGCAGCGGCCCTGTTTATTTTAAAGCTTGGACGAAAAATGGTTTGATCCTAGAGTTTGGAAATACGTATGATTCGCAGCAACTAGTTGGTACCACTGTTGACTCAAGCAGAATTGTCACAAACTGGGCTTTAAATAAAGTTAGTGACCTCTTTAATAATACCTATAGCGTTCAATACACTAAAGAAAACAATATTCAGTATCCAACGTTAATAAACTATAGCCCCAGTATTACAATTCGATTTGTATACCAAGCTTCTGGCGACAACTTACGTTATTTTAAGGGGGGGTATGAATATAGTCAGAATAAGCGAATGGCAGAAGTCGTCATCCAGAAATCTGGAAAAAATCTTCGAAAATATACACTTGAGTATGAAAAATCGCCAACGACAAATTGGTCACGTATTTCCGAGGTACATGAATGTGGATATTTACCCGATGGCACTCAATTTCGCTGCAAACAGCCAACCCAATTAACTTGGAGCCCTGGAGAAAAAGGTTTTGAGGCAGCCCCTACCACTTTAGTTAGTGCGCCTAGGGCAACTGGACGACAGCCGATTCAAGCGGATATGAATGGTGATGGTTTTCTAGACCTAGTCTGGGCTCATGAATATTATTGGTGGATTGCTGAAGGCTATAAAAATGGTTTCCGTGAACCCAAGAAAACGACCATTAGTAAAGGAGCTTATGGAAAATATGCAGGGGTAGCTACCCCTATCAGGATAGGTAATCGCAATAAATCTGGATTAGTAGTTGCTTATAAAGTCACTTCAGGCGGCGTTATGCCGGGTGCTGAAAGCTCTATTCCATATAAAATATCTGAGTTGTTTAGTTGGAGAATAATTACGTTTGAAGCTGATGGAGACAACTATAGCACGGGAGTGGGTTCAACAATATTTCAAACACTCGGTAGTCGCCCTCAAATAGGTGATTTTAATGGTGATGGCCGTGAGGATATGCTGGTCTTCCAAGGCGAGGTATTATCAGATATTTATCAGGATTTTTTTAATGCTAATGACATTTACAACGACTATAGCAATATAGATAAGGGTATCGAACAATCAGCGCCTACCTTCTTTGCGATTCAACTTGATAAAGAATGGGAAATCTTTACAGAGTTAGAGTTAAATCAAATCCCCTATGATGAGCAAGAAATGAATTTCTTTGGTCATTACATACCGGATATTTATAGCCGAGATGATAAAACGACTTTATATGGTTCTAAAACAGCAGACCTAAACGGTGATGGTTTATCAGACGTTTTGATCAGAACAAATACATTTTGGCAGCGCGTAGAGTCTTATCGATTGGATGATGTAGTTGTAGCAGATTGGCAGTATGACATCAATAAAGTGTATCATAAAGTGTATCAAGCTAAAAAGACCCAAACCATCATTCCTAAAGGAGATGGCGAACAAGGCAATGGCACCTTAATCGACCTTAACCAAGATGGTTTAGCCGATATGATGGTTAGGGTAAATAATAACTGGAATGCTTATATCAATACCGGTAAAAACTTTATTGAAATAGAAACGGGTATAAGCAGTACTGGTGATGCAGATAAAGCAATTGCTCTAGATTACAATGCTGATGGTCGTGGCGATTTGCTCATTAATGATGAGGGAAGCTGGAAATTAATTACTTATAGAGATTTTAATTTCTCCCTGTCTGAGCTCACCTCAAGCTCAGGGTCAATTTCAGCAGATGGTTACTATGTTTATGAGGAAGGACAAACTGGAGGCGGAACTTGCGAATACATCAATCTAACTTGTGATCAGGTTAAATATGTTGACGGTGCTCTCCTTGCGCTAGGTGATTTTGCCGAAGAAGGTGAGGGGCCTATCCCTTCAGATATAAATGGTGACGGCTTAATTGATATCCTTTTTTATGAAAAAGATAAGGATATTTGGAAATCACTTATCCACAAAAATGGACGGCCAGACATTTTAACTGGCTTAGTCGATGGCATGGGACGACAAACAGCATTCAATTATAAACCCTTAACAGACTCTACTGTTTATACCCTTCTAAACTCGGATACGCCTGAAAACCAATTTCCTTATCGACCGATCCGTGGTGCGCATCAGGTTGTAAGTCGCTTAGAACAAAGTGATGGCAAAGGTGGCTTAAATGCTAAAACCTATACTTATCAAGGTGCGAAGGTGCACTTGCAAGGTCGTGGTTTTCTGGGGTTCTCAGATAGAGATGTCACAGATTTGACATTGGCAACCACAACGAGAAGCCATTTCCTTCAACAGTATCCTTATATCGGTGCAGTAGAATCTACAACCACAGTAAAAGGGACAGTATTCCAAGACAATGATAATTATTTAAGTGATAGTGTTAATTCTTGGTCAAGCAAGTCACTTAATGAAGGCAAGACAAGGTTCCCCTATCTCGACCGAACTGCTTCCAAGCGCTGGGAAGCAAATGGCCAGTTGATATCGGCGACTAAAACTACTCGAATTTATGATGATTATGGCAATGTCACCAATGAAACTGTTCAAACGGGTAAGAATTTAACTGATTGGTCAATAGCTGGCTCTGAACAAATAGTCAGCACCACCAATGAATATGACCCCCCCTTAATAGATGGTGATAACTGGCGTATCGGCTTTCTCAATAAAAAGACCGTTTCTTCAGGTGGCCTTAGCGATGTCACCAGTATTACACCTTGGCAAACCACCCTCGTTGCAGGTTCAATTACCCAATACACGGGCACCAATTCCTGGAATACCACCAGCTACAATTTTGACGACTACGGCAATATCACCTCAACGGCGCTTAGTGGCTATGATGCGGAGCAACGCACAACAGAAAAACGTTCAAATTTCTTAGATAATCTTTATCCTCAAACCTTAAAAAATGCCAAATCTCATGAGCAAAAAATTGAGTATGACAGTCGCTTTGGCAGCCCCGTAAAAATCACAGACCCTAACCTGCTGGAAACGGCTTTCAAATATGATGTCTGGGGACGTCAGATCTATCAAAAAGACGCCGACGGTACTGAAACCCATATTGTTCGCGAATGGTGTGATAACAGTTGCCCAACTAATGGTCGTTATAAAGTGTCTACATTCGTCAGCCACGCAGCAACGACGGCACAAGGCCAAGCTGCTATAGAAGGTTTAGGGCAAGCACCTAGCACCGTGTATTACGATATCTACGATCGTGAACTAAGACGTGTCAGCTATAACCTTGATGGTCAAACTGTCTATCAAGATACTCAATATACCAATGAAGGCTATGTTGCGAGAACCTCCTTGCCTTACTTTAAAGGCGGTACACCCCAATGGTCTAACTATACAGGCTACGATATTTTCGGACGCCCGGGTTCTGTAAGTCACCCAGACGGCAGTTCTGCTTCAATGACATATGCGCATGATACGACGTTTGCCCGCCGTGAAACCCAGATAATCACGGTCAAAAAACCAGACGCTAGCACCAGCACACAAAGCACCACTAGCTACTTTAATACCCTTGGCGAACTCAAACGTACCACTGACGCGGATAACACCCTTACCGATTTTACCTATGATGGTTTTGGTCGCTTAAAAACCACAAAAGTCAATAACCAAAGCAATACTCAAGTTAGCATGAACTACGATATTGCAGGTAATAAAACCAGACTAACCGACCCAGATGCAGGCAGAACCGACTATACCTACGACGGGTTGGGGCAAATGCTGACTCAAACCGATGCAAATGCCAGACTATTATCGGACGTTAGAAATACCGAATTTAAATACGACACCTTAGGGCGTATGACTCGCCGAATAGATAACGACGGCACGTTTAACTGGATCTACGACACTGAAAGTAACGGTATCGGCTTGCTTGCCGAAATGAACGGCCCAGACTTTAAAGAAACCTACCAGTACGATGCCTTCTCACGCTTAAGTACTACCTCTACCGAACTGTTGGGCGAAGCGGCGCGGGTCTCAAGTTATGCTTACGATGGCTATAGTCGCTTATCTAGTATGACCTTTCCCTCGAACTTTTCGCTTAAAAACGAATACAACTGGTTAGGTTTCAAAGTTGGCTTAAAAGATGCTGAGTCCGAACAAAGTTATTGGGCAGCGACTGGGGCAGATAAATTTGGCGGTATTACCGAAGAGAGCTTTGGAAATGGCGTGACATCTAGCCGCGTTTATAACCAATTAACAGGTCAGTTAGAAAGTATTTCGACCTCAAAAGAAGCTTCGGCGCTTCAAAACCTAAGCTATACCTACGATAGCCTCGGCAATCTTTACAGCCGTTCTGCCGCAGTGAGTGGTTCAAACCTGCATGAAGCGTTTGCTTACGACAATTTAAACCGACTCGAAACGGCAACCACCACTGGCTTGTCTGGTGCAGATAGGGTACTTAGCTATCAATACGATGCCTTAGGTAATATAACTTATAAATCCGATGTGTCGGATGTGAATGGCTATAAATATACCAATGGCCGGGCGCATGCGGTGTCGTCCATTGTTAAATCTGGCCAAACCACCTCATTCGCTTATGACTTTAACGGTAACGCGACGACTAGCGGTAATCGTACGCTTGAATATAATGCCTTTAATAAGCCCACTCAAATTATCCAAGGTAACAAGCAGTTAGATTTCAAATACGGCCCAGAAGGCAGTCGTTTTTACCAAGAAGAACGTATTGACAATGAGCTAAGCCAAAAAACCTACTATCTCGCAGGCGGTGCCTACGAAGAAGTAGTGGATATTGCGAAAGGCGAGACTAAGCGTAAAACCACGATTGATGGGATTATGCTGCATATTAATACCCAGCCATCAGCTGGAGTAGCAACTAGCCATATAAACTATCTGCATACCGATGTACTCGGATCAACCGATTTAATGACCAATGCAGCCGGGCAAGTAGTCGAACGTTTTGCTTTCGATCCCTTTGGTCAGCGTCGCCAAGAACAGTGGCAAAATACCGATGCCGCCTATGAAAGCCAATTAGCGGAAGCGACTTACAATACAACAACGAGTGGCTTCACCGGACATGAACAGTTGGATGCCGTCGATCTGATCCATATGAATGGCCGGGTGTATGACCCTGTATTCGGGCGTTTTCTTTCGGCTGATCCTTACATTCAAGCACCAGAGTTTAGCCAATCGTATAATCGTTATTCGTATGTTTGGAATAACCCCTTGAGTATGACAGATCCTAGTGGTTATATCGGAAATTTAGTTATAAGCTGGACAATTGGCGGAGAAGCAGGAGCACTTACCTATGGAGCAATCGCAGGAGCAGAAGCTCTTACTTCTCCTAATCAAGTTAATGTAGGTTCAATGTTCGACCCAGCAAGCCGTAATTTTGATCCGACTTTTAATTTTTCTAATAATAGCTCAAACAACAACAGTTCTAGATCTAGTTACAGTTATTATAGTTATGAACAGGTTAAAGTTAAACGACCAACTATCTTAATCACTCCTATAATTGTTGATGTTATCACTAGCTTACCACGGCCAATGCTCGACTTTATGGGCTTAGGGGCTTTGTCAGGTAAAGACATCTCTTCTCCGAATGCTAATATTGGCTATACCGGTAGTGCACCGGAATTGCTCGGGCCTAGTAGTACAAGTTTGCCGTCACACGCCCCTGACTCTAAACCTTATTTAAATGTGAGCACAGGAGAAGGTAGAGACTACGTGACATATACCGGCGTAAAAGGTAGCGGGACCTATGACGGAATAGCGAGTGCACCTAGCTCGATGGGTTTGAGTGAGTATGAAATTATCGCTCGTCGATATGGAGGTAACTTTGAAGAGTTTATACAGGCCCCTCTTTCTGTCTATTCCGGTACAGGTATAGAAGGTAAGAGAACCGCTAGAGGATTGGAACAACATAACTATGAACAAAATGTTAAAAAATTCGGAAAGACCGGAGTTTCAAATGCTCAAAACCCTGTAGGGAAAAATAATACTAATAAAGATATCTATAAAGATGCTGCCAAAGAATACCTTAAGAAAACAGGTGCATGGAAGGAATAGAGTATGAAAACGCGGGTGGTCTGGAAAGAAAATAAGGTTATTAGTATAGAAACTAGCGATGGCATTTATGTGCTTGCACAAATGCTAGTTTCCCCATTTCTATTGTTTTTTAATCACTTTAGTTCTGACGACAAATGGTTAGATGTAGAGCTAAATCATGAATCTATATTGTTTTGTAAAGCTGTTACAAGACAATTTCTCAAATGCAGTTCAGTGGTTAGTCATATAGAAGTTCAGGCATTGCAAGATCCGGAGATATCACAAATATGGATTAAGCTTAATCCTAATCCATATTTGGTCAAAATATGGGAAAATAGTACTGATGAAATGGAGTTTATATGTATGGGTGAAGGTGGTGGTTCACTTGTTGAGATAAATATTCATGATAAAGGGCTCAATTCAGGCACTATTGTTCAGAAAAATATTGCATTTGATGATGTTTATCATATCGATAACTATGAAATTCTCGATGTTGAAATTTACCCAAACCTCAATGAACGGCTTTTTCTTTGCTATAAGCTAGGGAAAAATGTAGACCCCTATAAAGAATTGATATTTAAACGGCCTTTAAGAAAAGAATATAAACGGTATTTTGAAATTATGTCGGGAAAAAAACGTTAAGTAAATTTGGTTATTAGAAATCATAAGGCCTCAAAGCCCTTTAGCGTTTGAGTGGTTAGTGCGTGAGTACAACTATTTTTTTAAATTAACTTAAAGTACGAAAAATAGGCGAGTTCCAGAACCACAAGCCCCTAAGGGTGAAATAGAGTAACGAAGCGAATGGATAGCTTTCCATTGCAATAACACAACACTTTTTTGGTAGTAAACATCATGGACACCACACAGAAATATACCCAAAGCAGCATGACAATGCGTTCTCTTCTCGTATTAGCCTTCATGCTGTGTGTGGCGTCATTCGTCCAAGCCAGCCCGGGTGATTTGGTGTGGCAAACCCGGATTCTTCAAAACGCGTCTTCGTCTATTGTTCAATCCCAAGATGGCAAGCACTATTTTGCAGGTGATTTGGCAGGCATTTTTTACATGCTGGATACCGAAGGCAATATTGTTGACCAAGTCGATTTGGGCGCTCAAATTACCTCCTCACCGGCCGTTGGTTTTGACAACACTATTTATGTGGGCACGCATGGACAAGAATTCTATGCGTTTTATCCAGACTTAAGCATCAAATGGCAAAAAACAGTGCAGGGAGAGGTGAACACCTCGCCAGCCGTCACTACCGATGGTATTTATATCGGCACCACAGAAGGTTATTTCTATGGCTTTAATTTAGACGGCACCCCGAAATGGCCCGCGATTGCCAGTACCTATATTGGCGGCTCACCAGTTATCGGTCTCGATGGTTCGGTGATTGTGGGCAACCTGGCTGGTGAGTTATTGGCCATAGATCCTGCCGACGGCACGATTCGGCATCGTTATACCACGGGCTTGTCGAAAGGTGTCAGCTCTGTCGCGGTGGCCGGCGACGGTACACTTTATTTTGGCGACTACGCTAATACCCTTTATGCGCTCAATTCTGATTTCTCTTTCAAATGGAAGTATACCGCCTCCGGCAAACTTGCCAGCGCCCCGGTGATTGATGTTGATGGCACAGTATATATTTCCGAGTTTGATAACAACCGACTTTTAGCGATTACCGATAATACCAATAGCGCTTCACTCAAATGGTCGTTTACGGCGGATAACAATATTTACGCAACGCCTGCCATATCCGAACTAGGCACAGTCTATGTAGCGGATTTCGGTGGCAAACTCTATGCCCTCACCAATAAGGGCGGCTTGATCTGGACAAAAACCACAGAATATCCCTACGCCATTGCCGCATCACCACTGATTGATGCGACAGGCAACGTCATTATCAGCAATGCCATCGGAGACCTCATCGCCCGCGAAGGGGACGGTTCCCTCGCGGCAGGCCAGTGGCCCATGTTCAGTTTAGACGGCCAGCATACGGCCTATGCAGTTGATACCGATGGCGATGGAATTTTTAACTTCGCCGATACGGATGATGATAATGATGGGCTTTCGGATCTGCTTGAATTTCAATATGGTTTTAATCCGCTGTTGGATGATGCCGAAATTGATAGTGACTCAGACGGTTATAGCAATCTGGCTGAATTGAATCTGGGTACTCCGCCTTTTGAAAATACTTTTGATCATCGGCTAACAACGGATGAAGGTTCTCAGCGTGTCCAGCTTCTTCAGGATAGTAATTTTAACTGGACAGATCAGTCAGATATCTTTATTCACCCCAATGGTAAATGGGTGATGGCCACTGGCCTTACAGAGGATGGTTTATACGCATTATTTGTTTACTCTAGAGAAACAGATGGGACTTTATCTATATATAGAATAAATGAAGTGGAGCCTCAGGTTTATGAATATCGTGTACGTAGAAGATACGTAATGAGCCCTGATGGCAAATTCTTCTACGAGTTTCGTGCAGACGTCCACCCTTTATCAGAGTATGGATCCATTTATATTTTTATTCATCAATTTGATAATGCTACAGGTGAAATAACATTTGATTATAGATTAGGCTATTCCGAACCCAGTCAGAGTGTAGGTTATTCAGCTTCAGAGGAATACGGATTTCTGAGTCCAAATTTTCGACCCCATATATCAACTGATGGGCGTAGTTTATTTGTACCATTTCATAATACATATAAATCTGGAATTGCTGTTTTTAAGAGAGAAATTGATACTGGCTACTTAAAAAATAATGGCACCATACTCCCTTTGCTTAATACTCACATTGATTTTCGCTCATCAATAGCGACAAGTTCTGATAGCCGATACGTTTTTATTGTGACTGGTAATTCAGCGACGCAGGGACTTTTGCGTATTTATGAACGAAATGGTGATGGAACTATCAAAAGTGATCCCGGAAACTTATACGATACGGCGCCACGAGTTGCTGGGAGTTATATAAATAATATTGGCGGTGTTTGGTATGGTGCTGGAATTGCAGAGGGGCTTGTGGATGGGCACCTTCTCATTTCGACCAGTGTAAAAATAAATGACCAATATCAGAGCCAGTTATCTGTGTTTAAATTTAATCCCAATGCAGATATCAGCAAAGGGGAGGCAATACTTAAGCACTTACAAAATGACCTCATCGATTCAAATTACTCCGACTCCCCGATAGGCTCAGCGATACATGTTAACAAGGAATATAGAACAGTTCAGCTAGGCTTGATCAGCTTGATGTGGCGTGATGGGCAGTATCAAAAGATTAATGATGTACTTGTTGATGGCGCGAGAGCAAACAGCCCTTTTGTCACTACTGATTTCGCTAAATTTAGTAATGATTATGAACAACTATATTCACTCGATTCTCGAGCTGGCAGCGACAACGGAATTTTAGTACTTAATAGCGATTATGCTGGAACGGGTACACCAGTCCCATCAGGTGGCGATCTTGATGGCGTTAATGCGGATATAGATAATTGCCCGACAGTTTTTAATATTAATCAAGAAAATATGGATGGAGACCGATATGGTGATGCCTGTGATTCCGATATAGATGGTGACGGGATCGCGAATATAAACGATAACTGTGATTTTGTTTCCAATCCATCACAACAGGATATTGATGGTGATGAACTCGGTGATGCTTGTGACTCGGATATCGATGGTGATGGGATACCGAATATATACGATGCGTGTATATTTATTGGAGGAGTCTTTACCAATAGTACAGAGGGAGATTGGGTAAAACCTCAGTGCCCACTAGACTTCGATGAAGACCAGATCTTAAATGAAGAGGATAACTGCCCTCTACTGAATAATCCCTTACAAGAAGATATAGATAGTGATGGCTTAGGAGATGTTTGCGATAGCGATAGTGACGGAGATGGTCTTGCAAATGAGATAGATAACTGTCCAGCGGTCCATAACCCCTTGCAGGCCAATCAGGATGGTGATGGCGCAGGAGATGTATGTGATCTCGATATTGACGGTGACGGTCTTGCGAATAAGATAGATAACTGTCCAGAGGTCGATAATCCCTTGCAGGCCAACATGGATGGTGATGGTGCAGGAGATGTTTGTGATCAGGATATTGATGGCGATTTGTACCCGAATATTTGGGAATACGAGAACGGCACCGATCCGACGATCAATGAA
>TARA_R110002072_G_scaffold112593_7_pt1 | contig 12561 bp, 5 predicted proteins | sample TARA_R110002072 | Tara Oceans TARA_R110002072 (sample SAMEA4397118) | marine metagenome | biome: Polar Biome; feature: [SRF] surface water layer (ENVO:00010504); material: water (ENVO:00002006), including particulate matter (ENVO:01000060) such as... | depth 5 m | reverse complement strand
CTAACTAATAAGAGCTATAATAAAGCAGTGAGAGAAATTGCATTTCCCCCTATTACGGGAGCAGGATCCTTTGGAGACATTTCTGATATTCCTGATACCTTTGGGTACTCGGATAAACAGTTTACAGATGACAAACTAGATTATATAAAGAAACAAGGGATCCCTATTTTTAGATACAATACAACAAATCCCAATATCCTAGATATGACCTTTAAATTTGGAGCAGTTTATAATGCACAGTTAAAGACGGGATTCTCAAAGGTGGTTACGAGAAAAGCTTCGGCTGTAGCAGAAGGTCTTTTACCTATCGGAACAGGATCTCTTCCCATCAGGACTAGGGGTGCTGCTATTGCATATCTAAGACAACAGGATTTTGTTCACGATGCAGATAATAGAGAAGAGATACTTGCAGGTTTGAAAGGAAAAATATCCATAGAGCTTATGAAATCACTTGAAGTACAGAACCCCGCAAAGGCTGCTGATGCTATTGCTGCCATACTAGAGGATTTAGAAAAGGGGTCTGATGCGGATCTTAAGGGTTTGATTGAGGTAGATCAACTCCTACCAGGAAATCCCCAATCCATCATGACTGATATGGCAGAAAATATGTATAGACAATCTCTTCAAATGAGTATAAAAACGCTGCCTATTTTCCATGTATCAAATCAGCATTATCTATCTTCTCCCTGCATTGTGTTTGCTCAAGATGCTCCTATAAAACAATCGGTTGATGCCGAAAGAACTTTAATGAATCAGTTCTTTAGTGGTCTTTATAGTATAATGGGATTCAAGCATACTATAAATACAAGCACCGCTACCTCTGAGTTTAGTCTTGTAAAGAATGCTCCTAAGTTTGAAGAAGAGGAGGAGACTACAGAATGAACCAGATTATTTCATTAGCAGAAGTTAGGGATAGATCCGATGCAAGTCGTAGCGGATCCTTCTTAGCTAGAATTTTTGAGTTAGGGAATGAGGAGAAACGAGTTCAGTATGTGAGCCCCTATGCCTCTAATGGGGAAGGAGCTTTTATAGGTATTCCACAGGTGGGAACTCAAGTCTTGGTTTGTAAGCCTGGGAAGGGGGATGACTGGTACTACCTAGGAGCCACCTTCGCTCCTGAGCCCCTTCAAGTCGAAGGAGCCACTATTGCCGATGATAGCCTGTATCCTCTAGAGAGAGCCAATCCAAGCCTCTACAGAGCAAGAGGGGAGCCTATGGCAGTACAATTCACAGGAGCGCAGGGGGGTGGCATTGTAATAACCGAGGATTACAATCCTGAATTCATTAACAATAAGACAGAAATCAGATCGAATGTAAATAAGAAGATTCTCCTATCGGATGCCCCAGCTATTGACGCTATCATACTAGACTCTGGGAATGGCAGTAAGATCACGATAGCTGATAACCCGCAAAATGATAGCATTCCTGCGAGATCAATTCAGGTTGAGAGTGTTGGTCCTCAAAAGTATATTAACATCGGCTCCCAGACGGATGTGGTAGTGGGTAATGGAGGTAGAGAGTTACAACTACTTAACCAAGCCAACGGAGTGGAGTGGGGGGATGGAGCTACCTGTGGGAATGTAAATGTTCAGAGTAAGTGGAAAGATGTCAATGTATTCACTCAAGCGGAATCAGGGCGAATCTTTATTGAATGCTTAAATACTACAGGAGTAGATCAAGTTATTGAGATCCAAACAAATGGATCAGGTGGAGCGATTCGTATTAAGACAAATGGTAAGGTAGATATTCAAGCTAGTGCTATTGGAATTAATGCTACTAATAATATAGATATTAAAGCTGGTGGCGATATTAAAATGCAGTCTGGAGGAATTACCAGTATAAAGGCAGCAGGGAATATTAACGCTGATGGGGCAGAAATACAACTTAATAATGAATTATCTTCTGAGGCGATTCCTAACATCGGAAATACGGAAAGTACCTATGGAAATGAGGGGATCACTACATACTAAGAGGCAATCATGGCATCATTTGATTTAGAAACATTTTTAAAAGTTCAAGGGCAAACAGGGACTGGAGCTATCCAGGCTCTAGGAATGTCTTTTGGTATGCCTAGTTGTATGCTTAATATGGCAGCGGGGGCGTTGAACCTTTTACCTAGTTCAGTTCTAAGTAATATGCAGGAAAATATTGCTGGGGGTAAGGCCAAAGCAAACGAAGTGACTAAAGAAGTATTTAAAAAACTGTCATTAGGCACGGGAATCATAGAGTTTGATACCGAGAATGGAGTATTTAAGTTTATGTCGGATACTTCCTGGATGGGTATTGATAATGATGATAAGCAGACAAAGGATAATTTATCTGGTCTTTTAGGAGCGTTTCAATACGGGGCTTCTTTTGGGGCACAGATATACCAAAACTACACAGACATCACAAACCAAATTGATTCCATTACAGATTGCTTAGATAAGTTTAATGATCTCCAATCTTTTCAATCAGGAAACTCTGCTGACGAGAGAGCCACCCTCCCTACCGAAGAAGCAGACGAGCTTTTTGATTCCATGTATGCAGGAGATAAAGCACGACTAGAAACAGCAGCTTCCTTTATCTCTCAATGCAATAATACGCTTGATGAAATTAATGACATCTTTAAGGCAAGAGCAGCCGACCCCTCGCTGGAACCCAAGTTACTAGATTCAAGGGAACTAAATCCCTTCCTTGACCAAACTAATTTCCTCAGAGTCCCGTCTGATGACCCTGAAGTTGGACAAGAAGAGCAAGAAGTATTCAGACTTACCTATGGACCCCCGAAGTCTTCCGCTGGGCAATATGTGTTAACCTCTGATGGACTCTATTACGATTCCCAGACGGGGGGTTTGGATCCCGTATTTCTAGCTATTTCGGGAATAGTCCCTATCGGAGATCAGTGGAAGTATGATTACGATCCCAACCTAGGTGGTAAGGGTCAAGCGATTTCTATTAAGTCCTTAAACCAATTTACAGATAACATCTTTGATCCCGATAGAATTGATGATAGTAAGGGACTTCAGATGTACTATGATGAGGATCACTTTCTTTCAGTACTGAAACAACAAAGAAACAAACTAACTTATGATTTGTCTGCTGATTTGCAGGGCTTTATTGATGGTGGGGAATCTACATCAATTATCCAAAACCAAAGGCAATTAATTATTTCGGAAATTGCTAATCACAATAGTAAGATAAATAGAAGAAAGAAACAGATTGAGGTCGCTGTGAAAGCACCACAGATTTATGGAGATTTGGGAGGACCTAGATTCGCTCCTGGAGAGGTGCCTATTAACGATTTCTCCTACTTAGCTGATTATAACTTAGCAGTAGACTTCGAAAAACAAAATTCTTTAATTTTTAGGCAAGCAGATGTTGTAGGTATCGTCTTACCTCTTGACGCGAAGTTTGCTAGGACAAGTGCAAAACCCCCCTCTCTATCTATCGAACATTTAAATGTTCCTACCGTGGGGAAGGGATCTATTCTTTATTCACCATCGTCTACAAATGCAGGAACTGTTTTAGCTTTAACTGATCAGATTGTAAACAAAGACTTGTTTGCGATATACAATTTCCTTGAGACCACTTTAGAATTACCTTCTTCAGTTAATTTCCCTGTAACAAACTGCGCTACTGAAAATATGTATAACAATGCTCAGTTAGTGGGGGCTTCTAGAAGAACAATGTTTGTATCGGGTTTAGGCATCCCCTACCTTGAAGGTATTGTTAAGAACAAATTCCCCGACACCGAGGCTGCGTCTGCTCTTGGATCATATGCAAAGCTCCCCGACACTAAAGAGTTCCAGGACCTAACTTATTCGCCAAGTGGATTTACTATGGAGTGCTGGGCTCATGTCCCTGATATTATGGATGGGGGTGTTGGATGGCTTAGTTCCACAGCGTCTTCCCTAACTAAAGTTCTATTGGCTAGTGAGAATGTTGGTGCTGCCTCTGGATCCTCTGCTGTGGACCATACAGGTGCCGAGCGAGATTTAGACTTCCTGGAAAATAAACGGGGTGAGCAGTTTGTCCGAGGAATGGTTTGCGGATTTACTAGAGATAGAAGAATCACTCAAGTTTCTTCAGCCTATAGTAATAATAATTACGATAATGACCCAGTATCCTCATTGAGTTTCTTTATAGCTCCAACTCAGGCTAGAGATTCTTCCTCAGCTTCGTGGATCAATAACGATGAGTGTCAGGACTATGAAACCTTTTACAAGATGAAGGTGGACCTTTCAGCTACTGATTTTGGTAATGTATCCTCACAGTTTGTTCTTATTGATATATCTTGTGACCCCACCACAGACACTATTAAGCTGTTTGCTGATGGGTCACTAGTTGCTACCTCCGCTATATCAGCCGTATTCGGTGTAGATGCAGGACTCCCACCTAACCTGCCATCCTTCAAGAAAGATAACAGCTTCCAGTACTCCTCAACTACAGTGGACGGACCCACAGTGCTTAAACAAGGACCACTACTAAATACCTTCTATACCCCCTGGATAGTTGGCGGTGGATATACGGATGGCATGTATCAACATGGGAATTTCCTAGGGGGAGATCGTGGGGGAATAACCAGCGGTCTTCGTGGGCATCTAGGAAGTTTGAAATTTTACTCTAGAGCCCTAGATAATTCAGAAGTTTTAAAGAACTATAAAGCCCAACAAGGCTTCTTCAAGAATATTCAGATCTAATGGCAGCCAATCAAACAGTTACGGTTTTTGGAAGTGTACCTCCTAGGTATATGAAACAAGGACCAGTTTCGCAGAGGCAAGAGGTTTATGGGCTATCTTTCCCTTTAGGGTCTGCTTCAGGGGGAGGATTCTTTTCAAAGCGGTCTGGGGTTGTTATGATTAAGGAAGCAGTTAAACAGCTTCTTTTAACAGAGAGAGGAGAGCGAATTATGCTTCCCAACTTTGGGTGTAATCTAAGAAAATATCTTTTCCAACCACTAGAGGAATCTACTTTCGAATCAATTAAGAGAGAGATTCTATATTCATTTAAGAATTATATTGTAGGAGCCCACATAGCAAAATTAGCTGTATTCCCTTTAGGGGAAGCAGGACCAGCAGGAGGAAACTCCCTTAAAGTGATTTTATCTTTACGCTTAGATACTGCTGATTTAGAAACATTTGATGTTGAGGTAAACATATCATGAACTTTTCAGGAACTATTGCATCGGACTTTATGAAATTAGCAGAAGTCCCTGTTGTAAAGAGACCGTCTCTTATTAACTTTGCTGCTACCGATTTTCTTACTCTTAGGAACTCTCTGATTGATTATGCCAAGGCAGTTTATCCTAGAGATTATAAGTATTTTGTAGAATCTGATTTAGGGATGATGTTCTTAGAGCTTGTGGCTTATATGGGATCTGTTATGTCCATGAAAGCAGATATGCTTGCTAATGAGAACTTCTTAGCCACAGCTACACAACGACCTAGCGTTAAGAAGCTACTACAGTTAATCGGAATTCGTATGAAAGGTCCTCTCTCTGCGGCTGCTGATGCCAAGATTACTTCTCCTACAGCAACGACTTCCGTGCGCCCCCTCATTATTTCCGCACAAAATAGAACAATTGAAACCGTCTCTCCTGAAGATGGAGGAGTTTTAACCTATACATTATATAAAGTTGTTAATGGGCTGGTCGATACAGTTAACGATGATGGTGAGATTACTCTTAATAGTTCAGAAGCCATAGATACTGATTTTAAAATATTTGAAAATGTAGTTTTACAAGAAGGTACGCTCGTCAAAGATACAGGCAGCTTTGCAGCTACTGAAGGTGTTAAGACCATTAAGCTTACACAAGGTCCTGTTGTAGAGGGGAGCGTTCAGGTGTTTACTGATGGGCCTGACTCTACCAAGAATGGAGCCTTTGTTGAAGTGCCCAATGTGTTCTTTGCTTCTGGATCTTCTGACAAGATTTTTGAAGTTATCTACGATGATGATTATAAGGCCACAGTAGTTTTTGGTGATGGCAGTGTTGGAGTTTCTCCTGATGATACCTCCAATTATTATGTCTTTTACAGAGTTGGTGGAGGATCCCGAGGGAACATAGGGAAGGACACTATTAACAATACTATCACTGGTACGATTGTTGGTGTTGCTACTACAACCTCAATAACAAATATTTCTAAAGGTACAGGAGGCGCAAACGCTGAAACTCTAGCTCATGCTAAACGCTATGCTCCGCTAAACTTTAGAAGACAGGATCGCTTAGTAACCCTAGAAGATTATTCTGTGTTCGCCAATACCTTCATCAGTACTTTTGGTACGGTTGGTAAAGCTACGGCTGCTACACGGCAAGCATACTCTTCCGCTAATATACTTGATATCTATGTTTTAGAAAAGGCTTCTGATGTTCAATTACAACGAGCCACTACTAATTTCAAGACGCAATTACTAGATGCTATATCCCCTAAGAAGATGGCAACAGACGATGTGGTTATTGTAGACGGTCTTATTAGAACCCTAGACTTAGTTACAACAATTCGAATTGATAGAGAAGAGGAGAGGAATCAAGACCAGATCAAAGCAAGAGTGAGAGATAAGATCCTAACCTATATGAATGTAGATAATCGTGAATTTGGAGAGGACTTTAATGTATCTGAAATGAATAGGCAAATCTTTGAAGTGGACGAGGTTAGGTATTCTTCAATAGATAATGTTGAAAAAGATATTACAATTGATTTCAATGAGATTATTCAGTTGAATAACCTAACAATTAATATAACCTTATTAGACTAATGGGAGATAGTAAGTACACACCAAACCCTAGAAAATACTACAAGACAAACTTTGTAGATCTAGTGGAGCTTATCACCCCCGAGGTGTATAGGACGGAGGATTTATCTTTAAGCGGTGTTGAGCTAAATCCTGTATCTCAGGTAATTAACGCACATATAAATGCTGCTACGAATATTTCTAATGTTATACCTCTCTCAGGGGTGGCTAATAGCCAAACCAGTTCTTTAGGGAATATTAGTGGAATATCCCAGTACTTTGTAAAGCAAAATAAATTAACTAATATTACTCCGTTCCTGTTTGAAAGTAAGGTCTTATTACCTTTAGGTACTACTCTAGCAAACTACGATACGAGCGCAGACTTCGCTGCTTACTTGTCTGGTACATTGCTTCCGATGATTATACCTCCTACCCTTACTCAGGTAAATCCTCTTCAAGCTAACATAACAACTCTATCGTCTTTGACGGGAGATGTAAATGCCAGCAGTGTTCACAATTACTTAGTAGACGCTTTAGGATGGATGTACTTCCTGAATACTTCCGCTGATGGTGGACTAGATTATTCTCCGTCTAGCTATGTTCTTAGCTCTCTCAATAGTCTTTACCTGGGGAAGACTATTGAGACTGTTGATGGGGCTAAGGGGCTAACTGAGTACTTGTGGAGAAATAATGAGACCTGTTCTTTCGGTGCATATATTCCCGCTGATTTTGTTTCTGGAACAGCAGATGGTATTACGGAGGCAAGTGCAGGAATTCTTCCGACCTATACCAGCGGAACCCAAAAGCTTGACGCGCTTCAAACTTTGATGGATGTAGTTTATTCTCCTCTCTATATTGACGAGCAGGACTATACAGTTAAGTCTGCCTTTGATGATTATATTGATGCTAGTCTGCTGTTATCGAACAATGTAGCAAAAGGACCCCATAGAAAGTTTACTAATCTTCTAGGGTATGAGTTTGCAGATCTTACTAATGAAGTTGAAAACATTGGTTTGATTTATGATATTGAGAATGTTAAAGATGAGCATATCCAATACATAGCAGACCTCATTGGATTTAAACTTCGTGGTAATTCCGCTTCGAAGTGGAGACATCAACTAAGAATAGCCTTAGATCTTTATAAGCAATCAGGAACTTTGGGTGCTATTCAAGCAGCTATTAATGCGCTAATTGTTGATTCCGTTTTTGATGTTTCTGGTAAGGTGGACGAACTTTGGGAGTCGTATCTTCCCCAGCTAATTTGGTACGCCTTAGGCACAGCGTCCCCACTGTTTAAAGACTTAAATACTTGGACTGCTGGGTTGGCTGATCAAGCAGGGGTATTTTCATACAGCACTAGCAGTCTAGAAGATAATATTAAGATAGTTACAGATAATATTCTTTTAGATCTATATAAAGCCTTCCCAGACAATTTCTTATTCCACGGACAGAAGTTTGCTGTACCTGAGTTATGGGAGCTTGATAGTAATGGATGTAAGACGAAGCGTTATACTATTATTAATGAGCCAGGAATGAAGCCATTCCATATGCATACTTATAACAGTAATGGGTATCAAGCATATAAACAGGATGCGAAACTATTTGGAGAGAGTGATGCTTTTGAGGCTGCTACTGGATTTGGTGCATTAGGATCTGGTGTGTATATGGTTGGGGAAGAACACCCTACTACAGGAGATAGACCAACCTATCTTAAACCAGAAGGAGATTTAAAATTCTTATTTACTTATAGAGAGAAACGAAACTATCCCCTGCCTCCGTTTGAGGAAGTAAAATACTACAGAGATTCTTCCGTTACTGCTGACATGGTTAGTCTCTTGGTAGAAAGACTTAAGTGTTTTAGAGTAAATGATAGTTTTGCTGATGAGGTTGGTAATTATATCCTCAGTAGCGCAGTCACCGATGACTCAGATCTCGGTACTCTAAATGAGATGCTTATGTTCTTCAGTTCAGTTCAGATTCCATCAAACTTTGATGATGTGATGATGAGCATCTCAGATTATGAGAAGAACCTGTTATCTTTGTGGAATGGAAAGTCCTCTCACCTATTCATCAACTTTAAAGATACTGATTTTGATTTTGCTAAAACTACTTTAGAGGGTGATGGAAAATATGCTTTGTATGAAGCAGCTAGAGTAGCAAGAGAGTTCTCTCCTGCTCATGCGATCACTAGAGTAAACCTAACCGCAAGTGCGGAGGATGCCTTTTCTACTTCAAGTGCTAAGTGGGAATACTTGGGCTTTGATAAAGATGATACAAGAGCTTCTTATACTTCAGCCTCCGTTCTAGGAAACTTTGAGTATAGCGGAGTCTCTATGGGCACAGTCTCGCCAGGAGATAATGATGGGCGAGGAGGATTAAATACATTTAAAAGAGGCGATGTTGATAATATTAGAGATACACTTCTTAGTTCAACCACTGCTGCTCCCAGTGGTACGGTCCCCAGACGAGCCCTTAGAAGGCGCAACCTCAAGTACCTCCTCCCCCATGAAGGGTACTACGACAGGACGGGTTTCAATGGGCCTGTGAGCTACGATCCTTCTACCGTTGAGTACTCCTTCGCCTCCTCTCTCGGAGAGCTTACTTTGGGTTATGTGGCCTCTGCTGGGAAGTTCTATCCTGTAGTAGACCCTATTGATCCGTCAGGGGTTTGGCATGAATGTGAGAAGCTTGATTCTTCCCGTCAATTCTCTGGAGTTTATACTAGTGCTACTTTCCCCTATAGAGGATTAAGTTCTCTTGGGTCAAATAACAAGATGCCAGAAGCTGGTACAGCCACCGCTAGGTATATAGATAGAGGTCAGGTTCCTGAATTATATAACACTATGCATGAGCTTTTCCAGGCTAAGGCATACGATTATGCTAATGAGCAAATTAATTTAAATACGGATGCTTATGCTGCTGATGCTTATTGGAAGAATAACAGACAAAGCTTTGCTAATGAAGCTATTGCTAGTGGTTTCGTTCTAAACTCTTTTGCAGACTATGAGAACTTTAGCTTCGGTACTGGATTGCAGAAGGCCCACAGAGACTATTGTAAGTATTTCGCTAAACATCCTTTGGGGTTAACTGAGGCTGCTAAGACTGGAGGCAATATCTTTGCACAAGTGTTTGGTAAAGGTCTCTACAATTGTGATTTTGATGTAGATGGGTCGGCTGTTGGAAATATGGTAGCTCCTACAACTGACAGTGCTAGTGCAATTAATATAACGAATGTGTGGAATGAAACGGCAAATGGAACTTTTATTGCTAGTGATTCTGGGCAATCAGTAATTCCTTTATCTGGAACTTGGACTTCTGGAAATGTTAACAATGCTGAATATAGAAATCCAGCTATTCTAAGTGGTATAGAGTTTTGTGATATTTCTGGGGCTCCATCGGCTAACCAATTTACTATATTTAGACTAGACGCTTCTACTGCTGTGAAGGGTATGGATAACGCCTTAGTTAATAATACAGTAGTTAAATGTAAGTCTTTAGGGGGGTTGCCAAGACTTCGTTTTGATCTTTCTTCCTATGGAGATAGAAGAAACTACTTCATTAAGGATCATAAATTTAAATTAGATATTAAAGCTTTAATTGCAGAAGAGAATTCTCCTGTATTGGGGGGAGGGAAGTTAGGGGTGTGGATTCATACCCAACCAGTTAGTGGAGTTATGTGGGTCTGGACTCCGAAAGGTAAATGGGAAGTTACAAAAGAAAGCAGACTATCAATCCCAGCAGTTAAGAATTCTCTAGCCCACATCTATGATTTCCCAACCAAGATGCCTCCTCCTTCTGCGGAAGAGTACTGCTTAGGTAATACTTCGGATTCAAGTGAAGTTATAAATAATAACACTCTTAAGAATCTTAAGGATGAGTATTTCGAAAACTTTGAAATAGATTTCGATACTAGAAACTTTACTATTCATAATAACTCTGAGTATCTTGATATTATTCCAATTGAGAATGATATTTATGAGGTTACAGAACAAGTTAATATGGATAACACGAATTACATTGTGGAAGTCTTCTTTATTCCCAACAATAATCGTGATAAGTACCTCTTAATTGATTCTATTGAACTTCAAGATGTAACCCAGAGAGAGAATACAGGCATCGGAACAGGTCATGGAGTTGAGACTAGTGGTATTCCTCTGAGACCTTTTGTAACGGAAGATAAACTTTACTTAGCTAAAGATCAACTTAGAGATGTTTTAAAGTTCTATAATGGATTGGCAGGACTAGGTACAGGAATGTATGCTACCACTCTTGCTTCTAGAGATGCTACAATTACATCAGGCACTATGGAAGTAAGCGGGGGTAGTAGATTGAACTATAGACTCAGCCCGACTTGGGGTGCTGGTAATGCTGGTAATACTCAAGCGAACTACAATAACTTTACAAGTGTGGAGCTAGACAACTAATGAGAGGAGAAGTAGAAATTTGGGACGGAGACAAACTTCTTCACAAGGAAAATAACCTTCTTGTGAATGGGGCAGGAGAACTATTAGCTGACATTATGACAGTCTCTCCTTCCTTGTCTGGTATCGCAGACCACGCTACCTCCTCTATTCTAGACGCTTCTAACTATACCATCCAAGCTATCTCCTTTGGTAAGGACGCATCTGCTTATCAGTACAATGCTCATGCTCTGGATAGCAGAAGAAATTTGCTTTACTATAGTACTCCCTCTGATCAGGGGTCTCACTCCTGGGACGGAATTTATTGGGATACTTCTATAATGGAAGTATGCTCTGCTCCCGAAATATTGCCCCCCACTCAGTATGAGAATGTACCCTCCTCTGTAGCTCATGCCCTCTCGGTAGTTGATACGAGTGTTGAGTCAAATGCAAGTTTAAATGTAGGTTTAGGAGGACATACTTCATCTTGGACAACAAGTGGGGGACAGGATAATTGGTTTTGTGCCTCTGTTTATCTCAAATCTCCAGATACCGATAATCCCTTCTCTCCCTACCCATTTACTAGTACTGTAGATCAAAATCAACCCCATTGGAAACTTCAAATACTTGGTGATAACTATGTTAATTTAGGTGGCTTTCAAAAAGCTAGATCAAGTACAGATGTTAGGTGGAGCAGCCCAGATTTTACTACCCCCTCCTCTGTTCGTATTGGATTTTACACCGATCAAAGAGGAGCCTCTGGCTACAGTATTGATAACTGGGATGAGGGAGCAGGTATAGAGGAAGCAGGAAATGGGTGGTATAGAGCATGGACCTCCGTTTTATCACCCGTTTCAGCCCTGAGTGCTGTTAATACTTATCTCCACCCCGTAGGTTATGAATCTGCTCCTACGGGGGAGACTTCTGGTGGTATATATGCGTATGGATACCAATTAGAGTTAGGTAGATGGCCCACACAACTACAATTTAATCAAGGGTTTTTTGTTGATAATTGGGACCTTTCAGGTAGTGTACTAAATCGAGATCACAGCCCAGGAGCCGTAACAGACAAGGGAACAGTTAGAGTTGTACCTCCCTACGGAACTAGTTCCTATGTTCCCACTAATTATCTTTCAAGTCCTCCTAACCCTGATAGTACTAGAGTAGAGGATGGGGATACTGCTTTATTTGATACCTCCTCTCCTCTTAGTGGATTTAATATGGGACAGAACTTAAATGTTATTCCTTATAGAGAACAAGGTAGCGAACTTCCTAATTTTTTCAATGCCTATACTAATTATGTAGAAGGAGGAACACAGTTTAATGACTGGTTAATAGCTGCATATGGTGATGGTATTGAAAGTATTTCTTTTAGTGGAATAGGTTCCATTGGTCCTCAAGCCTACTATCTTGGATGTTACCCAGAAGGTTCCAGTACAGGAGGATCTAA
>TARA_R110002072_G_scaffold2023_4_pt1 | contig 12568 bp, 10 predicted proteins | sample TARA_R110002072 | Tara Oceans TARA_R110002072 (sample SAMEA4397118) | marine metagenome | biome: Polar Biome; feature: [SRF] surface water layer (ENVO:00010504); material: water (ENVO:00002006), including particulate matter (ENVO:01000060) such as... | depth 5 m | reverse complement strand
AAGTTATGGAAAAGAAAAAATTATAAAAATGATGAACGAAGAATTGGCGGAGGAGGTTATTAGTAAATTGATGTTGGTTTAAAATTATAGAATTCTATTTGTTATATATGGATGTTGTGCAACGTTTTTATTCAATAACTTTTAATATTAAGTTATCTCTAATAGGTTTTTTTAAATTCTTTCCAAAAATTTTAATATCAATTTTAATATTTTCACCTGTAGAATTTGGGTTTAATAATATTCTCAATGGAACATTAAAAGCTAACTGTTCAATTTGATGTTTTAGATTTCCTATATTTTCTCTAATAATATATTCATTTTCAATTTTTTTGATACTAGGATAATTTAATTTTTCATATGATAAAGTCATTTGTGAAGAGTAGACTCCAAGTAAATGATTGTTTTCAACTGGTTTTGAGTGAACTTCTTCACAAATGTATATATTTTTATTGCTCACTTTTATTTCTATCATTGCGTCCTCAAGATATGAGTCGTTCAAATTTAAAATTGTGAAATTAAATTTATGAGAACTTTCTTCATAGATGTAATATAAATCATCTTCTCTATATGTTTCTTCAATATTTTTTAGATTTTCTTTTAAAGTTTTAATGCTTCTCTTTTCATATGGTGTTGACATACCAGGAATTGAATGTTCAAAATTTGCAAAAGGAGATTTTAAGTGTTTAGGAGTTTTTGAAATAGAATCTTCTTTAGATTTTATTATTTCTAAAATCTTTTTTTTTGCTTTTTCGGAAGGACTTCTTTCAATTGGTATTGGTCTTATAGAAAACTCCTTGTTTCCGATTTTATCAAAATAAAAGGCAATTTCTCCATTAAAATTATCAAGTGAAAAACGTTTTTCAATGAAGTAATCTAAATCTTTTCTTGTTAATCTTGTTTGATGTGAACCTTTTCTTATAAATGAATCCCCAATTTTTAATTTTACATATGACTTTTTCATCATATAAGGAGGATTTATACAAGCAAAAATTTTGAAAATTCCTAACGTTTTTCCTTTAAAGTCAAAAGGATAGTAGATGAAATTTAATTCAGGCTCAATATTTTGGTTTACTATCTGCTGATATGTAGCATCATCTATAAAGTTATCTTCAATTCCTAAAATATCTCTATTACCATTTGCCTTATGTTTTACTCCAATAATAATGTATCTTTCATTATCTGTTTTTGCATTAGCCATTGAAATTAAATCCTTGAGTAAATTTTCATAATTATTTTTCACATATTGAATTGATTTGAAATCTAATTCAGTGTTTTCATTCTCAAATTCAATAATTTCTTCAAGGTTTTTTGTCATATGTTTGCTAAATCGTTATATAATAAGTTAGATTTTACACTGTGAATTTACAAAAACAAATCAAATTACTTTTTCGTTTTAAAATCAATCAAAAAAGGTTTTAAAGGAATTTCATTTTCAGTTCTGTAACCGTTTTCTAATAAAATCTGATATCTCTTGTTTGGTTCTAAATTTACATTATAGGTGATGGAAAGGCCATCTTCAGCAAAATCGATACTGGTAACTTTAGGAAAATGATCTTTGCCTAATTCCCCAAAACCAGTCGATTTTATATTGATATCCATTTTTTCAGAGAAATAAAGTGTAATTTCAGATAAACCAGCAGGCACATTTTGATTTCCATTTTCAAATTGATTGATGGTTTTTACAGTGGGTCTGCTTTCTTCAAATTTTTGCTCTAAATCTTTTAAAGTAGTTGAGAAATACCCTGAATTATTTACATATTCTTCAATTTCAGTATCATTATTATAATCCAATTTAATCATTTTTTTTATGGCTGCTTTTTTATCAGAAGCTTTCTCGTAATTGGCTTCAGCAATCCTTGCACCTATAAAGTAAATTAAATCTCTAGTTTTAAATTGATTGTTTTCATTCCACATCCAATCACCCATTTTTCGGATGTTAAACAGTTCTTTCTCAAAAGCTATTTTAAGTTTTGCTTCATTTTTAAATCCGAAGTTATCATATCTAAAAGGAGGTTTTTTATTGGTCACTTTTGCTGCAATAAAATCTGCAATTCCCTCATATAAACTTTGTGATAATGTATTGTCTAAAGCAGGTTTTTGTTGTGTATGCACATATTCGTGAATATTCAAAAAATCTAAAAAAGCTGGCGGATTTATGCTATAATAATTCTTAACATAATTTAAATTCTCAGGAAATTCTTCTGTAACAGTATATCTATCACCCAAAGCAAACTCAGAACCAATTAAAGCCAAATCATCAAAACCAGTTCCTGGAGATCTAAAAACACCCATTGTGTAATAAATAGTTGCAGGTTTTAAATCAGGATATATTTCTTTTAGATTTTCAATTCCTGCTCTTATTTGAATATCAAATTGTGCTGTGTTTAAGGTGTTGTTTCTAATAGAATTCCAAAATCTAGGATAGCTTTTAATCGCATTTAAATATTCTTTAGGCGTATAATTTCTGGCTCTAATCATACCTTGTTGCCCTTCTGTAGCTTTGTCTAAAAAATATTCTTCTAGATATTTAAGTTGTAAAGTGCTATCATTAACTGCCAAAATATGATCGTAAGCTTTCCAGAAATTTTTAATATCTGTATTAATAATTTCTTGTTGAACTTTAGGAGTTTTATCACAATTAAAAAATAAAAGTGAGATGAAAAAAAATAAAAATAGCTGTTTCATTAATTTGAATTTTATCAAAGATATCTAAAAAAAATAGGTTGTATAAAAAAAACTCGCAACAATAAAGTTACGAGTTTTATAAATTTTTAGTGGAAATGAGTTTTAAAACTGCTCTCTTCCAGAAAAGTGAAAGTTTCCTTCAATTTGTGCATTTTCATCAGAATCAGAACCATGTACAGCATTTTCTCCCATAGAAGTTGCATATAATTTTCTAATAGTTCCTTCTGCAGCATCAGCAGGATTTGTAGCGCCAATTAAGGTTCTAAAATCTTCTACTGCATTTTCTTTTTCTAAAATTGCAGCTACAATTGGTCCTCTAGTCATAAACTCTACTAACTCACCAAAAAACGGACGCTCATTATGCACTGCATAAAAAGTTTCTGCATCTGCTTTGGTCATTTGAGTTTTCTTTAAAGCTACAATTCTAAATCCTGCAGCATTTATTTTGTCTAAGATTGCTCCAGTATGTCCGTTTTCTACAGCATCTGGTTTTAGCATTGTAAATGTTCTATTTGTCGCCATTTTTCTTTACTTTTAGTTAAGCTTTCATATTAAATTTATGACATTTAAACATATCATAAAAACGGGTGCAAAACTACATAATTTTTTTAATTAAATTGTATATTCGCACCTTATGATTTTAAAAGGATTTGAAGATTTAAAAAGGTTTTTAGAAAAACCTAAGAATATTGTAATCATTGGGCACAGAAACCCAGATGGAGATGCTGTTGGGTCTACTTTAGCCTTAAAACATTATTTGGATAAAAAAGGGCATGCAGCAACAGTTGTCATGCCAAATGAATATCCAGATTTTTTACATTGGTTGCCTGGTTCTGAGACCGTTTACAGGTTTGATTGGCAAAATAAACAATCGCAAAAAGCCATTAGCAATTCAGATATTATTTTTCTTTTAGATTTTAATACCTTGCATAGAGTAGGTTATGACATGCAAAATACCTTGGAGAAATATCCAAATGATTTTGCAATGATTGATCATCATCAACAACCAGATGATGTAACCTATATGTATTCTGATACAGAAATTTGTTCTACTTGCCAAATGGTGTATCAATTTATAGAAATGAATAACGATTTGGATCTAATTGATGCTGCTATTGCAACCTGTTTGTATACAGGTATTATGACAGATACAGGTTCTTTCAGATTTAGATCTACCACAAGTAAAACGCACAGAATTATTGCAGATTTAATTGATAAAGGTGCAGAAAACGATCGAATACATAATAATGTGTACGATGCAAATTCTTATAATAGATTGTTATTATTAGGCAAAGCATTAAGTAATTTGCAAATTTTGCCAACTTATAAAACAGCGTACATCACTTTAACAGACGAAGAGAAAAAACGTTTCGATTTCCAAAAAGGAGATACAGAAGGCATTGTAAATTATGCACTTTCTTTAAAAGGAATTGTTTTTGCTGCTATTTTTATTGAAGATAGTGAGCAGAATCTTGTTAAAATATCTTTTAGATCTAAGGGGAAATTTTCTGTAAATCAATTTGCAAGAAATCATTTTGAAGGTGGAGGACATGATAATGCTGCAGGAGGAAAATCGAATGTATCCTTAGCAGAAACTGTGACTAAATTTTCAGGTTTGTTAGGGCAATATCAATCAGAATTAGAAAATTCTTATGAAATATAGTATTTTATTTTTATTGATATTCTTGTGCTTTTCTTGTTCTAAAGTAGCACCTAGAAAACCGATCAACCCAAAACCATCGACAACTTTTTATTTTGAAGCAATGCAACAAAATAAAATTTTAAATAAATTGGAAGATGAAAAAATTCTTCAATTGATAAAAAACGATAGCACAAATGTATATTTGCAATCTTCAAATGGTTTTTGGTACACGTATATCAATAAAATTGAAGAAGATTTACCAACACCCGAAAAAGGGAATGAAGTTGTTTTAGAATATAATATTACAGCATTAAATGATAGCATACTTTATAGCAAAGAAGCTTTAGGAATAAAAAATTATAGAGTAGATGAAGAAGATTTTATTTCTGGCTTACAAAAAGGAATAAAGTTGATGAAAATAGGAGAAACGATTACCTTTGTAATTCCTTCTTATAGTGCCTTTGGTATTACAGGAGACAACAATAAAATTGGAATAAACCAATCTATAAAAAGTACAGTAACATTAATTAACATTAAATAAAATAGAAAAATGAAAGTATTAAAAACTTTAGCAATTGTAGCAGCTTCAACAATGATGGTTTCTTGTGGAAATCAAAAACCTGATGTTAAATCTTTAGAAACTGAAATAGATTCTGCAAGTTATGCTTTAGGAATGGACATGGCTATTAAAGTAAAAGCAAATTTTGAAAAAGCTGATACTGATTTGTTTTTACAAGGCTATAGAAATGGAATGGATTCAACAAATATGTTGATTGCACAAGAAGATTTAAATGCGTTTTTAGGTGCGTTTTTTCAAAAGCAACAAGCTGAAAAAATGAAAGAACAACAAGAAAAAGCAGCTAAAGATGCAGAAGTAAAGTTTGGTGATAACAAAAAAGCTGGTCAAGATTTTTTAGCTGAAAATAAAGTAAAAGAAAATGTACAAACAACAGATAGTGGTTTACAATATCTTGTTTTAAAAGAAGGCACAGGAGAAAAGCCAGTTGCTACATCTAAAATTAAAATTCATTATCATGGAACTACTATAAATGGTGAAGTTTTTGATAGCTCAGTAGAGAAAGGAACTCCTTATGATGCAAGTCCAAATCAATTTATTCCTGGTTTCACAGAAGGTTTATTATTGATGAATGAAGGTGCAAAATACAGATTCTTTATTCCTCAAGAATTAGCTTATGGAGCACAACAAAGAGGTGCTTTAATTCAGCCTTTTTCTACCTTAATTTTTGAAGTAGAAATTTTAGATATTTTAGAACAATAAATGAGAAATATAGCCTATATTTTTGTTGTTTTTTTATTGATAACAGCTTGCCAATCTTCTAAATATAAAAATTTAGAAGATGGCTTGTATGCAGAAATACAAACTAATAAAGGTGATATTTTATTAGAGTTATATGCAGAAGATGTACCCATGACTGTTGCTAATTTCGTTTCTTTATCAGAAGGAAATAACAATAAGGTTACAGATTCTTTAAAAGGTAAAAAGTTTTACGATGGTATTCGCTTTCATAGAGTTGTAAATAACTTTATTGTACAAGCAGGAGACCCAACAGAAACAGGAAGAGGAACTGCTGGTTATCGTTTTGGAGACGAGTTTCCAAAAGACGAAAACGGTTCTTTACTTTATAAGCATGATGATGCAGGAGTGTTATCGATGGCAAATGGAGGGCCAGAATCTAATGGAAGTCAGTTTTTTATAACCCATAGAGAAATTCCGCATTTAGATGGTAAACATCCTGTTTTTGGAAAAACGATTGTAAACTCAACTCAATTAGCTACTTTAAAAAAGAGCATTAAAGATGAAGCAAAACTAAATAGTGCTGTAGATTCTTTAAGAAATGTTGTTTTAAATTCAATTGTTCAGTTAGATACGATTCATACCATTAATATTATTAGAGTTGGAAGTAAAGCCAATTCTTTTAAAGCAGCCGAAGTTTTTGACAATCAGTTGCTTTTGTATGAAGAAAATAAGAAAACAAGAAAAGAGCAAGAAGCATCAGCAGAAATTGCTAGATATGCAAAGTATCTAGAAGATAAAGCTACTTTTTTTGCTAAAATGGGCGAAGAAAAAGCAAGAAAAACGACCTCTGGTTTAGGAATTTTAATGTTAAAGGAAAATCCTTCTGGAGAAAAAATAGTGACCAATAAACCTATAAAATCTCATTTTACGTTATACACTGCAGATGGTACTCAAATACAAGCTACAAAAGACGGTGGTCAGCCATTTGTGTTTCAGTTAGATGATGCAGAAAAACCAATGATTACTGGTTTTAAAGAAGGTGTTGCGAATATGAGAGTTGGTGAAAAAGCTCGATTATTTGTTCCTTATTATATTGGTTTTGGCGAAGCTAAATACGGACCATTTCCTGCAAAATCTGATTTGGTTTTCGAAATAGAAATTTTAGAAATAGGAAATTAATTTGTTAGACTCAATTTTACAAAAAGACAAAGAGCTATCAGTTTTCTTAAACAATTTAGGAAGTGAACAATGGGACTCATTTTGGCTGGGAATTACCAACCAATTTTACTGGGCTCCATTGTTCCTTTTTATACTTATTTTAATTGTAAAAACATTTGGTTGGAAACGTGGTGGAGTTATGATTTTAGCCATGATTTTGTTGGTTACAATTTCAGACCAATTAACCGTTTTTATAAAAGATAATTCCTTTAGATTAAGACCAAATAACGATCCAGATATTATGGATTCTTTACGTATTTCTTTAAGAGAATTTACAAATCCACAAAGTCATAGTTTTATGTCTGGGCATGCTACAACATCTACATTTTTCTCTTTATTTACAATATTTTTATTGAGAGATAAATACAAACAAATTTATTTCATTTTATTATTCCCAGCCTTTTTTGCCTATAGCAGATTGTATTTAGGCGTTCATTTTCCTTCGGATGTTTTTATTGGTATTTTGTTAGGAATTTTATTGGCCAATATTTATTATTTCTTCTTTAAAAAACTCGATAAAAAATTATTTCTCTAGCTTTTTATTATTGAAATATAAATATTTTGTTGAGTGATAATACGCATTTAAAAGGCTATCCATTTCTAAAGCTTTCTTCGGATATTTTGCTTTTAAATCTACCAAATTTTTACTTTTTAGATTGTATAAACCTTTCGTTTTAGTAATGTTTGTTTTTGAATAATAAAAACTGTCTTGCAGCAAACCAACAGTAGGTTCACCGTTCATTTTTAAATACACAAAAGAGGATGCTTTCCTTGTATTTAAAGTATCTAAAAGATTGCTTCCTAAAGTATAATTTGTATAATTCATCTTTATCAAACTCATGACAGTTGGAAACATATCAATTAATTTTCCGTTTTTAGAAATCTCTTTAGATTCTACAAACTTTGGAGCGTGAATAAAGAAAAGCGCGTGTTGTAAGTTGATGTTTAAATCGTGTTCATTTGTATATTGATGATTTCTGTTCATCATTGTGTTATGATCACCAAAAAATACAAATACAGTATTCTCATAATAACCAGCAGTTTTTGCTCTTTCTAAAAAACGACCAATATTAAAATCTAAATAACGCATCGCATTTAGTTGAGCAACCGATTTAAAACCCGATTTTTCTAACAAATCATCAGAAATATCGGTATCAGAAAGAGGTGTAAAGCTTTCTTTTTGATCAGGAACTGTAAATGGAATGTGATTACTTGCAGTTTGAATATACGCTACAAAGGGTTTGTTTTGTTGATGTAATTTTTGCAACTCCTTGTCAGATTCTTTGAACAATTCGTAATCGTCAATTCCCCAAACATCAGCTCTGTTTTCGGTGTCATAACTGCCTTCTTCAAAGATTTTTAAACCTTTGATATTTGCCTGAAAAATTCCTCGAATATTTGCCCAATTTGCACTTCCTCCTAAAAAATATAATTTTTCATAGCCTTCAAATTGATCAAACAAAATACGCTGATCTATAATCATTGGGTTTCTAGAAGCTGTATTTACATCATCTATATCTGGCAAACCAGTAACGCTTGCAAAAACGCTGGCTGCAGTTCCAGATTTATGCACAAAAAAGTTAGAAAAATTTAAACTCTTAGGGATTAAAGAATCTATTTTTGGTGAACTGTTGATGGGATTTCCATAGTAACTTAAAGGTTTTACGCCAACAGATTCTAACATGACAAAAACAACATTGGGTTTTGTTTTTAATGAATCTTCAAAAACTACTTTTCTTTCGAAAGAAATACTGTCTTTTGGCAAACCTAAATCTTTGGCAATTACTGGATAATATTTTTTGAATTCGGCCATATTTACACCTTCACTTCTAAATTTAAAGCTATCGAAAAAGTATAAAACAGGATTTAAAGAAAACTGATTTACTTTGCTATTTTTAGAGAAAAAAGCCTCACTCCATCTTAAAGGATAATGAGAAAAACTATTGTAAATACTAAAAGATAACAATAAAAAAGTAAAAATAAAATAAACAGCTTTTACCTTTTTAGAACGATTAAGTTGATGATTTTTATAACTAAAAAATAAAAATCTAGAGAGTTTATAAATGATAAAACTAAGAACTAAAAAACCAAGCAAACCTTTAAAAACAGGATAACTTTCAAATAAAACTTGTGTAGATATTTGTAAATCTTCTAAAAATCGAAGTGAAGCAGCATCTAATCTAATGGATAAATAATCATAATATCCAAAATCGATTACATAAAATAACGTCAAAATAATGTACGCAAGAATAAGATAAAAAGTTGCGAATTTTTTATAAAATTGATTGGTAAAAAAACGTCTGTTTACAATTAAAACTAAAAGTGCTAAAGGAAAGAGAATAATCGCAGCCAATTTTATATCAAATCGTAAACCCAACCAAAATGCTTTTTGAATTTCGGTTGAAGTAGCTGTTTCTAATTCAGCAAAAAAGGAGTAAAAAAGGATTCTAAAAATGAAATTAAAAACAATTAATAAAAAGAAATTGCTAAAAATGTATTTTATGTAATTTGGAATTTTTTGCAGCATTATTTTCAATTAAAAAGCAAAGATATTTATTTTGAAATGGATAAATCGAATTATATGTTATTTGGTTTGGATTTTTTTTCTGAATTATATCAAACAAATTTTTTAAAAAAAATACTACGAATTCACGAATTAAAAAGTTGTATTTTCAAATTTTATTTAGCTCCTTAGGAGCGCAAAATTAATAGAGAATAAATATAACAAAGTTGTAAAGCTCCTTAGGAGCGTAATATTAATAAGAAAATTAGATAAAATGGTAAAGCTCCTTAGGAGCGACATTTAATAAAACAATAATTGTTTGAATTTCAAATTAGTGAATTCGTAACAATAAATAAATCAATTTTCATTCAACAATTCATTTACAAAAACTTCAAATTCTTTAGTGAAATCAGTATATTTTTCACCTGTTGCTGGTCCATTAAAACCCGTGTGAATTTTTCTAACCTTTCCTTTTTTATCCATAAAAATGGTAGTTGGGTAAGAAATTATATGATTTAACATGGGCAATTTTTGTTGCGCCAGCGTTTTATTAGCCAAATTACCAAATTGCGCTAATAAAACAGGATATTCAATTCCAATTCGTTTTTTAAAACGCTTAATTCTTTCATACGCAATTTCTCTCGTTTTTGCTTCTTCAAAAGCCAATGCAATAATTTGCAAATCTTTATTCGGATTTTCTTTACTATACTTGACTAAAAACTTGCTTTCATCCAAACAATTTGGGCACCAAGTTCCCATAATTTGTAAAATAACAACCTTGTTATTAAATTCAGGGTCGCTCAAGGAAACAACTCTTCCTCTAGTATCAGGAAAAGAGAAATCGAAATATTCGTAGCCTTCTTTTATAAAGGTTAAATTCTCTTCATTTGGTAATTCGTACTCGTTATTTAGTTTTGCTGTAAAAGGTTCTTTCCAATGATTGCCAGAATAGAAATACCCATTTAAAGTAGAATCTGTAGCTTTTGCTGTAAATAAAAATGCGTGAGCACCATCAAAAGTTGAAAGTTTTAAAGAATCTCCATCAACAACCCCTTCTAAATATCTGTAATCGCCAGTTGTTGTTCTAAAAGTTCCAGTAACTTTATTGCTAGTTTGTGTAAAAATTCCTTTAGCAAGATACGTATCAACTTTATGATCAGCATTAAAAACAGTTTCCCAATTTCCAGTAATATTTATGCTTGCTTCTTTTTTTGATGAAAATCGATTGTTACTTTTCATCGCTTCAAAAGGTATAATTTGATCTAAACTCGGTTTTATAAAACTTCCTTTCAAGGAGTTTTCATCGATTTTAGCAATTATATAACCTTCAAAAACGGGCGTTTGTATCACAACAGAATCATTTTTATAGGTGATTTCATCAACAATTATAATTTCATCAGCATTAAAAATTGTTAAAAGAGAATCGTTTTTAACTTCAAAAATAAAAGGCAATTCTTGGTTGTCTTGTACTTGTAAAACACCTCTATAAGTAACAGTATCCAAAGTTTTGGTCGTATTTGTATTGCAAGAAATAAAGAGTAAAAAACTGATAGTCAATAGTAAAAAACGCATCGATATTGTTTAAAATTGAGTTCAAATTTACGATAAAATACTTACATCAATATTTAATAAAACCCTTAAAATTGGTTAATTTAGCCGCTGAAAAATTTCAAGAAAAAAACATGAAAATATCTTATAATTGGTTACAACAATTTGTAAAAATTGACTGGGATGCAACTAAAACAGGAGAGTTGTTAACTGATTTAGGTTTAGAGGTAGAAGGAATTGAAACCAAAGAATCTATAAAAGGAAGCTTAAAAGGCATTGTTGTTGGTAAAGTTTTAACGTGTGTGCAACATCCAAATGCAGACAGATTAAAAGTAACTACTGTAGATTTAGGTGATGGAAATCCTGTACAAATTGTGTGTGGAGCTCCTAATGTTGCTGCTGGTCAAAAAGTACCTGTGGCTACTATTGGAACGATGTTGTATGATGATAAAGGAGAAGGTTTCAAAATTAAAAAAGGCAAAATTAGAGGCGAAGAAAGTCATGGAATGATTTGTGCTGAAGACGAATTAGGTCTTGGAAGTGGGCATGATGGAATTCTAGTTTTAGATGAAGACATCAAAGAAGGAACTTTAGCTTCGGATGTTTTTAATATAAAAACTGATTATGTTTTTGAAATTGGTTTAACACCAAACAGATCTGATGCCATGAGTCATTATGGAGTTGCCAGAGATTTAAGAGCTGGTTTAATTCAGAAAGATGTTCAAAAGGAATTAATTTCGCCTTCTGTAAGTAATTTTCACGTAGATGAAAGAACACTTCGTTTTGATGTGGAAGTGGAAGATAAAGAATTAGTGCCTCGTTATTGTGGAATTACCATTACAGATATTACTGTAAAAGATTCGCCAGAATTTATTCAGAATCATTTAAAAGCAATTGGGATTGCTCCAAAAAATAATATTGTAGATATTACAAATTATGTGTTGCATGAACTTGGGCAACCTTTACATGCTTTTGATGCTCAGAAAATTAAAGGAACTAAAATTAAGGTAAAAACTTTAGAAGAAGGTACAAAATTTACCACTTTAGATCATGTTGAAAGAACACTTTCTGCTGATGATATTATGATTTGTGATGCAGATGATACTCCACTTTGTTTGGGTGGTGTTTTTGGAGGTTCACAATCTGGAGTTACAGAACACACAACCTCTATCTTTTTAGAAAGTGCTTATTTTAATCCTGTTTCTGTTAGAAAAACAGCTAAAAGACACGCTTTAAATACAGATGCTTCTTTTAGATTTGAAAGAGGAATTGATATTAATATGACAGAATATGCTTTAAAAAGAGCTGCTTTGTTAATTGAAGAATATGCAGGAGGAAAATTGGCTTCTGATATTTCTGATTTTTACCCTGTTAAAGTGCAAGATTTTCAAGTGTTTTTCTCTTATCAAAATGCGTACAGATTAATAGGACAAGAAATTCCGAAAGAAAAAATTAAAAATATTTTAGCTTCTTTAGAGATTAAAATTAACAGCGAAACTGAAGGTGGTTTAGGATTAACAATTCCATCTTACAGAACAGATGTGCAAAGAGAAGCAGATATTATTGAAGAAATTTTACGTGTGTATGGTTACAATAATATTGAGTTTTCTCACAAATTAAACACCTCAATTTCTTTTGATTCTAACAAAGAAACTAAAATTGAAAACATTATTGCAGACCAATTAAGTTCTTTAGGATTTAATGAAACCATGGC
>TARA_R110002072_G_scaffold278088_2_pt1 | contig 12570 bp, 8 predicted proteins | sample TARA_R110002072 | Tara Oceans TARA_R110002072 (sample SAMEA4397118) | marine metagenome | biome: Polar Biome; feature: [SRF] surface water layer (ENVO:00010504); material: water (ENVO:00002006), including particulate matter (ENVO:01000060) such as... | depth 5 m | reverse complement strand
AATTGATAAAGTATTCAAATCATCAGAAGGTTTTAATTTGATGGAGAGAACAGATGTAGATCTTCAAATAGAAGAAAATATTAAAACTGTTGGTATTGATAAATTTGCAACATCTAAATATGGAGATTTATATTTGAGAGTGAATGAATTAGGTGGTTTTTTAATTTTGGAAACAATTATTGTAAGCGCTACAGATTTGAAAAGCAAAAAAGGAAGTTTACTAACTTTTAGCAACGAAAATGAGGTTTTTAAATTAGCATCTGACGAAAATAAAATTGAATCCGATTTTTCGAATGCCGTAAAAAAATCCGTTACAAAAATAGATTATAATATTACTGCAGAAGAAGCTGAGTCTTTTAAAGAATATATATATAATGAAGTTCGTTTTGAAATTAACGGAAATGAAATTTTATTCTCTGTAATAACTTTATAAATATTGAAACTCCACTTTTCCATCATAATTCCAGTTTATAACCGTCCAAAAGAAATTGATGAGTTATTAGAAAGTCTTACCAAACAAGATTTTTCTGATGATTTTGAGATTTTAATTATTGAAGATGGTTCTACAGAAAAATGCGATGCAATTATAGAAAAGTATCATTGTCAACTAAATTTAAAATACTTTTTAAAAGAAAATAGTGGAGCAGGAGCCAGTAGGAATTTCGGAATGCAAAAAGCATTAGGAAACTTTTTTATCATTTTAGATTCAGATGTAATTGTACCAAAACAATATTTGTCTGAAGTAAAAAAAGCATTAGAAAATAATTTTACAGATGCTTTTGGAGGGCCAGATGCATCACATAAAAGTTTTACTGCTTTACAGAAAGCTATTAATTATTCTATGACATCCGTTTTAACAACTGGAGGAATTCGTGGTAAAAAGCAGGCAGTTGGCAAATTTCAACCTAGAAGTTTTAATTTAGGTTTATCAAAAAAAGCGTTCGAAAAAACAAAGGGTTTTTCAAAAATGAAAAACGGAGAAGATATCGATTTAACTTTTAGACTTTGGGAAAATGGTTTCGAAACCCAATTGATAGACAATGCTTTTGTGTATCATAAAAGAAGAAGTTCCATCAAACAATTTTTTAAACAAACTTTTGGTTTTGGAACAGCAAGGCCCATTTTAAATCGAAAATATCCACAAACTTCAAAATTGACTTATTGGTTTCCGAGCTTGTTTGTTGTTGGTTTAGGTTTAGCAATTTTAGGTTTCCTTTTTGCATTTCCTCAACTATTATATTTTTATGGATTTTATTTTGTTTTAATTTTTATTGATTCTTTATTTCAAAATAAAAAGTTACAAGTTGCTTTTTTAAGTGTTGTAACCACTTTAACTCAGTTTTTTGGATATGGATTAGGGTTTTTAAAATCGCAATTTTCTAAAAGATAGCTCACTTCATTATATTTCATTATTTTAGTTCGCAATTAAGAATTTTACAATACATGAAATTTTCCAATTCAATTTTTTACGTTGTTATATTTTTTTTCATCTCTTGTAAAAAAGGTAAAATTGAAACTACCAAAAAAGACAAAAACCTTATTTCTTATGTAAATCCGTTTATTGGTACTGGTGGTCATGGACATACATATCCAGGAGCAACAATGCCTTTTGGGATGATGCAACTCTCTCCAGACACAAGATTAGATGGTTGGGATGGTTGTTCTGGTTACCATTATTCTGATGATGAAATCTATGGATTTTCACACACGCATTTAAGTGGAACAGGTGTTTCCGATTATGGAGATGTTTTATTAATGCCAACTAATAAAAGCATTCTTAATAATGGAGCTGATGGTAAAGAAGGCTATAAATCTAAATTTTCTCACGAGAAAGAAGTTGCAGAACCTGGTTTCTATAAAGTGCATTTAGAGGATACAAATATTGATGTAGAATTGACGGTTTCTAAAAGAAGTGGAATTCATAAATACTGTTTTCCATCAGCAGAAAACCAATTTTTAATTTTAGATTTAGAGCATCGTGATGAATTACTCGATTTTCATATTTCCATATTAAATGAAAAACAAGTTAGTGGCTGGAGACATTCTAAAGCTTGGGCTACAAATCAAAAATTATTTTATTATATAGAATTTTCGCATCCCATTAAAAACCCAGATAGAAAATATGTTGTTGCTCCCAAAAAAGAAAGTTTTGAGTTTATCAACCCTAATAACGAACCCATTTTTATTAAAATAGGAATTTCTGCAGTTGATGTTGAAGGCGCAAAAAAGAATTTAAAAGGCGAAATTGGAAATCAAACTTTTGAGCAAGTTAAAAAAACTGCACAAGATTTTTGGGAACAACAATTAGAGAAAATTGTAATTGAAGATACAAATGAAGACAATAAAGTAAATTTTTATTCTTCTATGTATCACGTTTCTATCGCTCCAAATTTATATCAAGATGTAGATGGAAGGTATAGAGGAATGGATTTAGAAGTTCACGAAGCTAAAGATTTCGATTATTATACAGTTTTTTCTCTTTGGGATACTTACAGAGCTGCACATCCATTATACACAATAATTGAGCAAGAAAAAACCAACGATTTTATCAATACTTTTTTAGCAAAATATGATGAAGGTGGCATTATGCCAATTTGGGATTTAGCAGGGAATTATACAGGTTGTATGATTGGATACCATGCAGTTCCTGTTATTGCAGATGCGTATTTAAAAGGCATTCAAAATTACGATCTTGAAAAAGCCTTTGAAGCCATGAAACATTCTGCAACTCGAGATAAATTAGGGTTGGATTCTTATAAAGAATTTGGTTTTATTCCTGTGGAAAAAGAATCTGAATCTGTTTCTAAAACCTTAGAATATGCTTATGACGATTGGACAATTGCACAAATGGCAAAAGATTTAGATAAGCAAGAAGATTATAAAACGTATGCTGAAAGAGCACAATATTATAAGAATATTTTTGATCCAAACACTCAATTTATGAGAGGTCGTTTTAGAAATACGTGGTTTGCGCCTTTTGATCCTTATGAAGTGAATTTTAATTATACAGAAGCCAATTCTTGGCAATACAGTTTTTATGTTCCTCAAGATATTGCTGGTTTCACAAAATTATTAGGAGGAAAACAACAATTAGAAAACCAGTTAGATGAATTATTTGCTGCAAAAGATAAAACATCAGGAAGTCATCAAGTGGATATTACTGGTTTAATTGGGCAATATGCACATGGAAATGAACCAAGTCATCATATGGCTTATTTGTATAATTTTGTAAATAAACCAGCAAAAACACAAGAAAAAATTCGTCAGATATTAACAGAATTGTACACAAATACTCCTGATGGAATTTCAGGAAACGAAGATTGTGGACAAATGAGTGCTTGGTATATTTTCTCTTCTTTAGGCTTTTATCCTGTAACTCCAGGTTCTAATCAATATATAATTGGAAGTCCATTATTTGAGAAAGCAACCATCAATTTAGAAAACGGAAAATCTTTTACAATTGAAGCAAAAAATCAATCTGCAGAAAATAAATACATCAAAACTGTAAAATTAAATGGTGATGATTATGAGTATTCTTACCTTAATCATACAGCGATTATGAATGGTGGAAATTTAGTTTTTGAAATGACAAATCAACCCTCAACTTGGGGAAAAAAAAACGAATTTATTCCATCAACAAAAATAGATGAACACGTAATTGTGGCATCTCCATTTATAGCAAAAGGAGATATTGCTTTTAAAGGAAGTACAGAAGTTAGTTTAGGGAATGTAGATAAAGAAGCTATAATCTATTATTCTTTAGGGGATTATTTTCAGGAATATAAAAAACCATTTACAATTTCTGAAAAGGAGACGTTAAAAGTTTATGCAGCAAAAGAAAATGTAAAAAGTAAAACAATTATTACAGATTTCTACAAAATAGATCCAAATCTTAAAATCGAATTAAAAAGTGAGTATGCAAATCAGTATAATGCTGGTGGAAATAATGCTTTAATTGATGGAATTATTGGGACAGAAGATTTTAGAACAGGCACTTGGCAAGGCTATCATAATACAGATTTAGTGGCTATTGTTGATTTGGGAAAAGAAGATAATAAAGCAGGTGAATTAGAAATTAATTTTTTAGAAGATCAACGTTCTTGGATTTTTCTACCTTCTGAAGTAGAAATTTTAGTTTCTTCGGATGCTAAAAATTATAAATCTTTAGGTGATTATTCAGTCGATAATACTAAAGAAAATGAAAATGTAAAAATCCAAGAATATATTTTTAAATATCCACCAAATACAAAAGTTAGATACATAAAAATCATCGCAAAAAAATTAGGAGAACTTCCAACATGGCATTTAGGCTACAAACACGATGGAAGAAGTTGGTTGTTTGTAGATGAAATTCAAATTAAATAAATAGTTAAAAATGATAAAAAAAGTAGTTTTTGCACTCTTAGCAATTGTTTTAGTCAGTTGTGATTCAAATCAATCTAAAAAAGAAAGTATAAGTGCATCAAAAGATTTTACAAAATATGTAAATCCAATGATTGGAACCAGTAAAATGGGACACGTTTTTCCTGGAGCAACAGCACCTTTTGGGATGGTTCAATTAAGTCCGCAAACAAACTTTGAAGTGATGTTTAAAGATGGTAAATACAATTCTAAAACGTATGAATATTGTGCAGGATATCAATATAAAGACTCTACAATAATTGGTTTTGCGCACACTAATTTTAGTGGAACAGGTCATTCAGATTTAGGAGATTTATTAGTAATGCCAACTACAGGAAAATTAGTTTTAGATCCTATTAAAACCATTGATGGAAATAAAGGATTTTATTCAAAATTTTCTCATGAAAATGAAACTGCAAAAGCAGGTTATTATAAGGTAGATTTAGAAGATTATAAAATTAAAGCAGAATTAACGACTTCTGAAAGAGTTGGTTTTCATCAATATACATTTCCAAAATCATCAGAATCTCACATTTTATTAGATTTGGTGTATAATGTATATCATCATGATAATAAAAATGTATGGACTTTTTTACGAGTAGAAAACGATTCAATTATAACAGGTTACAGACAAACAAAAGGTTGGGCAAGAACTAAAAAAGTATTTTTTGCGATTAAATTTTCAAAACCGTTTAAAAGTTATGGTCATAAAAAATATGATAAAACAACTTATAATGGTTTTTATGGACGATTTAACGAAAGTAATAATTTTCCAGAAATGGCAGGAAAAGATATTCGTGCTTATTTTAATTTTGACACCAATGAAGATGAAAAAATAAAAATGAAATTTGCTTTATCTCCAGTAAGTGCAGACGGAGCAATGAAGAATTTAGAGGCTGAAATACCACATTGGGACTTCAACAAAACTAAAGAAGAAACACAAGAGAAATGGAATAAAGAGCTGTCTAAAATTGAAGTAGAAACTATTAAGGAATCTCAAAAAGAAACTTTTTATACAGCTTTATATCACACCATGTTAAGTCCTATTTTATATGAAGATGTAGATGGAAAATACAGAGGTTTAGATCAAAACATTCATGAGTCAGAAGGATTTACCAATTATACCATTTTCTCACTTTGGGATACGTACAGAGCTTTACATCCGCTTTTTAATGTAATTCAGCAAGAAAGAAATAACGACATGATAAAATCTATGTTGGCGCATCAAGAAGAAAGTGTGCATCATATGTTGCCAATTTGGAGTCATTATGCAAACGAAAACTGGTGTATGATTGGGTATCATGCAACTTCTGTAATTGCAGATGCCATTGTGAAAAATGTTGGAAATTTTGATAAGAATCTCGCTTTAAAAGCATCAGTAGCAACTGCAAATGTTCGTTATTTTGATGGGATTGGAGATTATTTAGATTATAAATATGTACCAGATGATAAAAGCCATTCTTCCGTTTCTAAAACTCTAGAATATGCTTATGATGATTGGACAATTGCTCAAATTGCAAAAAGTGTTGGAGATTCATCTGCAGAAAAAATATTTTTAGAACGTTCAGAATATTACAACAATGTTTTTAATCCTAAAAATGGCTATATGAGCCCAAAATTAGCTGATGGAACTTTTAGAAAAAACTTTGATCCTTTAGATACACATGGACAGGGTTTTATTGAGGGAAATGCTTGGAATTATGGTTTGTATGTTCCTCATCAACTAGATAAAATGATAGAAATGATGGGAGGAAAAGAACGTTTTTCTCAACATTTGGATTCGTTATTTACCATGGAATTAGATGATAAGTTTATTAATAAGCACGAAGATATTACCAGAGATGGAATTATTGGAAATTACGTTCATGGAAACGAACCTGGACATCATATTCCGTATTTATACAATTGGACAGATAATGAATATAAAACACAAGCAAGAGTTCGTATGATTATGGATACCATGTATGGAACTGGTGTTGATGGTTTGTGTGGCAATGATGATGCAGGACAAATGAGTGCTTGGTATATTTTTTCCTCATTAGGTTTTTATCCAGTAACACCAGGTTCTAATCAATATGCTTTAGGAAGTCCACTTATAAAAAACGCTATCTTAAATTTAGAAAACGGAAATACTCTGGAAATTTCAACAGAAAACCAATCTAAAGAAAATGTATATGTTTCTAAATTAACTATAAATGGAAAAATAATTAATAGAAATTATATTTTACATAATGAAATTGTGAATGGAGGCAAATTTGTTTTCACAATGTCTAATCAACCAAATAAATAGATACTGGAGTAAATTCAACATAAAATGGAAAGAAGAAATTTCTTAAAAAAAGCATCAGCTACTGGCTTAGGATTGGTAGCAATTTCATCAAGTTTTATAAGTTGTGATGAAACTAAAGAAGAAAAAAAAGTAGTTGTTGCATCAACTTTAGAGACCATAAAACCACTTGTAATTGCTACTTGGAAAACAGATTTAGCTGTAGAAACTGCAGCAGCAGTTTTAGAAAAAGGAGGAACTGCATTAGATGCTGTTGAGCAAGGTTGTAGAATAGAAGAGGCAAACGAAAAAGGACAGTCTGTAGGAAAAGGTGGTTTGCCTGATAGAGATGGAAATGTAACTTTAGATGCTTGCATTATGGACGAAAAAGGAAATTATGGAGCAGTTTTAGGTGTAAAAAACATAAAACATGTAATTTCTGTTGCTAGAAAAGTAATGGAAGACACACCTCATGTAATGTTGGTTGGAGAAGGAGCTGAAAAATTTGCAGTAGAAAAAGGTTTTGAAAGAGAAGATTTACTCACAGAAGCTTCTAAAAAAGCTTGGAAGGAATGGAAAATTAAATCAGAATATAAGCCCATTATCAACATAGAAAATCACGATACTATTGGTATGTTAGCCATTGACAAAGCAGGTAATATTTCTGGAGCTTGTACCACAAGTGGTTTGGCGTATAAAATGGCTGGTAGAGTAGGAGATTCGCCAATAATTGGTGGAGGTTTATTTGTAGATAATGAAATTGGAGGTGCTTCTGCAACAGGTTTAGGAGAAGAAGTTTTAAAAACAGTTGGCAGCTTTTTAATAGTAGAATTAATGCGTCAAGGAAAAACACCACAACAAGCGTGTGAAGAAGCAATTGGAAGAATTGTAAATAAACCAGGAAAAGATTTTAAAAATTTTCAAGTTGGTTATATTGCAGTCAATAAAAAAGGAGAAACAGGAGCCTATTCTATTCACGAATGGTTTAGCTACAATATTTATAAAAATAAAGAAAACAAGAATATAAAATCAGATTTTTTTAATAAAGCATAATTTTTTTTGAAGCTATTTCCTGCTTTACGCACTCGCTTTTTTTATTAAGAAAAATAATAAAAAAGAGCTCAAACAAATGCTTCAATCAGGGCTAAACTAGTTTGCTAATTTTATTCTTAATTAGAATTTTTTGTTTTCTCTTAAAAAGAGATAAATTTTTAAAATAGATATCACATCAGATTTTTTTAATCAAGCATAATTTATGACATCAACAACAACCAATAAATCCTACAAAAGTGCTTTTATATTTTTAACAACATTATTTTTCCTTTGGGGATTTATTACAGTTTTAGTTGATAGTTTAGTACCAAGATTAAAAGACGTTTTCGAAATGTCTTATGCAAAAACAGTTTTAGTACAGTTTGCATTTTTTGTAGCATTCTTTGTGTTTTCTTTGCCTGCTGGAGCTATTTTAGCTAAAATTGGTTACAAAAAAGGGATTGTTTTAGGGTTGTTAACAATGGCTTTAGGGTGTTTGCTATTTTATCCAGCAGCAGAATATAGAACGTTTTCAGTCTTTTTAATTGGTTATTTTACGCTAGCAGGTGGAATTACAATTCTACAAGTAGCTGCCAATCCTTATGTAGCTTTGCTAGGAAGTGAAGATGGAGCCAGCAGTCGTTTAAATTTATCGCAAGCATTTAACTCATTAGGAACCACAATTGCTCCAGTTGTTGGTGCATTATTTTTATTAAGCGATTCTGTAAAAACATCCGAAGAAATTAATTTATTAAGTGAGCTTGATAAAACGAATTATTATGTTGCAGAAGCAGCTACAGTGCAAACGCCTTTTTTATGGATTGCTTTTTCAATTATAATTTTAGCAATCATTTTTGCATTTATCAACCTACCAATAGTTATGGAGAAAGTTCCAAAAGGTGGGTATGCAAAGTTATTAAAGAACAAAGCCATGTTATTAGGTGCTTTAGGTATTTTCGTTTATGTGGGTGCAGAAGTTTCTATTGGTAGCTTTTTGGTTAACTATTTTTCTGATATGAATTTAGGCGTTGTCGTTTCTCAAAATGAAACTATGATGAATATTGCCAACACAATTGCAAGCACTTTTAATAAAACTTTTACAGATTCCGATCCAAAATCGTTGTTGGGTATTTTTGTGATTTTTTATTGGGGAGGAGCCATGATTGGTCGATTTATAGGTTCTTACTTAACTAAAATTATGGCACCAGGAAAAGTACTGGCAATTTTTGCAACCTTAGCAATTGTAATGATTTTAATTTCAATAAACACAGTTGGTTTACTTTCTATGTGGTCTATCTTGGCAGTTGGTTTATTTAACTCTATTATGTTTCCAACCATATTTACGTTAAGTTTAGAAGGTTTGGGCGATTTAAAAGCACAAGCTTCTGGTTTACTTTGTATGGCAATTGTTGGTGGAGCAATAATTCCTTTTATTTCCGGGAGTTTAATTGATGGTTTTGGCTTTAAAACTGCGTTTGTTTTAGCAATTATCTGTTATGGCTATATTTTGTTTTTTGGGAGATTTAAGAGTAAGAAAAGCATGTCTTAATCTTCCTATTTCTAACTCACTCAATATAATTTCAGAAAGAAAAATTTTTTTTAAAATTTTTGGTTGATGCTATTTCCAACTTTAAATTAATTTTAAGTGAAGATGAAAGGCTATATCTTTATAATGGTGTCTTTGTGAATCAAACTTTTTTTGTTTGATGAATCAAGCTGTTTTTATTGATTCTTTAACTTATATACTTCTATAAGTTCATTTTGATGCAAGTAAAAACTTCAAATTTTATTTGTTATGGATGGATGTTGTGTTTATAGTTTAACTACAGCATGTGTCATAGATTTTTGTTTCTTGTTCGCTATTTTTGATAGATTCAAAATGTCAATTTGACATTTATTTAAGTGAAAAAATGACAATCATTCTGAAAAATTGACAACGAAATATATAATTTTATTTAAATTTTTAGCATAAAACATTCATTTATCCATTTTGGTATTTTTTTTGTTTTATTGAAGTCGAAATCAATTTAGATTTCAAATTTGAAATAATGTTTAATTTAAAATTTTTGTAATTATGAACAATTTAGTAACTGTTCCTAAAAATGGAAGTTTAGCAAACACAAATTCAAATGCAAACTTCCCAAATTTGTCTAATTGGTTAGATGACATTTTTAATCGAGAATTACCATCGGTATTTACTTCAAATTTTAATACTGGAATTTCTTTACCTAAGGTAAATATCAAAGAAACTGCAGATGTATTTACTGTAGAAATGGCAGTTCCTGGTTTAAAAAAGTCAGATTTCCAGCTAGATCTTGATAATCAAATATTATCAATTTCTACAGAGATAAAGAAAGAAAATGATCAAAAAGAAGAGAATTATACTCGCAGAGAGTTTGGTTACGCTTCCTTTAAAAGAACATTTACTTTACCAGAGAGTGTAGATGAAGAAAAAATTAATGCAAAATACGAAGATGGTATTTTAAGTATTCTTTTACCAAAGAAAGAGGAGGCAAAACAAAAACCTGCACGAACAATTCGTATTTCGTAATTGTATTCTAACTTTTATGGTCAAGTATAAAATGAGGCTGATATTTCAGCCTCATTTTAACATTAAGTTTTTAATTGTTTTATAAGATTGAGAGTTGTTTAATTTTAATTTTTAAAATAATGAAAAAATATATTTTATTAATAATGACATTTTTTTTGACCATTAGTTGTAGTGGACAAAAAAATGAAACAAAAAAAGCAGCAACACAAAAAAGCGATAAAAATATAGTCCAAGAACCCAAAGGAAACTGGAAAGTTGATAAGGAGTTTGATGAAAAAGGAAATTTAATTAGATATGACAGTGTTTACTCTTGGTCTTCTAAAGATCAATACAACAATCTATCATTCTCAGAACGTGATAGTTTGTTGCAGTCTTTAAAATCAAGGTTTTTTACTAATTTCTCAGGATTTAAACACCAAGGTTTTGATGAAGTTTTTTCTAAAGATTCACTTTTTAGCAAGCATTTCTTTAATGATGATTTTTTTGGAAGTGATTTTGGTTTAGACTTTATGGATATTGAAAAAATAAGGCAACAAATGATTGTTAGGCAAAAGAAATTTTTAGAAAAATATCAATCTGAGTTTAGTAAACCTGAAGACGAAAACTAAATGGTTTTCGTCTTTTTTCTTATAAGTTTAGATGTTTCTTGCTTTATTAGCAAAGGTTTATTTTTCACAACAGTACTTCTTAAGTTAGCTACAGTATTTACCTATAAGGTATTTTTGATTTTATAATATTAACATTTTCTATTCCATTTTTATTCAACATATTTATTAAAATTTCCTTTTTTATATTTGATTTTGGACCAATTATTATTTCTTTTATAATTTGTTCAGAGGGTATTTCAATAGGTAGTTTTATGTACCTTATTTTATCTCCATTTCTCTCTCTTTCCAAAACAGGTAAAGGTTCAATCTTATTTATCTTACTATTGCCTCCAATATCAGTAAATTTTCCTTTTTTTTTGACAATCAAACGTACAATTCTAACTTCTGCTTCTTCTTCAAAATATGGATTTTTCAGGTAATTTAAATCTACAGCGAACTTTAGACTTGAGTTAGAAAATTCTGATTCATCTTTTTCCCATATTTTAAAAAGCTTAATTAAGTTATTTAGAATTATTTTCTCTTGTTCTTTATGGTTATATGTTATTGTTTTAATATTTACGCCTAAACCTTCATAAATTAGTTTAGAAGAAAATCCTATTGAAAATCCATTTCCATCATTTGCGTATGCTCTCCATTGACTTAATAAATCCTTTTTCATAGAAAAGCAACCTATTAATGGTAATAAATATTTATCGATAGATAAGGCAGAATTGATTATATCGAATCTAAATTCTTGAGTAAATTTATCTTTATTATCTTTTAATATTTTTATAAATAACTCTCTTGCCCATTTTAATTCTGTCGAATCATTCATATAGTTAATATCAGATAACCATATTTCATTATTAGTCAAAATAGAGTTTAATACTAATTCGTCACAATAATGATATAGAATATTATCTTTTGGTTTCATATTGTAGCTAACTCGTTATATAATAACTTTTATTACGCATATCCCATAAATAAAACAGGATATACAAATTTCTAATTTTTTCTTTTTATCAGATAAAAAATAAATTTACAACAATTTTTATAAAATAATTTTTAATCATTATCAGAAAACACATTATAAACAATTTAGATATCTTTAATTCAAAACTGTTTAGACAATAAAAAACCCAAAACAAGTACGTTTTGGGTTTTACTATTTGCCTGCAAGTGCTACTTTCTATTTTTTCTTCTGCTGTGCTTGTTGCTCTTGAGCTTGTTTCATTGCAGAATCAATTCTTTGACGGAATTTACTCTTTGCTTTTTCAGGACGCTTTTTGTTTTCCTCAATTTGCGCATGAATTTTATCTTCATCAATTACGTAGTTTTTAATTACCAACATAATTGTAATCGTTAATAAGTTAGAGATAAAGTAATATAAACTTAAAGAACTTGCGTAGTTGTTAAAGAAAAACAACATCATAATAGGAGAGAAGTAAATCATATACTTCATCATTTTACTCATATCTGGCATGCCTTCTTGCGTTGGTGCTTGCATATTTGCTTGCTGACTTTGGTTCATTTTCATGTAAAAGAAAATTGCTACAGAAGCCAATATTGGAAATAAACTTACGTGATCTCCATAGAAAGGAATGGTGAATGGTAGTTTAAAAATTGTATCGTAAGAAGATAAATCTGGAGCCCATAAAAAGCTTTCTTGTCTTAAGGCTAAATTTGTTGGAAAAAACTTAAACAGCGCAAAGAATACAGGCATTTGTAATAAG
>TARA_R110002072_G_scaffold237701_1_pt1 | contig 12571 bp, 12 predicted proteins | sample TARA_R110002072 | Tara Oceans TARA_R110002072 (sample SAMEA4397118) | marine metagenome | biome: Polar Biome; feature: [SRF] surface water layer (ENVO:00010504); material: water (ENVO:00002006), including particulate matter (ENVO:01000060) such as... | depth 5 m | reverse complement strand
GATAAGTAATGAAACCAGTGATTGACCAACTTCTACAAGAAGCTACTATACTTAGGGTGATAACAGAGAGGCCAGGTAGTCCTCTGGGCCGAGCACAAAAAAAGGTTACAGCTGCCAAACGCGAAAAATCTGATGTAGGTCAAGAAGCTGAAAAACTAGGATTGGTTTGGAAGGGCGGTAGGGCGTATGGTAAAACAGCAGACGGTCCTACATTGGCAACATCCATAAAAGGAAAGTTAGTTTTCACAGATGAAGAAACTGAAAAAAAATTAAAAGGTGGAGAACTAAAGGATCAACCGGATGATAAAAATACGGCCAGGGATGACCAATCGGCCGATGGTTCTGATTTAGATGTTTTTAGTGATAAACCCTCTAAGAAGAAGAAAAAAGAAAAAACGTCAAAGTCATCAAGTTTAACCCCCGCAACTGAACCTTTAAGCGACAAGGAGGCCGATGGATTTCATAGGGAAACATATAAGAATAAACCGCCCCGTGCGTTAGATTGGGATGGTAAAAAAGGATCGCCTAACAATACACCAAATGGAAAACCACCTTCAGATGCAGAGGCCCGCCAAACAGCTATAGATACAGGGTTTCCTAAGAGTGGTACTAAACCTTGGCCAGTGTCTCAAATAACAGGCCAACCTGCAGCACCGGCCCCAGGCACCGCAGGATCAATGATGAATGAAATATTTTCTGTGGAAGGTGTGGGTATTGCTGAAAAGTTTTATGAAAAATACGGAAGAACCCCGACACCCGAAGACATTGCAAAAATACTTGATAAACAATATGGCCAAAGTGCGTTGGCCGAACAAAACGGTGCACCCGATTCCGCGGAATATGAGAAAAAGTTGAGAATTGCCGCCGAGGCTAGTGTAACTAAGTTTGAAAGACTTAGAAATGGTGAGGCAAATAATAGTGAAACTGATCCTGCTTTTGGCGAAATGATACGACCCCCATCTGAGTTCTATGGCGCCGGTGATTCTATTGAAGCTCAAGCCCAAATGATTAGAGATATGCCGGAAGGTGCTACAATTTTTGGTCCCGATGGTCCGATAAATGAAATAACAAACACACCTAAGGCAAAAGAAGAGCTTATAAGTGCAGTAGAATCTTTAAAGAAGAAAAAGGCTGGTGACTTCGCGGACCTTGATGATGTAGATGCTTATGTAGAAAATTTATTAAAAGATAACACTAATAAAGAAAATATTAAAAAGTTTGCTGAGATACTCGCATACGCCGGCGGCGGAGGTGCTAATCCTTCAGATACAGCTACCTTTGCCAGATCAGAAGATGGTAATCTAATGATATTATTTCATTCTGATAAAATGGAAACTAGCGATCAACAGGCTAATTCTACTATGGGTAAAGAAACTCAATTACAAGAAGAATATATTAATGAATCAGAACGTAATGGGGAGATTAGTACCGCGGATGCCGCTAAAGCCCGTAAAGTAATGGAAACTTATAAAGATAAGATGGAAGAAATAAAGAAAAGAGATGACGCACCATTGGTTGCAAAACGACTTCTTAATTTTTCCCCTAAGCAAAAGAAGAAGATCTTCGCGGCAGTAGAAAAATATGCTGCTACGAAAAAACCGAACCCTATTGAAAAGGTAGGATTTAAGGGTGATACAGAAGGATATCTTAATTATATTGCTGGTTTAGAAAAAACAACAAGCAATGAAGGTAAAACAGTTAATAGAGTGCTAGGTGAAATAAAAAATGATCCAGACTTTACTGAAGAAGAGTTGGTGTCAATAGACGCCACAACCATTGGATCAGAAAAAACAGCTCAAGCAATCAATGCAATGGCCGAAAAACGAAGAGCGCTTGATAAAATAAAAACCTCTATCAAAGATCCCGATGGTAACTATAGAGGATTAGGTCAAGTAACAGAAGCACGAAACATAATAAATAAGCTACACTTCTATGCCGCAGATGATCCAAGTCAATTAGCATATCAATCGGGAATGTGCGCTACAGTTATAGGAAGAGATGTTGTTAATAGAGAGATTTTAAGAGAATCTATGGGCATAGAAAGCTCTGATGAATTGCTAAGTAGATTAGTCACTGGATCGCCTAAACCACCCGAAGATGATTATGTAGATGAAGATACGGGATTACCTAACTCGTTATTGCAGAGAAGCACTAGCTCTTTTGAAAGAGATAAGGATAGCGGTAAACCGTATTTTTGGTTAGTAAACAGCGCTGGAAAAATAACTGGTAAAACAATAGATCCAGATGAAGAAGGAGTTCAAAAAACCGGAAAAGGCGAACCTGTTAAGGTTGGAGTACCGACCGGCGAAAAGATTGATGTCTCATTTGTCAATAAGGAAGGAAAAAGGTTTAATGTTTCAAGCAGATCTGGTCGATCAAAAAGCGGCCCCGGTGGCGAGTTAGAAACAGCTTATACCTATGGGAAAAGCATGCAAAACTATATAAAAACTTACGGGAATGAGGAAACTAATGAGTCAATTTCCTACAGACACATACAAACCCTATTAGAAATGGCATCAAAGGTTTAGTATTGTGACTATTTTTATTAATATACAACAAGAAAGGTTTTTGTTATGGAACAAATAAGTGATACCTTATTGTTGGCCACATTCTGTAAGGCTAGAAACGTAAGAGTTACTATTGATTTGATTGCTGATAGCTTTGAGGTAGTTAGTAGTAAGGTGTTTGTATTACAAGATGAATCTGATAGGTATAAGAAAATTCTCACGTATAACATTGTTAAAGACGAAACTGTTTTTTCTGATGTGATTAAGAATACTATATCCTTACATCGTAAAAAAGAAGTTAATTCTTTATATACACTCAACGCACTGAACGAAGTAGTAAAGATTCAAAATAATGGAGTTTTAGATTCTAAGTTTTCTGTTGAGTGGGAAGATTATAGAAATACTTTATTGGTAACCTACAAAGAAGATGATGGCGAACAAAAGCTCAGGAGAATAAACACGCGTCTTATAAGCGTTGTAAATATTGACTAATGGTTTTATAGAAAGGTTCAGAAGTAATGAGCAAGAAGAAGAAGAACAGATCCCGCGGTAAGCAGAAACATCCCTCTAAGGCTGCGAGTAGACCCGTAGCTACTTCAATATCTAAGTATTCCGAAGATACATTAGTTAGCGTTATCCTTATTACTGAAACTGTCGATGACGATGGTGTATATGCAGTAATTAAGAATGTAGTGGAAGAGCAAACCCATAATAAAATAGATTTGATTGTTTCTTCCTTTAGAGAAGAAGATGATTGTAAAGAAGTTATGGAGCGGGCTTCAAAATTACATTTAGATATTCGTTGGATATTCCACAAACCAGAAAATAATTTTATTGATCCGCTCGGCGCATTAGCTGAGGGCGAAGTTGTTTTTTATAAAACTACTAATAATTGTTTGTGGTTCCCCCGACATATACAAGTTCATTTAGAAAACTATAATAAAGATAGTGGATATGGTTTTTCTCTAAGTAGACTAGAGCAAAGGAATCTTGATAATCCAGACAGTCCTTACGCTACCTTGTCATGGCGAATTGCTAACGTCCCAGAGGTCGAGCAGATTATTATTGATGAGATAAGTCATATAGGCCATTTGGAAACTGATTGGGGCCAATGTCTTAAAGATAATAATGGGCAACCTGTATTTTTTGCAGGCCTTGTGCTAAAGCAATGGATTGGAGAGAAAAAGTTACGGGGAGGTATACCGGATGAAATTAGTGTTATTGAGTGGAAGAGCATTAATGGAGATGGTGAAAAAGACGGCCAAGAAAAAAGTGTAGAAGAGTTTTATGATCAAGTAGCATTGCCTGAAAGAACTGAGCCAGAAGAAGAGATAATTGAATCCGAAGATGGGTTAGAGATCAAATATAACTTCCCAACTATTATGGGCAGTATTCATCATAATGAATATTGTGACAAAATTATGGAGCTCGTTAATAATCAAGACACTATTAGCAGCATCGCCCTAAAAAGAACAATGGGCATGGGCGACGTTATCTTGGTAGAACCTATTATTCGGAAGCTAAGAGAAAAGTATAACGCACCCATTACTCTGTATACAGCCAAGCCAGGTATTGTAGAGTACTTCAAAAATAAGCCTGATAAGGTTGAAGTCATTGATGAAGAGATGGTAGTTAAAGATGCTTTACATGATAAGCCAGAACAACTTAAAATAGATTTAGACTTATCATATGAGAGCAGATTGAATTGTCAGTTCCTTGATGCTTATGGTAGAGTTGCTGGCATAGATTTTAAAAGTACCGAAGATAAGCATCCTCAATTAGTTTGTGCTGAAGAAAAATTAATCACCGATAAAAAGTATGTGGTAGTTGGCGCAGACGGTAGTGGGTGGCCTGGCAAAACATGGCCTATTGAAAAATATGCTGAAGTCATTGATTATGTAAGAAGTATGGGCTATGAGGTATATGAAACAGGATATGAAGTGACAGATAGAACAGATAAGTCATATCATGCCTGTGAGTTGAATAAGGCTGTTAATCTATTGGCTCATTGTGAGTTTTATATTGGGGCTGATAATGGCCCAATGCATATTGCTCGTAGTTTTAATCGGCCTTGCGTAGCTGTAAATGGTGCGGCATTAACTTACTTGACTAATCCTAATAGAGATGATATTGTTTATGTGGAAGATCCGAGTAATGGTGGTTATGGAATAAAGCATCGTCAATTTTTTAATCTCACTAAGCAAGGACTAACTTTTGTTCCATTATTTGAAGAAGATCCTTCAAGTGGTTTGAATAATATAGAAGTGTCTCATGTTACAGATGCTATTAGTAAATTATTCTCTACTCATCAAGACAATAAATTCTCAATGAATATATCTGGTTCTATCTCACAAAAAGATAAAATCCCAGGCTTTGCTTATTATAAAGATGAAGATGGAAATTTCCACCGCGAAAATCCATCATACCATCCCGACCAGAGAATTAATATCTCTATGGTTTATGAGGATCAAAAAGATGATATTTGGAATAATAATTTTGAGTCTATTCATAATGATATAAAAGCCGAGTGGAACGGTAATCCGCAATCGCCAAAGATTTTAGATGTCGGCTGTAACATGGGGATCTTTGTTAATGGAATGAACGACAAAGGGTTCTCTGAGGTTGTCGGATACGATATTAACAGAATGTCAATTGATAGAGGTAAGGAGGTGTTTGAAGACGTTGCTGATAAGTTAGTTGTAAAAGATATCAGCGGGACCATTGATGAAGAAGACAAATATGATGTGGTCTTAATCAGTGATGTAATTAGTTATGTCGGATCACCAAATGAAACTCTTAGTAATATTAATAAAGTGTTGAAGAAGGAGGGTGTTTGTTATTTGAATTCTGTAATTATTGACAGCGAAAAATTTACTCAAGATCCCAGAGGATATCCGCCCGTAGGAAACGGAGAACACATCACTCTTTTTACGGCAGCAGGATTGAAAAAGATTTTGAATGATAATGGGTTAGTAACAGAAGAGTACGGAGAGTGGCAAAATAACGAAGAAGAAATGATTTTTTGGAAATGTAGAAAGGGATAAAATGACTGTCGGATATTTGTTAGACTTATTCATCATTAATCAAGTAAGAAAAGATGAACTAAGAGATACTATTGAAGCAGATGTTAGAATGGATTTAAATAGGCAAGATGGGCATTTGCTAAAAGAGATTGGAAAATTTCTTATTGAAATTGCTGATGGTGAGCGACCTGGCTTTTTCGCAAAACATAAGCAATATGATAAAAATATTGGCGAGCCGCAAGATGACAATATTATTGAAGTTATTTATAAACTTTATCAGAGACACAAAGAACTTTGGACTTTAGAAGATTTGCGAAGAGATAAGAATAATAGTAACAAAACTAGATTAGATGCTTGTGATAGAGTTAGTGTAGCCAACAAGAAACGCAATGACTTAGTGGAGATGATTGACTTTATTATTAGTCGAAGGCTAAAAGAAAGCCGCCAAGGAAGGGTTTGATAGAATGAAAAAGGTAGTAATTACTGGTGCAAAAGGGCAACTAGTTTCCGATGTAATAGAAGAACTTTCGTTTGGACCAAATTGTGATTATGAAATCTTTGCTTTCACTAAAGAAGAGTTGGACGTAACAGATGTTGAAAAAGTAAAGCATACATTTGACTCTATTGATCCAGATTTTTGGATTCAGGGCGCCTCCTATCATGTAGTTGAGCAAATAAATGAAAATCCGAAATTAGCTGCTGATATTAATGTCACTTCCCTACATATCATTTCTAATCTCTGCAACAAGTATAACACTACTCTTATAAATTTTTCTACTAATTATGTTTTTGATGGTAGACGTATGCCGGATGAAGGGTTTAAATCTTTAGAGCATTACAATGAGACCGATAGCCCTAATCCAGTTAATCTATATGGTATTTTAAAATACGCTGGCGAAATGATTGTTAGCACTACTTGTGAAAAATTTTACAACATTAGAGTAAGTGGATTATTTTCGTCGCAGGGTAGTAGAGCAAAAAATGGAAAATGTTTTCCAAGTGTTATTTTAGAAAACCTTGAAAAAAATGGCAAAGTTTTTTGTGTCAATGATCAAATAGTTAATCTAACTTATACACCAACAGCAGCAAAGTGGATAGTCAAGATGATCCAAAAGGAAAGAGAAGGCGTTTATGGCACATACCACTTAGCTAATAGAGGTGATGTCACTTGGTTTGAAGCGGCTCAAGAAATAGCATCGTTAATAGGGGAATTTGAAAACATTTATTCAATAGAGAGCGATAAGTTTTATACTAATTTACAGAGGCCGATATGGACTCCACTTAACCCAACAAAACTAGAAAATACATTCCAAGATGATAGAGATGATACCATCCCATATCTGAGAGAAGATTTAGAAAAGTATCTAAGAAAAATAGGCAGAATATAATGTTAGAAAAAATAAACGATTATATCGGCCGCGGAACTAGTATCTTTAATCCGCAGGCTAAAGTAGTTGCCAACATTGATAATGTTATGGAGTTTTTGGAGACAAAGAATACTTCCCCTGTGTTGGTAGAGATTGATCCTAGCAATGCGTGTAATCATGGATGTTATTTTTGCATCTCTTCCTACATCCACCTGCCCGAGTCTAAGGAGCTTGAAACATTTGATAGGTCTATCATGCCTAAAGATATGTTGATGGGTGTGTGCGAGGATTTGGTGTCCTTAGGCGTAAAGGCTGTGAACTGGACCGGCGGTGGTGAACCTACTTTGAACCCACATCTCAAATATGCTATTCAATATATGGGAAGTAACAATATTCCTATGGGTATGTTTACTAACGGAGCGTTATTAGATAAGTTTGATTTATTTGATACTTTGGTTGATAATATGACATGGGTTCGTATTTCCGTTGACGCTGGCACTGAAAAGACGTACAACTGGATTAGAAGACCAGGCCGAGGGCAAGATTGGAATAAGATGCACAAAAATCTAACGAAACTTATAGATACTAATAATGCTGCGGGCAAGAAGATAGACATTGGAGTTGGGATGGTTATTACACCTGACACTTATGGCGAGATTGTAGATTACGCCAATGCTTTTAAGGATTTTGATTTGGATTATTGTCAATTTAAGCCAGAAATTGTTAATCGTGAACGAGAAGATGGCATTCAAAGAGATGTTGAATTTTGGAATGAGAAAGTAGAACCCTTATTAGATGAAGCTAAGGAAATTCTAGGAGACAAGTTCCAGTTGAATGGGTATAAAATTACAGATTTAGGTGAAGATCCTAAAATCCTTGGTCGTAACTATAAGAAGTGTTTGGGATCTCAAATTCAACCATGTATAGGGGCAGATGGGCACGTATATGTTTGTCCTAATCAGCGCGGATATAAGCAATATAGTTATGGATCATTACATGAGAGCACTTTTAAAGATATATGGAATAATTTAGAAGCGCGTCAAGCTGTTATGCATCAAATAGATGATGTAGAGTGTTTTAAGTTTTGTACTCAACTATGTAAGCCGCATGAGTCTAATAAGATGTTTTGGTATTTGTATGAAGAACACGGTAAATTAAAGACAAATGAAGAAAAACAATTGTTTAAAAATATCCTGACCGACGCTAAGGAAAAAGTTTCTGGTTTCATTAAGCATAAGGAGTTTATTTAAACTGTTTTTTTTATTATAACAAGTAGAATTAAAACAGGAGAGAATAAATGATAACACGTTGGTGTTTTGACCTTGATAATACGCTTGTAAAAACAGAAGGAAGTGATTATAAAAACGCTACACCTATTACCGAAGCCATAAAAAAAGTTCAGAACTACTGGTCACGCGGCGATCATATTATTATTATGACGGCAAGAGGAAGCGGAAGTAAAAAGGACTGGCACGAGTTTACCGCAAATCAACTTAAAGAGTTTGGTATACCATACCATCAATTGATCGTAGGGCTGAAGCCTGGTGGTGTTGATGTGTTTGTAGATGATAAGGCTATTAATGCCCTTGATTGGTTGGCGGACGAAGAAAGAGCTTTGACTAGAATAGAAACTATCGAACACAAAAGAGGTGTTCAAATCTTTGACCCTTATTTTCCATACGCTAAAAAGATCTTTGATGATTTGGGAGTAGACCCAAACGAATACCCAAAGAGAGATGACTAATGGCACAAGCAGCTAAGGATATGAGTTGGGGTCGATTTCACATGGATGATAGAGGTATCCGTTATTGTGACATCTTTCCCGGAATAGGCACCGGAGATATAAATGTTTCTGTTATAGAGCCTGGCGCCGCGGCCTTGTGGCATCGACATAAGAAGCAGGCTGATTATCAATTGGTCGTAAAAGGTTCATTAAAAATTGGTATGTGTAATATGCCGAACACTGACTTTGATATGGATTGTTCAGTTTCTACATTAGCCTCAATAAGAAAACATCAAGATCCTTTTGTGAAAGAATGGCCTGCCATTAAGAATAATTATGCTTTGAATGATTGGGGTGATGAGCCGGAAGTTCGTTGGCACTATTTGAGTGAGAGAAACGCTGATGAAGGTGCATTGTTTATTCCTACTGGTTTATGGCATGGATGTTATAATTACACCAATGAACCAGCTATTCTTATTTATCATATTACCACAAAATACGATGGGACCGATGAAGATCGGATGGACCCAGATCTAGCTATGTGGGATTACGAAAGAGTAAATCACTAATGGTTGATCATTTTATTACAGCCGATAGCGGTTATGTTGATGGCGATGTATATCTTGTAACTGGATCACATGGCCATATTGGTAGTTATATTGTAGAGCAGCTTTGTTTAGAAAAAGATAATATTACTATTATATGTGTTGATAGTTTATATAATGGCAATATTGACAATCTTAAAGATGCCTTTACGGCGGCTGAAGATAAAAATATTTCTCTTGTGCCAGCGATGGTAGACATTACTAATGCCATCTTAATGAGAGAAACATTTGAAAAATACAAACCTAATTATCTTTTTCATTGTGCTTCTTATCTTACCTTGGATAGTAATAAACATAAGTCTCGTAGTGTAAATGTAAATGTTTATGGTAGCGCTTTGATATTTGAACTGTGTCTAGAGTTTAATGTTAAAAAGGTTATTTATTCTTCATCCGCTTCTGTGTATGGCACTCCTACCTTAACTCCTACAAAAGAAGATTATCCTTTTGATGATTGTAAGTTACTGTATGGAACTTCAAAAATAGCTACAGAGTATATAGCTAAATCTTTTATGGAAGAGGGATTAGATATCGTTGGGTTACGATACTTCAATGTGTATGGGCCCCGCCAGAGTTTGTCCAATGTATATACGCAAATTGTGCCGAAATGGATTCGTAGCATGGCCAAGGGAGAGGAAATTACTATCTATGGTGATGGTAAGCAAACAATGGATATGATTTTTGGCGCTGATATTGGCCGAGCCAATCTCGCAGCTTTGGAAAATGAAGAATGTAAAAATATGTTCATCAATGTAGGGACTGGGTTCCAAACTTCTGTTATCAATCTTTTTGAATTGATTTCTGACAGGATGACAAAGTTAATGGGTAGAAAAAATGTAGGTGCTATTTACGATCCGCATGATCCTAATCTTGTGAAGAAGAGATGCGCAAGCGTTCAGAAGATGCATAAATATTTAGGAGTGCATCAAGTTGATATAGACCACGGTATTGACTTGACTTGTAAAGAACTATATAAACGAGCTACTGAATGGCAATCTCATAATGGCTAACTTAGTTTTAAATTTTACTGAAGTATCTAAAATGAAACATCCAACTTATCAAGGATTAGAAGGATGTGTTTTTACTAATGGTTGTTTTGATATTATACATAGAGGCCACATAGAGTTGCTAAAATTTTCTTATCAACAATCAAAGCTTGGTCAGTGCGCAGTGGTTGGTGTAAATAGTGATAAATCCATAAAAGAACTAAAAGGTACTAACAGACCTATTATGGGTGAGGAAGATAGGTTGGCTGTTTTAAAAGCTATAAAATGGATTGACTATATAGTAGTTTTTGACACCAAAAGTGTACTCCCTGTACTAGAGTCATTAAAGCCTAAAGTATTAGTCAAGGGCGGTAACTACTCAAAGAAAGCGTGTGCAGAAAAAGATAGAATAGTAGGTGAGGAATTTGTAGAAAGTTATGGTGGAAAAGTAATGACAGCGCCTTATGTAGAGGGAATATCTACTACAGAAATAATAAGACGTATTATGGTTCCAATACCAGAGAAAACAGATTGGTAATAAAGAGATGAAAATGTATATTCATGTCAACCAACACATTATTAAGTCAAACAATAAACATAATAAAAGAGAACCAGTTATTACTTGTAAAACATACAAGAGTAATAATTATGCCCATAGAGTAAAGATAAATGGACCTAGTGAAGTTGTCTATTCGCCCGATAAGCCTTTGTCTTGTGGTGCTAAAGTTTGGGTAGAGACAGATGATAAATACGTAGAAGTAATAGAATAGGAAGGAATAGTTTATGTTAGATATTCAGTACATTTTAAGCACCTTTTTACTTTTGTTTTCGGGAGTATTAGTTTTCTGGATGGCTGCAGGATTTTCAATGTTGGAGTGTGGTTTAGTTAGAGCTTCAAAGGCGGTAGATATTCTTAAGAAGAATGTCGGATTGTATTGTGTAAGTTGTTTAGTATTTTTGTTTTTTGGTTATGGGGTAATGTATGGAGACTTTACTGGTATTGGTCATGCCTCAACAGCAGATTTCTTTTTTCAAGTTGTCTTTGTAGCAACGGCAGCAAGTATTATTTCTGGAACCATTGCTGAGCGAGCCAAGTTTTGGCCGTTTATGTTTTTTGTAGCTGTACTCTCTTTGTTTATTTATCCACTACAAGGTGGCTGGACATGGGGTGGAGGCTTTCTTTCAGACATGGGATTTTCTGATTTTGCAGGTTCAACTATTGTTCATTCGGTGGGCGGTTGGGCAGCTTTAGCTGGTGCTATTTTGTTGGGAGCAAGAGAAGGTAGGTATAATGATGATGGCTCGGTGAACACATGGAATTTTCAACCATCAAATATGACAGCTGCCACTATCGGTACATTTATATTGTGGTTAGGTTGGTTTGGTTTCAATGGCGGAAGTCAATTAGCCATGGCCACTAAGTCTGATATCGACGCTATTTCAAATGTTTTTGCTAACACACATATTGCTGCTGTTGCAGGTGCTATAGCTGCTATGTTTTTATCTCAATTTGTTAATAAGAAAGTATCCTTACCAATGATGCTTAATGGTGCTTTGGCTGGGTTGGTTTCCATTACTGCCGGCCCCGACTACCCAACTATGGAACTATCTGTATTGATTGGATCTATTGGTGGCTTGATTATGTTTTTTGTTACACCCTTGTTTGATAGAGTAAAGGTAGATGATCCAGTGGGCGCGTTGTCTGTGCATTTAGTGCCTGGTATTTGGGGAACTTTAGCTGTTGGAATTTTCAAATCAGAAGTAAGTGTGTTAGTGCAATTACAAGGAATTGGTATTATTGGTGCGTTTGTTTTTACAAGTAGCTTTGTTATTTGGTTTATCTTAAAGAAGATAATGGGAATTAATAGCGAGCAATAATAATGAATTTTCCAAAGCTTAGAATAAAAGAAAGAATAAAAAACTTATTCTCTAAGATACGTAATTATATTGTAAAATCTAAGCTTTGGAAACTTCTATTGTTTGTAGGTATCCCTGTCAATATAACAATGTTATCTTGGTTTACCCCTATGATTGATGTTACTAAAGAGTTTGGTATGGTAACCTATTTACACTTTACACTAGATGGTGACTATGTTTTATTAAAAGAGTTTAGTGGTGGACTACCTAATGATTATCAATATTCACAAGATGTATTTGATTCATTGGATGCTGTTGGCAGCGACATGAAAGACTATATTAGAGATAACTATGATGGTAATTGTCAAGAACTAGATACTTATAATTTTAAGCCGGGACAACGAATTGTTTTATCATTAGGTGATATACCGTGCGAACATATTAAGCAAGGAGAATATGCGGGAATAGCCTCCGAATTTAGATTGATTTATGATCATCGGGATGTA
>TARA_R110002072_G_scaffold226865_1_pt1 | contig 12580 bp, 5 predicted proteins | sample TARA_R110002072 | Tara Oceans TARA_R110002072 (sample SAMEA4397118) | marine metagenome | biome: Polar Biome; feature: [SRF] surface water layer (ENVO:00010504); material: water (ENVO:00002006), including particulate matter (ENVO:01000060) such as... | depth 5 m | reverse complement strand
TTAGAAACGTGGTATAATAAAGTATTTGTTAAAAAAGGAGTTTGTAAAACACCTAAAGTAGATTCATCTAAACCTAAACGTGCAAAAGCACTATTATTTGGTGCGAATACAGTATAATCTCCTGATACATCATTTGGGTTGCTATTACTTAAAACTCCTGCAACTCCACCATTAATGGCAGCAGCTTCTAAAGTAGAAAACGCGTCATTTGATACTGCAATATTTGCTATAGATGGTAATTCATCTTCGTAAGAAGAACTATTTTCGCAAGAAATTGCTGTTAATAGAACACTACATAGTGTTAGTCCAATTCCGAATTTTTTATATATATTTTTCATGATTATTTGTTTTAGTTTTATGTTGATTAAAATGAGTAAGAAATTCCACTATATGCTCCTGTAGAATCTCCTAAATTACGTCCTTCTATGTAAGTGTTTATTCCTGCTGTTAAGCCAAATCCTTTTACAATTGGTACAAACATATTTGCTCCAATTCTTGTATAGTTTACACGAGTTGCAGGGAAAAATCCTGTAAAACCTTGACCTAAAATGTCAACTCCATTATTACCAGATAATTGGTTTGCAATAAAAATATCTCCATAAATAACAGAGGCTGCATATCCTAATTTTAATTCGCTAATAAGCGCATTGGGTACTTCATTACTTCTTAAACTATATCCTGCTTGACCAATAGCAAAAAATCCTGAATTATGTTTATAATTAGCAATTGCAAGACCAGTAATATCTGTTGAACGATTACCAATTGCAATAATTGATTGTAAACCTTCATCTACCTTATAATTTCCAAGAGGAGTTTCTACACCTAAAGCACCTATGATGCTTAAATTTCCATTCATAACTTTGTAAGATTTAATTTTGTACTTACCATAAACACTTATGTCTTGAAATCCACTTCTTTCATTTTCGAAACCATTATTTGCTAAAGTTGCAGGAGTTGCTTCACCAGTAGTTTGTATATAAGGTAAGCTTACCACAAAGTTTAAACGATCAGAAAAACCATATTCTGCATACAATGAAACACTTTTTGTAGTCACCTTATTAAATACAGGAACTGAGTTAACTTTGTTTGGTACTAAAAAAACATCATTATAATCTTCTCTAGATTGTGTAACTGTTATACTACCTTTTCCTTTTGCTTTCATAAACCCACTAATTGGACTTTGAGCTGCCATTGTTAAAGGGAGCATAAAAAGCATTCCTCCAAGTAATTTTAAATTGATTTTCATAATTTTAATTTGATTTAGTTTATATTTTTTGTGTTCTAAAATATATACGAGAAATTTTATAGGCTGGTTTTATTAAAATGATATTTAAGTGAAAAAAAACTTATTTTATCGATGAAAAAATTAATTACCATCTAAAAATTATGATTAACTTTTTGATATTCAGTTGTTAATATTTTTTTTAAGCAAAAATTAATTGCTTTGCATATTTTAAAGAAAAAATGGTGCATAAGAAATTTGAAGAAGTCATCTCATTGATTGGAAGATGATTTGTATAAAAGTTATATAAAAAAAAAGAGTACTAATTATAATAATTAGTACTCTAGAATTATTAAATAAAGTTTCCCCCAAAACTATAAATAAATAATTATCGTAAAATTAATATTTTATTACGATTTAAAAAGGTAAATAATTGTAAAATTATTTTTTTTCTTAAAAATGTTATTCGTTTTAGAAGTATTTAATTGAGATTTAAAATAAGCAAAAGAATCATCTCAATAGTAAATATATGTTTAGATAACTAAATTAATCATTTAGTTATCTAAACATATATTTACTAAATTTTAAGAATTTTTAGTATCTATCCAGTTTTTAGCATTTACAAATGCTTCTAACCAAGGAGAGACTTCATCTTTTCTTCCAGCAGGATAATTTGCCCAATTCCATTGGAAAGTAGAACGCTCAATATGTGGCATTGTAACTAAATGACGTCCAGACTTATCACACATCATTGCTGTGTTAAAATCAGAACCATTTGGGTTATTTGGGTATCCTTCATAACCGTATTTTGCAACAATATGATAGTTTTCTTCAGCTTCTGGTAAGTTAAATTTTCCTTCTCCATGAGAAATCCAAACTCCTAATTCCGTTCCTGCCAAACTAGATAACATTACAGAATCATTTTCTTGAATTTTTACAGAAGTAAAAGAACTTTCATGTTTCTGAGAATCATTATGAACTAATTTACCATGTACTTTATGATCAGGATTTATTAAATCTAATTCCATCCATAATTGTGCACCATTACAAATACCAACAGATAAAGTATCTTCTCTTTTAAAGAAGTTCTTTAAGGCTTTTTTCGCTTTTGCATTGTATAAAAATGCTCCAGCCCAACCTTTAGCAGAACCTAAAACATCTGAATTAGAGAAACCTCCAACAGCACCAATAAACTGAATATCTTCTAAAGTTTCACGACCAGAAATTAAATCTGTCATGTGTACATCTTTTACGTCAAAACCAGCTAAATACATTGCATTTGCCATTTCACGTTCAGAGTTAGAACCTTTTTCACGAATAATAGCCGCTTTTGGTTTTGCACCTTTTGAATTTATTTTTGGTAACTTCCCTTTAAAGTTTTTAGGGAAAGTATATTGTAGAGGTTGATTTTTATAATTATCAAAACGATTTTGAGCTAAATTATTAGCTGTTTGTTTTTGATCTAATAAGAAAGAGGTTTTGTACCAAACATCTCTTAGTTCAGTAACATCAAAAGAAAAATTATCTTCGTTATTTTTAATATTTACTTTTCCAGAATTATTTGCAGTTCCAATATTGAAGAACTCAATGTTATTTTCTGATAAAATAGTTTCTACTGAAGCATCTGCTTGAAAAACAATTCCTGAATTTTCAGCAAATAAAACTTTAATAGAATCTTCTTCATTTAAAGCAGAAATATTAAAATCTGCACCTAAATTTACATCAGCAAAACACATTTCTAACAACGTTGTAATTAAACCACCAGAAGCAACATCGTGTCCCGAAGAAATTTTATCAGCTTTAATTAACTCTTGAATTGTATTAAAAGTATTCTTTACAAAAGCAGAATTCTTTACATCAGGAGCTTGATTTCCAATTGTATTTAAAACTTGGTGAAAAGAACTTCCTCCTAATTTAAATTCATCTTGAGAAATATTAATATAATAGATTTTTCCTCCATCAACTTTTAAAAGAGGTTCCACAACTTTACTGATTTCATTACAGTTTCCTGCAGCAGAAATAATAACAGTTCCTGGAGCAATTACTTCATCATCAGCATATTTTTGCTTCATTGATAAAGAATCTTTTCCTGTTGGTACATTGATTCCTAAATCTATAGAAAATTCTGAAACCGCTTTTACAGCTTTATATAAACGAGCGTCTTCACCTTCGTTTTTACAAGGCCACATCCAGTTAGCGGATAATGAAATTGAATCTAAATTATCCTTTAAAGGAGCCCAAATAATATTGGTTAAAGATTCTGTAATTGCATTTCTACTTCCTGCAGCAGGGTCAATTAATCCAGAAATAGGAGAGTGTCCAATTGAGGTTGCAACTCCTTCTTTTCCTTTATAATCTAATGCCATTACACCAACGTTATTCAACGGAATTTGTAATGGACCAACACATTGTTGTTTGGCAACTTTACCACCAACACATCTGTCTACTTTATTTGTTAACCAATCTTTACAAGCAACAGCTTCTAACTGTAAAACTTGCGTTAAATAGTTTTTAAAATTCTTAACTTTATATCTAGAATTCTTATAGTTTCTTTTTACAGTTTTATCTGTTAAAACAGTTTTAGGAGAAGAACCAAACATATCTTCTAAAGCTAAATCCATTGGTTTTTTACCTGTTGATTTAGATTCAAAAGTAAAACGGTTATCACCTGTAACTTCACCAACATCATAAATAGGAGAACGTTCTCTATCTGCAATTTTATGTAAGGTTTCTAAATGTTTTTTAGCAATCACTAATCCCATTCTTTCTTGAGATTCGTTACCGATTATTTCTTTTGCTGATAAAGTAGGATCTCCAACAGGTAACGCATCTAAATTGATTTTACTTCCAGTATCTTCTACTAATTCTGATAAACAATTTAAATGTCCTCCAGCTCCATGATCGTGAATAGAAACAATAAAGTTTTCTTCGCTTTCTACCATTCCACGAACTGCGTTTGCAGCACGTTTTTGCATTTCTGGATTAGAACGTTGTACAGCATTTAATTCAATTCCTGAATCTAAAGCACCAGTATCTGCAGATGAAACTGCAGCTCCACCCATTCCAATTCTGTAGTTTTCTCCACCAAGAATTACAATTTTATCTCCTTCTTTTGGCGTGTCTTTTAAAGCTTGATCTGCTTTTCCATACCCAATTCCACCAGCTTGCATAATCACTTTATCAAATCCAAGTTTTCTTGGTTTAGATTCACTTGAAGAAGAATTTTCTTCATGCTCAAAAGTTAATACAGAACCTGTAATTAAAGGTTGTCCGAATTTGTTTCCAAAATCTGAAGCTCCATTAGATGCTTTAATTAAAATATCCATTGGAGTTTGGTATAACCAATCTCTTGCTTCAAATTTTTTTTCCCAATATCTTGTATTTTTAACTGAATCGATAGAAGCTTCTAAACGAGAGTAAGAAGTCATATAAACTGCAGTTCCTGCTAAAGGTAAAGAACCTTTTCCTCCTGCAAGTCTATCTCTAATTTCTCCACCAGAACCAGTTGCAGCTCCGTTAAAAGGCTCAACAGTTGTTGGAAAATTGTGTGTTTCTGCTTTTAAAGAAATTACAGAATCAAAAAGTGATGTTTGATAAAAGTCTGGTTTGTCTGCTGTTTTAGGAGCAAATTGTTCTACTTTAGGACCTTTTACAAAAGCAACGTTATCTTTATATGCAGAAACAATATCGTTCGGAAATTGTTTAGACGTTTCTTTTATCAATTTGAATAATGATGTTGGCATTTCTTCACCATCAATCACAAAAGTTCCGTTAAATATTTTATGTCTACAGTGCTCAGAATTTACTTGGCTAAAACCAAATACTTCAGAATCTGTTAATTTTCTTCCGATTTTAGTAGCAACACTTTCTAAATATTCAACTTCTTCATCACTTAAAGATAATCCTTCTTGAGTGTTATACTCAGCAATGTCTTCAATATCTAAAATAGCTTCTGGCTGAATATCAATATCAAACGATTCTTGATGTAAACCATTAAATTTTTCAGAAATCATTGGATCAAAGTCAGAAAAATCCTCAGTAGAAGCCGTGAATTCTTCAATTCTGATGATATCTTTAATACCCATATTCTGAGTAATTTCAACTGCATTTGTACTCCAAGGAGTAATCATTGCTGCTCTTGGACCAACAAAAAAAGCATCGATTGATGTTTCTTCTATTTTTGGTTGATTAGCAAATAACCAAGTCAGTTTAGAAATTGTTGTTTTAGCTAAATCTTTTGTTGTTTGAACAGCGAATACTTTACTGTCTTTATTTCCAAAGAAATGAATCATTATTGTGTTGTGTTTGGGTATTGTTTTAAAAATACAAATTTACTTTTTTTCAATTTAATTATAATGAATTAATTTATTGAAATTTAAGAGTTATTCATGTGGTTATAAACAAAAAAAAAGACCATCTATAAAGACAGTCTTTTTAAAAATATTTTTAGAAAATTCGATTAATTTCTAATCAATTTTTGAGTAATTAATTTTTTATCAATTGCTAATTTTACAAAATATATTCCCTTTGATAAATTAGAAATATCAATATTATTTTTGTTTGAAGTTATTCTAGTTGTTTGTACAACTTTTCCTAAAGCATTGTAAATGATAACTTCTGTATCTGAAACTGTTTCAATATTTACAAAATTTCCGTTTGTAGGATTTGGGTACATTTTAAAAGTCCCTAAAAAATTATTGTTTGAAACACTCAAAGCACCATTGAAATTACCAATATCATTAGTTGTATTAACTGCATAATAAGACCAGTCTCTTTGTTCATTATAATCTGTAGTTGGACCTTTAGTGTCTGAATTTCTTCTTAAAGTAACATCTAAAGCAAATTCATCAGTACCATCTAAATCTCCGATAATATCAATTAAAACATCATTTTTAAACAAACCAATTCTATCATCACCATTAAAAGTCATGGGAGTAACATTTGCAACCGCTAAATCTTGTTCACGAAGTATATCTTGGTTTGTAGACTGAGAATTTATAATAACATATACGTCGTTTACTAGAATTGTACCTACTAATTGGAGTGGACTTTCCCAAGTGCCACCTGATTGTCTTTTAATAGTATAATGACTTAAATCTATATTATTACTTGTTAAGTTTACGATTTCTAATGCTTTATTATAGCCACTACCTTCTATATATTCAGAGAAAAACAATTCTGAAACATCACTAGTTCCATCTGTTGTTGCTCCGTTTACAGAAGTAGATTTTGCAGAACTATTATTAGCGGCATCTTTTGCTAATAATGTAATACTATAGGTTGTAGAAATGGTTAAATCTGTAACAGTATAACTTGTACTAGTTGAGTTTCCGTTAAAAATATCATTAACAAAAATATCATAACTAGCTACACCAGAATTATCTGTAGAAGCTGCCCAGTTTACTTTAAAACTAGTTCCTGCTTGGTTTGTAATAGTAATATTTGTTGGTATTGATGGAGCCACTGTATCTGCTAAAGTAGTTCCACTAACAGCAGAAGATTGTGCTGATTGATTATTAGCAATATCTTTTGCTAAAACAGTAATGTTGTAAGCTGTATTTGGTGTTAAATTTGTAATTGAATAATTTGTTGCAGATGTATTTCCATTTAAATTACCATTTACAAAAACTTCATATTTGGTAACAGCTTCATTATCTGTAGAAGCAGTCCATGAAACATCTATAGTTGTAGTTGTGATATTACTTAAAGCAATATTTGTAGGTACTGTTGGAGCTTCATCATCAGCTGTAACGTAAAGTCCCCAAGAATCTATTGCAGCATCTCCACCCCAAATTCTTGTTGCTAAATATGCATTATCTATAAAAGGATTTCTATTTCCTTGAGCATAGGTTTCATTAGAATCATGATATGTATTTCTTTGTCTTTCAAAATCAGAAACAGGATCTTCTACGTTCCATTTTAAAAATAAATCAATCATATCATCATTTGCATTAGCATTATTACCAATACCAACTCCACTAGGTTTACATTGATTTCCATAACGAATGTACATGTACATCATCATTCTTGCAACATCTCCTTTCCATTCATCTCCTGGATACCAACCACCAGAAGTATTTCCAGCATTTCCTGAACCTTCAACAAATTTATAATTACCTCTTTGACTATTAAAACCAACATCTGATGGACGCAAATGATGAGCATCTGCACCAGGACCAGAAGTACCTAAATTTGGATTTCCTAGAGACTTTGCATAAGTGTGTTCTCTGTTCCAATCGTTAGAACCTCCTCCATTTTCATTAATACCTCTTGTTCTTGCTGTTGTTCCACTTGCTGAATATCCATAAATTAATAGTACTTCAGAACTGTTTTGTGGATTTACATCTGTTGCTTTTAGAGCATCCCAACCATAAGATAGAATATTTGTATGAGCAGCAATTGTTTTAGTTGCTAATTCTTCTTTTAACTCAAGGTCAGATTTTGTTAAATCAACATTATTATAGTAAGCTTGTTGAGCATAAGATATAAATGTTAAGAAAAGAAAAGTTACGAATAATATTTTTTTCATTGATTTTAAGAATTAAAAAAACGATTCAATTAAGAATCGTTTTTTGTTTATTTATTAAATTAAAATTTAGTTTTTTATTAATTTCTTTAAAGTTGCTTTTGTACCAGTTGTAATTTTAACCATATAAACTCCTTTAGATAATTCATTAACATTTATAGAGTTTTGTTCTTTAGAGAGTTTTGAGCTCAATACTCTTTTTCCTAAAACATTGTAAATTTGAATTTGAGTATCTTCAGATAAATTAAAATACACCTTATTTCCATTTGTAGGATTTGGATACATTTTAAAGGTATTTAAAAAAGTGTCTGCAGTGCTTAAGGTAGAGGTATGGCTTCCAAAATTATCAAAAGTTTCTGAAGGTAAAATTTCCCATTCACTTTCAGTAAAGGTCGTGTTTGGAGCTTTGATAGTTGCTTTTCTTCTCCAAGTTTTATTGTGAATATGATCTCTTGAATTTCCATCCTCACCAATAATATCTATCAAAACACCATTTTTATATAAACCAATTGGATCATTTCCGTTAAAATTCATAGGAGAACCAAATCCATAAGGAGTGGTATCTATATTAGGTGGGCCATATAAATCAGCTTCATCTATTAGTGTTTGGTCAATTATATCTGCATGTACAATTACAAAAACGTCTCCAGGAATAATATCTACATTTCCTAAAGGATAGTCATCTACCCAAGAACCTCCATTAGATTGTTTTTGAATAGAATATGCTGATAAGTTTATGGTAGCACCACTAAGATTTACAATTTCTATAGCTTTATTATTTTTTTCACTAGGTTCTGTGTATTCAGAAATAAATAATTCTGAAACCCCATTAAAAGTTCCTGCAGTTGTAGTTGCAGAAATTGTAGCTGTTTTATCAGATTCATTACTATCTGTATCTTTTGCTAAAACTTGTACAGTATAATTAGTTGATGCAGTTAAACCAGTTACTATGTAAAAAAGTTCTGAAGTTGTACCATGTAAAGTATTATCCACATATACATCATAATTTGCAACTATATTATTATCTGTAGCAGCTGTCCAAGAAATTTTGAAAGAAGAATCTGTTTCATTGCTAACATTTACATTTGTAGGTGCTGTTGGTGGTGTTGTATCTGTTAAAGTAGTACCATTTACAACAGTACTTTCAGCAGACATATTATTAATTAAATCTTTAGCAACAACCGAAAATGAATAGGTTGTACTAGTATCTAAGTTTGTTATAGAAACATTCGTATTTGTAGTTTGTTCTTGTAAAACTCCATTTACTAAAACATTATAACCTGTTACACCAATGTTATCTGTAGCAGCATCCCAAGAAATATCAATAGAATTTAAAGAAATGTTGCTTAAAGTTACGTTTAATGGAGTAGTAGGTGCTTGTGTATCTGTACTTTTATAAATTCCCCAAATATCTTCTGCTGAGTTACCTCCCCAAATCCTTGTTGCTAAATAAGGATTATCAATAAAAGGATTTCTGTTTCCTTGAGCAGCACTATTTGAAGTATCTGCGTGATAAGTATTTCTATCAATTTCTATTTGAGAAACAGGATCTTCTACATTCCATTGTAAGAAAAGATCAATCATTTCATCTTGTGTAAACTTTTTAGTACCTACCCCAACTGCTGTAGGCAAACAAACTTCTCCATATCTTAAATACATATACATAATCATTCTTGCTGCATCTCCTTTCCATTGATCTCCTGGATACCAAGCTGCAGTATTTGGGCCATCTAAGCCATTATGAAAATCTAAACTAGAAAATTTTGAAGTTCCAGATCCTCTTCCATATTTTCTATTATTTCTAGTAGAATTACGTGTTCTGTCTGCTGCTCTTAAATGATGTGCATCTGTTGCTGGTCCAGGTACATCAGTATCTAAAACTGGATTTGCTAAAGATTTAGGAAAAACATGTTCTCTATTCCATACAAAAGAATCTCCATTACCAATATCTTGACTTCTGTTATCTCTTGAATAATCATTGGTATCATCATTATCAGATCCATCTTCCCAACCGTAAAATAAAACGACATGACCTAAAATATCAACATTTTTATCAGTTGCTTTAGTAGCATCCCAAACGTCTGGTCCACTACTAGTGTATTCTAAAACGCGTGTATGAGCTGCAATTGTTTTTACAGCTAAAGCATCTTTAAGTTCTGTGCCAGAAAGCGTTAAATCTACATCATTATAATAACTTTGTTGTGCAAAGAAAGTAAATGAGAGCATTGTAAATGCTAAAAGTAATGTTTTCTTCATATTCTAATATTTAATTAATTTTGATTTATACATTTTATTTTCGACTTCAAAAGTAAGCATATAGATTCCTTTTGATATTTTTTTAACGTTAATATTGTAAGTAGGTTTTTTTTGATAAAAAACTTTTTTACCTAAAAAATTATAGATAGTAATATTTTTTATTTCACTATTTGTTGTATTTCTAATGTTTAGAATATCTCTTACAGGATTGGGATAAAACTGAATATTACCTTCCAAAAAGAGATTGATTGAAAGTACAATTGCACTATGTTTTCCAAAATCATCTGCATTGTCTTTATCAAAAATATCCCATTCGTTTGTTAAGTCGAAATTTGTGTTAGGTTGTGTAATATTTTTTTTTCTTCTTAACGTTTTGTCCTCTCCAAACTCTATTTGTCCACTGTTATACGTGCCAATAATATCAATTAAAACATTATTTTTAAATAATCCTATTGGATCATCTCCATTAAAATTTAGTGGAGCTCCAAAATTGGTATCTCCATTATGAACTCGAATAGAATCTGCAATCGAAATTAAAAAATCTCCAGCAGCAATTGCTTTTTGAGATTTACTAGCTGAATGCTCTCCAGCTGCTTCATTAACAATTACAAAAACATCTTGAGATTTTATAATTTTTCCTGTTAAAGGAAAATTAAATTCCCAATCTGCGCCATTTAAACCTCCATTGCTTTGTCTTTGTATGCTGTATGCACTTAAATCGATGTCTTTATCTGTTAAATTAACCAATTCTAAAGCTTTGTTGTTTGATGAACCTTCTAAATATTCTGAAAAAAAGATTTCTGTAGAATTTGTATCAATATTATTTGTGGTCGCAATTATATCATCACTTAAATTAGATAGGTTACCAACATTATCTTTTGCTAAAATTTGAACAGTGTAAGAAGTAGCTGCAAATAAATTAGTAATCGTGTACATTGTTTCTGTTACAGTAGCTATTTTATTTCCATCCAAATAAACACCATATTCAGTAACAGCAGTATTATCTGTTGATGCATCCCAAGAAACTACAAAAGAAGTTGTGGTTTGGTTACTAATTACGAGATTAGTTGGAACACTTGGTGCTTCTGTATCTTTTAAAGTTGATGCATTTACAGGATTACTTTGAGCTGATAAATTATTAACAATGTCTTTGGCTAAAACTGTAAAACTATAATTTGTATCAGAATTTAATTGATTAATTGTTAAAGAAGTGTTGGTTGTATTTGCAAACAAATTTCCATCTACAAAAACATCATAACTTGAAACGACTACATTATCTGTGGCTGCATTCCAAGATAAATCAATAGAAAAAGTTGTGTTATTTGATACTATTAAATTAGTTGGAGTAGAAGGTGCTTGAATATCGCTACTTGTATAAATTCCCCAAAGATCTTCTGCTTTTGTGCCTCCCCAAATTCTAGTTGCTAAAATAGGATTATCAATAAAAGGATTTCTATTTCCTTGTGCATTTTGATTTGCGCTATTTTCATGATAGGTATTTCGTTGTTTTTCGAAATCTGAAACAGGATCTTCTACATTCCATTGTAAAAACAAATCAATCATATCATCTGGAGTAGAAGAGTTGTCTCCAGTTCCAATATTTGATGGTAAACATCTGTTATTATATCTAACATACATATACATCATCATTCTTGCAACATCTCCTTTCCACTCATCTCCTGGATACCAACCTCCATTTTGTTGAATACCAGAAAACCCAGAACCTATTGTAAATTTTCTGTTATTTCTTGATGAATTTCTTTGAGCATCTGCAGCTCTTAAATGGTGTGCATCTGAACCTGGACCAGCATCTGATAGAGGAGGTACACCTAAAGATTGAGAAAATACATGTTCTCTATTCCAGTCTCCAGGAGTTCCACTATTATTGTCAATTCCACGTTCTCTGTCATTGGTAACATCTGTATCTGTACCATTTTCAAAACCGTAAATTAATAAAACCTCTTGGTTATTATTTGGATTAACATCTGTGGCTTTACTTGCGCCCCAAACTTGGTCGTAGAATAAAAATTGAGTATGGGTACTAATAATTTTAGTAGCTAATTCTTCTTTTAAAGTAATTCCTGTTAAATTTAAATTGACATCATTATAATATGTTTGTTGCGCATAAATAAATGTTGAGCAAACAAATAATAGTAAAAATGTAATTTTTTTAATCATAAAACTGTTTTTAACATAAAACAATTTCTTTTTCAGGGTTGTAATTTTACAAATAGCAATTATAATGTAAAACCTACTTTTTTTCTAAAAGTGCCATATAAAACCCATCAAATCCAGAAAGATGAGCAAGTACTTTTTTATCGCTTACAAAGGTAAAATCTTTTCCTGATTCTGATTCTAAAAAAGTTTTAACTTGATTTTGATTTTCTGATGGTAAAATAGAACACGTTGCATACACCATTTTTCCTCCAGGTTTTACCATTTTAGAATAATCTTGTAAAACTTGTTGCTGAACTTTTTTAATATTATCTATAAACTCAGGTTGTAATTTCCATTTAGAATCTGGGTTTCTACGAATAACACCTAAACCAGAACAAGGAGCATCAATTAAAACACGA
>TARA_R110002072_G_scaffold53841_8_pt1 | contig 12583 bp, 13 predicted proteins | sample TARA_R110002072 | Tara Oceans TARA_R110002072 (sample SAMEA4397118) | marine metagenome | biome: Polar Biome; feature: [SRF] surface water layer (ENVO:00010504); material: water (ENVO:00002006), including particulate matter (ENVO:01000060) such as... | depth 5 m | reverse complement strand
ACGACATGCGGTTCGCGTCCGCACAGGGGTTCAATTCCGGCGACCAGTTTTTCGCCTACCTGAAGGATTCCTTCGATACGCTGTACGAAGAAGGCGCCGAGACACCGAAGATGATGTCTGTCGGGCTGCACTGCCGCCTGGCCGGCCGTCCGGGCCGCTTTGCCGCCCTCAAGCGATTTGTCGAGTATGCCCAACGCCACGAAGACGTCTGGTTCTGCCGGCGGATCGATATCGCCCGCCACTGGCGCGCCCATCACCCCTACGACACGGGAGGGAGTTCCTGATGGAGGCCGCAAACGAAAACCGCCGCTATCTGCCCAGCCACATGACCCGCGACGGGTTCGTCGAAGTCTTCGGTGGGGTTTACGAGCATTCCCCTTGGATTGCCGAAGCCGCCTATGCCGACGGGCTCACCGGTACCCAGGACACCGTTGCCGGCCTGCACGATACCCTTCGCACGATCGTGGACGAGGCGGATGAGGACAGGAAGCTCGCGTTGCTGCGGGCCCACCCGGATCTTGCCGGTAAGCTCGCGGTTGCCGGCGAACTGACCGCGGAATCCACCAGCGAACAGGCAAGTGCCCGGCTTGACGAATGCACGCCCGGGGAGTTCTCGGAATTCCAGTCGCTCAACGACCGCTACAAGGAAACTTTCGGCTTTCCCTATATCCTCGCGGTACGCGGACGGAACCGGCAGGAAATACTCGAAAACTTCCGGTCACGGATCGATAACGACGCCGAAACCGAGTTCGCCGAAGCGCTCAAGCAGGTCCACCGGATCGCCCTTCTCCGTATCGAAGCCCTCTTTCAGGAAAACTAGCACATGTCCGACACCTCTACCGCCATCCGGGCAACCGAAGACAAACCGGATTTTGCCCTCGGCAGCGTAAACCTCGCCTCTCCCCGGCTTGGCGCGAACATCGTCGAGGTCAGCGACGATTTCTTCGGCGCGGCAGACCGCATGCTGAACGACGCGCCGCCCATCTTTTTCCCCGACCGATATGACGAGCACGGCAAATGGATGGACGGATGGGAATCCCGCCGCCGCCGCCAGGGCGGACACGATCACTGCATCGTCCAGCTTGGCGCCAAGGGCGTCCTGGCAGGGTTCGAACTGAACACCCGGTTTTTCACCGGCAATCATCCGCCTTTTGCCTCCATCGAAGGCGCCCTCGTCGACGGGTTGCCGGACGAAAATACGGTCTGGACCGAGATCGTGGCACAATCGGACCTGGCACCCGACAGCCAGAACCTTTTCGCCACCGAAGATGACCGCCCCTATAACGTGCTGCGGCTCAACATCTTTCCGGATGGCGGTATCGCCCGGTTCCGCGTCTGGGGAACCCCCGTCTGCGAATGGAAGCGCCAGGACCCGGCCGGTCACCATGAATTGTCAGCGGTTATCAACGCCGGACGGGTCATCGGATACAGCGACGCACATTACGGCGACCCCTGGATCATCCTGACCCCGGGGCGCGGCCAGAACATGGGCGACGGCTGGGAAACACGCCGCCGCCGCGGCCCCGGCAATGACTGGATCGTCATCGCACTGGGCGCGCCCGGACACGCCCGGAAAATCCATATCGACACGGCCCATTTCAAAGGCAACTATCCCGATCGCTGCAGCATTCAGGCCGCGTACATGGAAGACATGGCGGATGGCGACATCGTGGCCGCCAGCGAAGGCTGGCCGGAACTGATGGGTGAGCAAAAGCTCCAGATGGACCATATCCACGAATTCGAGGGTCCCGCGATCAACGAGATCGGGCCGATCACGCATATCCGCCTCAATATCTTCCCTGACGGCGGCGTCAGCCGGGTCCGGATATTCGGGCCACTGGCACAGGAGGACTGAACCTGGATACGCTCGAACTCTTCCCTGCCCCCCTGACGAAAGAAGCATTCGCGCCCTTCGGCGACGTCATCGAGACCGATAGCGCGCAGCGCCTGTCGATCAACGAGGGGACGACCGAGCGCTTCCACGATCTTGCCGGTATCGACGTCTCCGCCGGGGGCGGCAGTCCGCTGATAAGTATCTTTCGCGGGCAACCGCGCCCGCAGCCCATCGCCATACGCATGGTCGAACGCCATCCCCTGGGATCGCAGGCATTCATCCCGATGCAGGACCGGGACTGGTTTGTCGTCGTTGCGCCATCTGACGGGACGCCGGATGTCAGCGAATTGCGGGCATTCCATGCAAACGGGCGTCAGGGTGTGAACTACCGACCGGGCATCTGGCACCATCCGTTACTCGTCGTCAGGCCCGATTCCGACTTTCTGGTGGTCGACCGCGGCGGGCCCGGCCAGAACTGCGACGAGGTCTGGTTCGAGGGAAACGGTGCCAGCCTTCACGTCTGAGTCCGGCCCGGTGTAGGTCAGGCCCGGCAAAGCTCAGGGCCGGAAACTGAGCGTGCCGCTGTCGATCAGGAAATAGACGCCGATCGTCAGCACGATCGCTATCAGCGTCGAGATACCGGCCTTTAGCCAGATGCGCGGACGCATCGGCGCGCTCGACACATTGCCGGTTTCCACTTCTTCGCCCGCCTCATGATAGGAACGCGCACCGATGGGCAACGACATGAAAAAGACCAGCCACCAGATCACGACGAAAACGAGTGCAGCGGAAAACCAGGTCATTCGATCAAACTCTCACCACATGGATGTCCGTCACCGGACGCTTGCCGATACTTTCGCGTAACGACCGGCGCACGGCAATACGCGCCGCTTCGGCGACTTCTTCGTCATCGCGCCGCTTCTTGGCAGGCAAGGCGTTGACCGCCTCGATGACGGCATCGATCGCATCGTCCCAGCTTTCGTCCTCGGTATCGTCCAGAACGCCCTGCACGGTCAATTGCGGATCGCCCAGCACCTTGCCGGCCGCATCGACCACAACGGTCGCAACGGCGGCACCATTGATGCGCAACCTGTTTCGTTCCCGCAGGACGCTGCCGCCTATCGGTACAAGACGATTGCCGTCGACGGCGAGCCTGCCGGTCTCGACGTGGTCCACCGCCTCGACACCGTTCTTCGAGATGCTCAGCATTGTCCCGTTTTCGGCAATGGCCGTATGCGGAATCTGGCAGTCGCGCGCGAAGCGTTCCTGTTCCTGCAGATGCCGCAATTCGCCATGCACAGGCACCAGCATCTGCGGCCTCAGCCACTGATACATCCGCATCAGTTCGCCCCGCGCCGGGTGACCGGACACGTGCACGAACCCGTCATGCTCTGTCAGCACCTTCACGCCCTTGCGGACCAACTGGTTCTGCACCTTGCCGATCGACAACTCGTTTCCCGGAATTTCGCGGGATGAAAAAATGACTGTATCGCCCGGTTCGAGCGAGACACTCTGGTGAGAGCCGTCGGCAATGCGCGACAGAGCCGAGCGCGGCTCTCCCTGACTGCCTGTCACGCCCATGAGAATTTTTTCCGGCGGGATAAAACGGATTTCCGATTCCGGCACGAACGGCTCGATGTCTTGCAGGTACCCGCATTCCCGGCTGATATCGACGCTGCGCCACAGCGAGCGCCCGACCAGGCTAGGGTTCCGGCCTGTCTTCGTCGCCGCATAGTTGACCGTCGCGACCCGGGCCACGTTGCTCGCGAATGTTGCCAGGGCAACGCGGCCCGTGCATTTGCCGATAATTTCGACCAGGCTTTCGCGCAGAACGGCCTCGGAACCGGCTTCGCCGTCAACGAAGACGTTCGTTGAATCGCATACCAGCGCCAATACGTCCTCATCGCCGAGTGCCCGGAGCGCCGCCTCGTCCGTCGGCTTGCCGACCAGCGGTTCCGGGTCCAGCTTCCAGTCGGTGGCATGAACCACCAGCCCGGCGCCGGTGCGGATGGCCAGGATATTCGCCTCCGGGATGGAATGCGCGGCCGGTACGAGGTCGACCGAAAAAGGCCCCGCCTTGAAACCGCCGCCGACGGGAACCTCGATCAGGTCCACCTCGTGCAGCATGCCGCTGTAATCGAGCTTGCGGCGCAAATGGCCGCAGGCAAACGGCGTTGCATAGATCGGACAGCGGATTTTGCGCCACAGATACGGCACCGCCCCCAAATGGTCTTCATGGGCATGGGTAATGACCAATCCGTCGAGCCGGTCGAGATTGTCCATGATAAACGCCGGGTCGGGCGTCATCACGTCGATGCCCGGCGTGGTGTCGTCGCCGAAGGCAATTCCCATATCGACCATGAGCCAACGGTCGTCATACCCGTACAGGCTCATATTCATGCCGATCTCGCCGGCACCGCCGAGCGGAACGAAGAGCAATTCTTCAGATGTCATACAGAGGTATTTCGCGCATGAATGCTGATCAGCCCGCGCAGTGTCAGGTCGCCGTCGACCTTGCCGATCGCGTCGGTTGCCGCTTCGAACAGCGGTGCAAGACCGCCGGTGGCTATTACGCGCATATCTTCTCCAAATTCTTCCCGGATACGTTTCACCAGGCCTTCGATCAAGCCGACATAACCCCAGTAAATACCCGAATGCATCGCCGACTCGGTACGCTTGCCAATCACGGTAGACGGGCGTTCGACCGAGACCCGTGGCAACATCGCCGCAGCCCGGTGCAGCGCTTCAACGGACAGGTTGATGCCGGGGGCAATCGCGCCGCCGACATAATCTCCATCCCCGTTGATAACGTCGAAGGTCGTCGCCGTACCGAAATCGACGATAATCAGGGGTCCACCATATTTTTCATGGGCCGCTACCGCATTTACCAGGCGATCCGCACCGACGGATTCCGGGGAATCCACCAGCGCCTTGATACCGAGCTCTATCCCCGTCTCTCCGACGGTCATCGGATCGACCTGGAAATAGTTGCGGCACAGCCCCTTCAGGCTGAACAGCGTATCCGGCACGACGGTTGCGATAATCGCGGCGTCGACGTCCGCAGGATGCAGCTTGGCGAGCGCCATTAATTGCAGCAGCCAGACGCCGTATTCATCCGCCGTGCGGCGATAGTCGTTCGCGCGGCGCCATTCCCCGCGTTGCTTTTCCCCCTCATACAGGGCGAAGACGATATTCGTATTGCCGGAATCTATGGCTAGAAGCATTGGACTCAATCGGCTCCCGGAAAGAATACGTCGCCCGCCGCGACAATATGAATGTCGCCGCCGGCACCTTCGATCACCAGGGCACCGTCCGTGTCCAGCCCCTGGAAGCGGCCTTCGAGACGGCCGGCGCCCGTCGATGCGGCGATGGTATCGCCTATCCCGTGGGCCGACGCAAGCCAGACCGCCCGCAGCGGCTCGAACCCGTCCGTCGCCCAACGGTCGAACCAGCCGCCAAAATGCCGGCAAATCGCCGCGAGAAGCTGCTCCGATGCGGGCACCGGATCGTCACCCGCGACAGATTCAAGGTGTGTCGCCGGGAACCGGACGTCAGCGTCCGGTGGCGACGACACGAGATTGACGCCGATGCCGATTGCGTAGCCGGTTTGGCCTGCTTCAATCAGGATACCGGAGATTTTTCGCCCCGAGGCAAGGATGTCGTTCGGCCATTTGAACGCTAACTCCGCGGCCGGTGCCGCTTCGGACAAGGCATCGAGCACCGCGAGACCGGCAACGAAGGCCAGCTGTGCCGGATTCCGGGCAACCGGAGGGGACACGCAGATCGTCGCGAACAGGTTTCCCCGGGGGGACACCCATTCACGGCCCTGGCGGCCACGCCCCGCTGTCTGGCCGGATGCGACGAAAACATGCCTGTCGGGTGCGCCGTGGCGGAGCGCTTCGGCATTGGTGCCGTCGATCTCGTCGTACCGGTGAAGGATATACCCGTCTGGCAGTGAAAATGCCCCGGCAGGTGAGGCAGTCATTCTATCCTGCGGAAAACAGCACCGCCGCCGCCCTGCTCGCCGCGCCGACGATCGGGGTCGGGAAAACGAAGAACAGCAGCGTGAACAGACCCGATATCGCCATGATCGTGCCGACTTCGCGGCCGGCCGTCCTGTCGAACGCATCGGCGGGCTCGTCGAAATACATGACCTTGATAATGCGCAGGTAGTAGAACGCGCCGATCACGCTGGTCAGAACACCAATGATCGCAAGTACGTAGAGCCCTTCATTGACCGCGGCCATGAACACGTAGAGCTTGCCGAAGAACCCGGCAAGCGGCGGGATACCCGCCATCGAAAACATGAAGATCGCCATGGCGGCCGCCATCATCGGATGATTGCGGGCAAGCCCGGCAAGGTCGCTGATCCCTTCGACCATTACGCCCTGGCGGCGCATCGACAGGATGCAGCAGAAGGTACCGATATTCATGGCGAGATAGATCGCCATGTATACACCGATACCGCGAATGCCCTCTTCGGAGCCCGCGGCAAGCCCGACCAGCGCATAGCCGACGTGGCCGATGGAACTGTATGCCATGAGACGCTTGATATTGGTCTGCCAGATTGCCGCCAGCGCGCCCAGAAGCATCGACGCAATCGAAATGAAGATGACGATCTGCTGCCATTGGCCGAACAGCTCGCCGAACGGCCCGACCATGGTACGCACGAGCAATGCGATCGCCGCGATTTTCGGCGCCACGGCAAAGAAAGCCGTCACCGGGGTCGGCGCGCCTTCGTAAACGTCGGGCGTCCACATATGGAACGGCACCGCGGACACCTTGAAGGCAAGACCGGCAAGCAGGAAGACCAGGCCGACGATAACGCCGACGCCCGGATCCGCGTTCGGACCGGTAAACAGCGTCGCCAGCTTGTCGAACTGCGTTGTGCCAGCGAAGCCATAAATCATCGATGCGCCGTAAAGCAGCATGCCCGACGACAATGCGCCGAGGACGAAATATTTCAGCCCCGCTTCGGACGACTTGGTCGAATCCCGCCGGAAGGCCGCGATCACATAGAGCGACAGACTCTGCAGCTCGAGGCCCACGTAAAGCGAGAGCAGATCGTTGGCCGACACCATCAACAGCATGCCGAGCGAAGCGAACAGGATAAGCACGGGGAATTCGAACCGCCCGATGCCCTCGCGCTCGTTGTAATTCATCGACATGACGATCGCGAGCGCCGAGCCCAGCAGAATCAGCAGTTTCATGAAAGTTGCGAACTGGTCGACGACAAGCTGTCCGCGGAAAGCCGCCTGCGTTGCATCCGGCGAGGCGGAAATGGCGATCGCGGCGATGGCAAGCGTACCAACGGCAAGCCACGATACGCTGGTTACGGCTTTGTCGCCGCGAAACACACCGTACATCAGCAGCGCCATCGCAAGAATGGCCAGGATAAGTTCCGGCAGGATTGTGTAAAGATCGGCTGAGGTGACCATTCTGCTATTCCCGCCTATTTACCCGCAAAGCTGACGGATTGCAGCGCATTCATCGCGGTCTTGTGCTGCTCGATAAGATTGGCAATCGACGCGTCCATCACTTCGAGGAACGGCGCAGGCCAGATACCCATCCAGATCGTCACGATAATGAGCGGCACGAATATCGCGATTTCGCGCACATTAAGATCGAGGATCGATTTGAGGTCCTCTTTCTTCAGTTTCCCGAAAATCACCCGGCGATAGAGATACAGCATGTACGCCGCGCCGAGGATGATGCCGGTCGTTGCGAGTGCGGCGACCCAGGTGTTTGCCTGGAACGCACCCACGAGGATCAGGAATTCGCCGACGAACCCGCTCGTCCCCGGCAGACCGACCGAAGCCAGCATGAACACCATGAAAACGACGGCGTATTTCGGCATACGCTCGACAAGTCCGCCATAGCGCGCGATTTCCCGCGTGTGAATGCGGTCGTAAATCACGCCGACGCAGAGAAACAGCGCGCCGGAGACGATACCATGGCTGATCATCTGGAATACGGCGCCCTGAACCCCCTGGAAGTTCAGCGAAAAGATGCCCAGGGTCACAAACCCCATGTGTGCGACCGACGAATACGCAATCAGCTTTTTCATGTCTTCCTGCGCAAGGGCGACGAGCGAGGTGTAGATGATCGCAACGATCGACAGCGTGAAGATCAGCGGCGTGAAGAAATCGGTCGCATAGGGCAGCATCGGAACCGAGAACCGCAGGAAGCCGTAGGCGCCCATTTTGAGCAGCACACCCGCCAGAATGACAGAGCCCGCGGTGGGCGCTTCGACATGGGCGTCCGGCAGCCAGGTATGGACCGGCCACATCGGCACCTTGACGGCGAAACTGGCGAAAAAGGCGAGCCAGAGCCAGAGCTGCATCCGCGGATCGAGGACCGTCTTCAGCAGGGTCGGAATATCGGTGGTTTCCGCATCGAAATAGATCGCAAGAATGGCGATCAGCATGAGGACGGAACCGGTCAGCGTATAGAGGAAGAACTTGAACGCCGCGTAGACACGCCGGCCGCCGCCCCAGATCCCGATAATCAGGAACATCGGGATCAGCACGGCCTCGAAGAAGATATAGAACAGGATGAAGTCGAGCGCGCAGAACATCCCGACCATGAGCGTCTCCAGAACCAGAAACGCGATCATGTATTCCTTGACCCGGTGCTGGATCGATTCCCAGCTCGCCAGGATGCAGATCGGGGTCAGGAAGGTCGACAGGATGACGAAAAACACCGAAATGCCGTCGACGCCCATGTGATAGTTCAGGCCGAAAGACGGGATCCAGGCGACTTTCTCGACAAACTGGAAATCAGCCGTCGAATTGTCGAACCCGACCCAGAGGAAGATCGATACGACGAATGTCGCCAGCGAGGTCCAGAGCGCCGTCGCCCGGGCGTTGCGCGCGACGATCTTCTCGTCGCCACGGATAAGCAGGATGGCCAGCGCGCCGATCAGCGGCAGGAACGTGGTCAGCGTAAGGATGGGAAAATCGATCATGTCCCTACCCCGCTCTCGTAAACAGGTACCAGGTCACGATCCCGGCGACGCCGATCAGCATCGCAAAGGCGTAGTGGTACACGAAACCCGACTGCAGCCGGGCAACACGCTCGGCCACATAGCGCGCCGCGGATGCCACGCCGTCGGGGCCGAGCCCGTCGATCACGGCGCCGTCGCCGTCTTTCCACAGGGCGCGGCCGAGCCGGTGGGAGGGACGCACGAAAAGGAAGTCGTACAATTCGTCGAAATACCATTTGTTCAGCAGGAACCGGTAAATTCCCTGGAAACGCGCGGCGACTTTGCCGGGCAGGTCCTTGTTCATCATGTAGGCGTAATACGCCGCGATAATGCCGACGACGGCGACAATGATCGGCAGCAGCTTGACCCAGCCCGGCACATGATGCGCCGCGGCAATCGGGTCGGTCCCCGGCAGGACATAGAGCGAATTGCCCCAGAATGCCTTCATGTCGTGACCGACAAAGTATTCATAGCCCAGCCAGCCGGCGAAAATCGCCCCGGCGGCGAGAACCAGCAACGGAATCAGCATCACCTTGGGCGATTCATGCACATGGGCGAGCGTCTTCTCGTCCGCCCGGCTTTCGCCGTGGAACGTCATGATGATCAGGCGCCACGAATAGAACGCCGTCAGGATCGCGGCGACGATGCCCATCCAGAAGGCGTAGATACCGACCCCGCTATGGGCGCCAAACGCCGCTTCGATGATGATGTCCTTGGAATAGTACCCGGCAAAGAACGGAATGCCGGCAAGCGCGAGGCTGCCGATCCACATCAGCGTGTAGGTCACCGGGATCATCTTCCAGATCCCGCCCATCTTGCGCATATCCTGCTCGGACGACATCGCGTGGATGACCGAGCCGGCGCCAAGGAACAAGAGCGCCTTGAAGAAGGCATGCGTGGTCAGATGGAAGATCCCCGCCGAATAGGCCGACACACCGCAGGCAAAGAACATGTAGCCGAGCTGGCTGCAGGTCGAATAGGCGATCACGCGTTTGATATCGGTCTGGCACAGGGCAACGGTCGCCGCGAACAACGCGGTCGTCGCGCCGACGATCGTCACCAACATCAGGGCCGACGGCGCATGCTCGAACAGCGGAGAAAGACGCGCGACCATGAACACGCCGGCGGTGACCATCGTCGCCGCGTGGATAAGTGCCGAGACCGGCGTCGGGCCCTCCATCGCGTCCGGCAGCCAGGTATGCAGCCCGAGCTGGGCCGATTTGCCCATCGCCCCGATGAACAGCAGGACGCACAGCGTTGTCATTGCGTGCATCTCGTAACCGAGGAAATGTATCGTCGCCTGCGCCTTGTCGGGCGCGGCGGCAAAAATGGTCTCGAAGCTGATCGAGTTGAACAACAGGAACACGCCCATGATGCCCAGCGCAAACCCGAAATCGCCCACGCGGTTAACGACGAATGCCTTGATCGCCGCCGCGTTCGCTTCCGGTTTGTCGTACCAGAACCCGATCAACAGGTAGGAACACAGCCCCACGCCTTCCCAGCCGAAGAACATCTGCAGCAGGTTGTCCGCCGTGACCAGCATCAGCATGAAGAACGTGAAAAAGCCGAGATAGGCCATGAAACGCGGGATATGCGGATCGTGGCTCATATAGCCGACCGAATAGACATGCACCATCGACGAGACAACGGTAACGACAAAGACCATCACCGCGGTCAGCGTATCGAAGCGCAGCGTCCAGTTGACGTCGAACGTGCCCGAACTGATCCACGAGAACAGCTCGATCGTCCGTGGCGCCCCGCCAAGGGCGACCTCGGCCAGGATGACACAGGAAATGGCGGCAGAGATCAGCATGCAGACGCAGGTGACGATCTGGGCGCCGCGATCCTGCAGCCAGCGTCCGCCGAACCCGGCGAGAATGGCCCCGATCAGCGGCAGGAATATGGCAAGCGCGTACATCCGGCCCTAGCCCTTCATCAGGTTGATATCTTCAACCGCGATGGAGCCGCGATTTCGGAAGTAAACGACGATAATTGCGAGCCCGATGGCAGCCTCCGCCGCGGCAATGGCCAGCACGAACAGGGCGAATACCTGTCCGGTCAGATCGTTCAGGTGAACGGAGAACGCCACCAGGTTGATATTGACCGCAAGCAGGATCAGTTCGACCGACATCAGGATGATGATGACATTCTTCCGGTTCAGGAAAATGCCGAAAATGCCCAGCGTGAACAGGATTGCCGCCACCGTCAGGTAATGGGAAAGACCGATTTCCATCATCAGACCCCGCTCCCCGGTTCGATCTGCTTGATTTCGACCGATTCCTCGCGGGTGCGCGATATCTGCGCGCCGATCCGCTGGCGCTTCACCCCTTCGCGCGACCTGAGCGTCAGCACGATGGCGCCGACCATGGCTACCAGCAGGATCAGCCCGGCGGTCTGGAACAGGAACACGTAGTCGGTATAGAGAATCTGGCCGAGCGCATTGGTATTGGTGGTCTCGGTCAGAAGCGGCGTTGGCGATGCGGCGCGTTCACCTGAGTCCGGTGCGACGATCCAGCTGCCGAAAATCAGCACCAGTTCCGCCAGCAGGACAAGCCCGACCAGTGCGCCGATCGGCAGGTATTGCAGGAATCCCTGCCGCAGTTCGACGAAGTTGATATCGAGCATCATCACGACGAACAGGAACAGCACCGCAACGGCGCCGACATAGACGATCACCAGGATCATCGCGATGAATTCCGCCCCCATCAGCACGAAAAGCCCGGCGGCGTTGAAGAACGCCAGGATCAGGAACAGCACCGAATGCACGGGGTTCCGGGCGGAAATCACCATGACGCCGGCCGCCACGGTCACCGCGGCGAAGGCGTAAAAGGCAAGGGTCTGAATGATCATGCTGCCTGCCTTACCGGTACGGCGCGTCCGCGGAAAGGCGCTGCGCGAGATGGCCCTCCCACTGTTCGCCGTTCGCAAGAAGCTTGTCCTTGTTGTACATCAGTTCCTCTCGCGTCTCGGTCGCGAATTCGAAATTGGGGCCTTCGACGATCGCATCCACCGGGCAGGCTTCCTCGCAGAAACCGCAATAGATGCACTTTGTCATATCGATGTCGTAGCGTGTCGTCCGGCGGCTGCCATCGGCACGGGGTTCGGCCTCGATGGTGATCGCCTGCGCCGGGCAGATTGCTTCGCAGAGCTTGCAGGCAATGCAGCGTTCCTCGCCGTTCGGATAGCGCCGCAGCGCATGCTCGCCGCGAAAACGCGGGCTCAACGGGCCTTTTTCGAACGGGTAGTTCACCGTCACCTTCGGCTTGAACATGTATTTCAGCGTCAGCGCCATGCCGGAGACAAGCTCGGTCAGCAGCAGAGCACGGGAAGATTTTTTGATAAACGACATCTGTATTTCCTTCCCTTAACCCGCCGCTTTCGGAAGCCAGTCGAACGCGATCAGCGCACCTGCGGTAACGACCACCCAGAGCAGCGAGAACGGCAGGAAGACTTTCCAGCCGAGACGCATCAGCTGATCGTAGCGGTAGCGCGGGAACGTCGCCCGCACCCACAGGAACACGAACAGGCAGAGCGCGATCTTGGCGGCGAACCAGATAACGCCCGGAATCCAGTTGAACGGCGCGATATCGATCGGCGGCAGCCAGCCGCCCATGAACAGGATGACGGTCATCCCGCTCATCAAAATCATGTTCGCGTATTCGCCGAGGAAAAACAGGGCAAAGGTCATCGCCGAATATTCGACGTTATAGCCGGACACGAGCTCGGCTTCCGCTTCGGGCAGATCGAACGGATGGCGGTTGGTT
>TARA_R110002072_G_C7974566_1_pt1 | contig 12585 bp, 11 predicted proteins | sample TARA_R110002072 | Tara Oceans TARA_R110002072 (sample SAMEA4397118) | marine metagenome | biome: Polar Biome; feature: [SRF] surface water layer (ENVO:00010504); material: water (ENVO:00002006), including particulate matter (ENVO:01000060) such as... | depth 5 m | reverse complement strand
CTTCCGAAAGAACTGCTTCAAGAAAAAGAGAACGCTTAAGGTTCTTCCTCAGAGTGTCCTGCTGCTTCCAGAGCGGCTATATAACTGCTGCGGCTGTATCCTGTTAGCACTTCATCGCCTATAACTGTAGTTGGGACTTTTAATGCGCCGACTAGCTCTGTCAATTCAGCTTGTAATTCAAGATCGTCTTTGACATTTTTTTCTGTGGTTTGAATATTTCTGCCAGATAGAAATTCCTTAGCTTCGTCGCAGGCATCGCAATCAGGAACCAGGTAGACTATTGCCCGTATGCTTTGTTGTTTTGTCGAGGTGTCCGTGCTGGCACCTGTATTGAACCTTTTTTCACTGACCATTGTAGACCCAGGTGGGCATGTTTTCTGAAAACTGCGATTTCCTTGTTCATCTTCGCATTCAACAATATTTACACCAGCAATAGTATGAGTGGTTGCAAAGGTTAGTGTTAGTAAAAAAAACATTGATGTAAGGTTTTTCATCATTAGCTCCTAAATAACCATTTATGGTGATTAAAATATACTTGAACTGTACATTTCCAGTGTTGTCATAATATTATGATGTTTATTCAACTAGTTACAAACTAATATTTGAGTCGTATACTTGGATTATACACGTATATCAGGTTAAGGTTTCATACATGAATAATATTTCACCACATATTTTTAGCGTCATATTCCTGTCTAGTAGTTTTATATTATGCGGCATTGTAAATGCTGAAATGTATAAATGGATTGATAGCGAAGGAAAAACGCATTATTCGCAGTCAAGGCCAGTCGACAATGTAACCGTTGAAACAATAAAGCCGCCATCAAGTGTTAATACAGAAGACGCGGTTAAAGCCCTCGAAAAAAGGGTAAAAACGGTTAATGAAGCACGTGACGAACGTATAAAAACAAAAGAGGAACAGCAAAAGGCGGAAGAAGAAACCGCAAAAAAAGAACAGAAATGTCAACAGGCCAGGGACCGTCTTCTTAGTTATCAACAACGTCCTCGAGTTAATGTTGTAAACCCGGATGGCTCAAAGCGTATTTTGTCGGAGGATGAGCGCCAGTTGGAAATTAATAAATCAAAAGACAATATTAATACGTTTTGTAAGTGAAATTATTAGATGATTATTTAGCAGAGTTTTTTGTAGTTATATCAGAATCAGGTTTTTCGGTACTAGGGATTACCTTGTAAGCCTTTAATAATAAATCTTCTGCCAGATCACCTTTAGATGTTCCCCTATGTTGTTTCCATAGATCAACCAATGCAGCTCTTGCTTGATCTCCACCCATTAGGCCAAGACCTGTTATTGCACTTTGAGTAACATAATGGTTATCAGCATTAGCCATTTCTTTTAAGTAATCTATATCTTCAATGGCGCCATTAAAACCAAGTGCTATTGAAACTTGTGCGCGATGAAATTCATGTTCGTCATGTTTGTGCGAACGAATAAAGTTCACTTGTTCATCTGTTTCTACAATCTTGATTCGATTTATAGTGCTCGCCAATGCAATACGAGCAGGTGCTTTAGCTAACTGTTCCCACGCAAGCTCGGGGTATTTTTGCCGGTCAAGTTCCCATGCTCCAATTAATAAATGTAGCACACCACGATGCCAACGCATTGCATATAATGCATGTATTGTATTAGACAGTGATGCAGGGTCTGTATCAGTTAGTGCTTGGCGAACTTCATGTAAATTCGCACGACCATATGTGATTATGTTTTGTAGATTTTGATAGTTAACCTTTTGACTTTGTTTAGTTGATGCGGTGTCATTCTTTTTTTCTAGAACAGTAGAGATAACATTATCTCCACTATCTTGGATGCACGCCGTTGTAAGTATTAATAGTAATAAAAAGATAACGTTGATACGCATCATACTAATGCACCAGGATGACTTGAGGGAAGAAGTACTATTTACCCCAACAATCCTTCAAAGTACCCGGGCCAGTAAAACCTTTAGTGCCGGCATTAGTAAAAGTTAAAGTGCTACACTTCGAGTCCGCACCTGTAGGAGTCCCGGTTAGGGTGAAGCTTTGGTTGTTGGCATCATCAAGTGTCATAGAAAGTGTGTAATGACCGTTTTCACTACTCGTACTGATACCGACAGTTGCCAATGCTGCAAATTGATTGTTATCCGAATAATATCGTTCTTCCAAGGCTGCAGCATTTAAGAGCGCGGATCTACCTTCAGATCTGCGAGCACGCTCACCATAAGCAGTGTACTGTGGATAAGCGATAGCCGCCAAAATGGCAATAACTGTAACAACAATCATTAATTCCATTAATGTGAATCCATCATTATGTACAGGTAAGTTTTTCATCGTTATCTTTCCATTTTATTAATATGTTTAAAATTATACTATTGTTCTATAGCTATACGGCTAAGTCGAATATCGATTAAGCCGTATACAAGTATATCTGTCAAACAACAAAGCTAATTTTCTTCATACCAGTAAGTTCTTACACGGGGAACACCGGATACCTGGCCAAGGTTTTCAGCACCACCGCCGGTACCGACCAGTAGAGTCACACCCTCAGTCGTGAATATAGGTAATGCACCAGAAGGAATACCACTGCCAAGAGCTAATACCCGATCATCCGCATCAATATCACCATCGCCATCCCAATCTAAAGCTGCCCCAGCACTTAGAAGGTTGAGGTTGAAAGCACGGCCTGTTCCTTCAGAGGCACTACATACATCGGCTACAACTGTTGGGTCATCAGGTATATACGTTGTGAAAACGACAGTGTTATTAAAGACACCTGTTTCAGCAAGTACTTTTTCACCATCTTCAATGACGCCATCAACAACCAGTGTATCAAAATCCATATACCAACCCAGTGCGGATGTATTGGAAGTATTAGTAGAATCGATACCTACAGCAGTAACATCGACCAGATCAGCATCGTCAATTGGCGCTCCGTTAGCGGCTGAAGCATCGATTGTAAGTGGGTAATTATCTGCAAGATTATCAGCAGTCCCTATTTCAGCCATGATACCTATTTGTGAATCCCGAAATGCATAAAGTCGATCACTAGTTAAGGTTGCCAATGGGTTGGCTCTGTTTCCAGTACCTATGACCACATAATCAAATTCGCCCCCAGCTGCATCAGAATAGACACTATCCTGAACTTGTATCACAGCCGGTTTATAGAAAAATCGTCGTTGTGTCGTTGCTGTCGTATCAGCAGCAGGGACGGATATATCTGCGAGTTTACCGACGATAGTACCTCCTTCTTTACTGCCTCCAGAAGTTTGAACATCACCCAGAAAATCAACACGCCAAACCTGTCCACCTGTATCACCAACGTAAACCCTGTCATCAAGCCCATCACCATCAGAATCTAACACAGTCAAATTGGATGGGATTGAGTAGAACATGTCAGGCACTTCAATATCAGCACCACTAGCGGCTATTAAGGGTGATGCACTAGCCGCATGACTAATATCGAATATAAGTGCACCAGTAGAACGGTCAACAATATAAATGGCATTGCCTAGATTTGGAGAGCCGGCTTCCAATCTAAAGTTTTTATCAGGACCAACGCCACTGTTATCTAACGCATCCAGATCTTCATCGTATCCACCACCAAATATCAGCACGTCTAGTGGAATATTGGTGGTACTACCGCTTTTTGAGCCAATGGTTGCAGGAACCGGTTCTGACCAACTCTGCCCCATGCGTGCGAAATCTCCAGCACCGCCATCAATTCTAAATAGAAATTTAGGGATAACAGTGTCAGATGTTGCTGTTAAGGTTGCAGCAGGGGTTATATCTAAGCCATATATATTATTGCCGCCGCGACGTTGCGAGATATAGATATAAACCGTATCACCATCCCCAGGCTCTATAATTCCATCGCCGTCTACATCATTTTCAACAACAACCGGGGTTGAATCTAGCCCATAGAGGTGATCGGGGCCCGTGTCATCATAAATTGAATTTTGATTAGCGAGCATGGTATTAGGCATAAAGGCCCATTCTTCAACTCCCGTTGTACCATTGATAAAGTGCAAAGCACCATCGTTTGTTGCAAGCACAATCTTATCAATGAATTCGCCTCCAGAAGTTTCGCCATAAGTAATGCCAATAGGACTGGAGTGCAATACATCATGAAACCACCAGCGAGTATTAGTAGATGTATCATTATCTTCATCAAGAACATCCTTACCTAATAACCATAGCATCTGTTTTTCACAATCCGAGCCAGCACTTGTAGATGGTGTTGGACAGACTTGATCACGCCACTCATCGTGATCACTATCATCCCAGTTAGTACTATCAAGTGAATAGCCCGTTGCGCTTAGTCCTAGTCCATTGCTGGCAGTACCACTGTCGTTTATATCTGTATACATTAAGCGATTGGTAAAATCCGTAATTTCGCCGCCCGCACCACCAGACTTAATTTCACGTCCATCAGTGGTGGCACTCCATTCGCTTTGTGCGTCTGTATTAAACAATCCATCATCAGAAGCCGTAGGATCATCCACAACAGCGAGTGCATCATTGGTATCGAGAACGTCACCTAGTTCGAAATCATCTGAATCAATATCACCATCGCCGTCTGTATCTGAACTAATAGCAACATTATATTTTTTGATATTGCCCGGCCAATTAACTTGTTTGTTTGGTTCAAACAAACCGAAGTAAACGACATCTCTACTTAATAAACGATTAAATGCATTAGCTGCGATAGAAGGTGAAGCGAAAGACGTTTCTCTGGAAACTATATTTGCGGTAATTTCGGTGAATGCAGCCAATAATTCTGCAGAGGTATTGGCATTAAAATAATCACCACCCCCAACATCGGCCATGGCTTTTAAGACCTTGATTTTATCGGGATCAGTAATCGGAGAGCTACAGAGTCCGGTTGACGAATTATGATTAGCAACGGCACAACAGACCTGTTCTCCTGAAGCGTCTTCAGATGTGACGTTACCCGTACCGCAGAGATTAAAACCAATGGTATGCGTTTCAATGATCTGTGTACCATCGATCGGTGCAGTTCCTGATGCCAGCGTTTGAGTATTGACATAACTTTGATCATTGTCATACAGAAATTTTGTCAGTTTTACCGCACATTCGTTATGAGATGACCCACTATAGGTAGATAAGCCATCCGACAAAGTGGTATTAGAAGCACAGTTGGTTAATGAAACAGAATTCCCATCGGGATCTTTTGCGACAAAAGCATTGGTTAGATCGTCTTCATCAATACTTTGGCCAAGGGTATTACTGAGTCCATCACCTGTGAAATAACCACCCCCGTCAGTCAGGTTAATCAGATAATTGGTTTGGCATTCCGCAATGATCGGGCTTTTGTATTTAGGTGTGCCTCCAGAGATGACCTGAGTCTTACAGTCGCTATGCGTTGCATTATCCGCAGTACAACTGCCAGGATAGGTAACAGTTGCTCCATTAGCTGCATATGAGGCAGCATGACTAACACTGGTTACTGTGTCGCTGGATGATTGTTGTCCGCGTTGACGACCGAAGCGCACATCTTCGCCGCGGAAGTAATAAGCGGCCTCTAAAATGCTGCCCAAGATAGGTGTACCGCCGCGTTGTGTGAGGTCACCGACAAGGTCTTTCAGGTGTTCACGAACAGTCTCTTTGGTGACTACGGCATCGCCCTGTATCTCTATAGTGAGGGTTACTGCCTTACTCGGGTCACCATTGTAGGAATAGGCGACACGTTTTCCTGAACCGGAAATGAATAGAGCCAGACTATTATCGGCGACCCAGCCGCTCCGGTTCACAATCTCCTGAATAATAGACTCAAGCCCTGTTACTTCATAAGTCGAATCGACAACAAACGTGGGTAATGCCCCTGATGAAGCTGACGCACTGGTACGTGGTCGTACGCTTGTATCGGTAATATTGTTTGTTGTAGAAGAGAAGGCTGACGCATCGTCTGCGTCTTCTCCTTTTATTGTGAGTGTCGTCGCACCACTATGTGCCTCATCAGCGGTAAACGTTAATTTCGCAGAGACGATGGTGGTTCCCTGTGCAATGGGAATATCCTGAAAACGAAGACCTACAACCTGTGTGTCGCTTTCTTCGACCATTTCCAGATCACTACTGGTCAGGTCGACACTGCCATCAGTATGTTCTTCAGCATCATCAGAACCGGAACTGAGTTTTGAGCTCACTGTCGTAGTGCTACAGGCATCTGGACTTCCGCTTGCCGCTGACGCATCGCGGTTATCATTATCATAGGTTACATAAAGTACCGGTGATTTTGCGGAATCGCCTCCGTCAATTGCATGCGCTTTTCGTTCACCCTGATTAGTTTCGCCATCAATCATAATTACCAAATCGTTTCCTCCACACCAGCCAGAGCGATTAGTTACTTCTTCGATCGCGTCAGCCAAGTCTGGTGTTGAATAAACAGTGTTGAGTGTCCACGCTGTTGGTGTCCAGGAAACGTTAGGTGGTGTAGGTGCTGGATAACTACGAGAACTAATATTATCGGTATCAGTGTCATCAAAGGCAACAGCAGAATCTGCATCTTCAACCTTTATAGTATATGTAGCAGCGTTTGCCCCGTCAGCTGCAGCGGTAAAGTCGATACGGGCAGCAGTAATATTCTGGCCTTGTGGTATTTTTACTTTCTGAAAACGTAAACCAGTGTCAACATCAGCTGCGTTTGTGGATGCACAAACTTGAGTCGTAATTTGTAAGACAGCAGGATCTTCATTACGCGCCTCGACTGTACGCTTACCTGATCCTGAGTCATCCACGATAACAAAGACCATGTTCTGATTTGAACCACCAGTACCCCAGCCTGCATCGGCAATCATTAGTTTGACAAGAGGAGCTATATCATCGGTTATTAGTGGTGCGCCCTGTGCGGGATCATCGGTGGCAGCAATAGTCCAAGCGACATTTCCGATACTAGCATTGGCACCAGCAGCGCCAACAAGATGGCTCGGTTCAAAGTTATTGTCGTTAAAGTGCTTTGAACTACTGTTTACAACTGATGGATCGATAGCATGTATTGTTAGATTAATAGCTTCATCTGAATCGCTGGTTTGTTCATCTATGGTGAATATAATCCGAGCATCAGAAATAGTCGTGCCTGCTGGGATAGTGACATTTCGAAACCAGACGCCATTGATTTGATCAACGCCATCATCCGGCAATTCCATATCTGAACTGCCAGTACTTACGTTAGGTGCTGAGCCATCAGCAGCTCCACGGTCTTCATTAGCATCATGATCACTAATATCAACAGTATATTGGTTGATGGTATCTACACAGGAGGAGCCGGAAGCAGCTCGTCCCATACTGAGGGAGGTACTGGCTAGGCTAACAGCTCTGGCAAGAGTGACAGTATCATGTGCTTCCACACCATCATCATTATTATCTGACATTAACGTTGTGATAGTTGCGGTGCCAGTCACAGCTGTTGCTGCTGTACAGTTACCTTCGATCTCACAAGCGAATTCGTTCAAATTGGATATAGGAAACAATATAGGGCCGCCGTAGTAATGGTAACGCATCAGGCCCACATTCAATGCAGACATGTTGTTAAGCAGATTGATGGTAGCTTCTTTCATGACCTCCAGACGAGAGCGTTCACCGGATTCCAGTACACCATCGTTATCTTCGTCCACAGTACTACTCATACTCCCCGAGGTATCAAGGTTCAGTAGAATGTTTGCCGTGCCGGTTGATGATGGTGAGTTCAGATAGATTTCAGTATCATCATTATCAGCATAAACAGGCGCAGTCACGCCGGTTAAGGCAGTGATTAGAAAAGCCAGTACAGGTGTTGTGTAGTGTGAGTTCAGCTTATACATAAATTTGGTTCTCCAAAATTCAATCTATTATTTTTTGCCGATCTGGTAAGCACCGCCGTGGACTGTGGTTGTAGAACCGGCGGGTGTAATGGATGTGGCCTCAAGGTCAAAATGATAAAAAGCGTTGCTTGTGTCCCAACCCGAGTTTCTAGGTGGTCTTGCAGCTTGTAGCATCACTGCGTTGTAGGTGACGGTTGCACCGTAGCTACCTATAGTACTAGCAGCAGGTGTGTATATATCATCGGCTGTACCGTCACTAACGGTTGTGTTGCTTGTATTGAAGGCATTTTCATCGGTAAAGACCATTTCCAGTCCTGTCTCAGCAGTTTGAAATGATCGATTAATGTCTTGTGAATTAGCTGCCATTTTTTCTTCCAGTGTCGATGTGCTCATAGACGTGATACCAAGCATGGTCATAATGACGAGCAGAACAAGTGCTGTCATCAATACCGCACCGGATTGTTGTTTTAGCTTAATGTTGCAAGATGGAATATTTGACATAATTAGTTTAACCTCAAGAATTAACTGCCTCGATTACGAATTGATACGGTATTGGTAAATATTTTCCGCCGTCTGTAATCGTTAAAAGGACCAACATTAGTGCCAAGCATGTTGTAAGTAGTAGTATCTTGGTTACCGCTAAAATTTTGATCAACGCCGTTAATTAAAAGCGCCAATCTGACACTCACGACATTGTTCCAGTTAGTTGCGCCAACGGCTGCCGCATTGACATACTGATCTGCAATGGTATCGTTGTTTGTGTCCTCGCCGAAGAGCAGCTGCATGCTGTCAACACCCTCGATAAGTTCCAATACATTGCCATTTGCCTCTTGCCTGTATAAAGAATTGTTACCAAAACCGTTAGCGCGAATATAGTAGCGGTTGGCTACGAATTTGACGATAAAGGCATCATCGCCATATCGTTTTTGTAACACTTTTGTTGCATTGCCGACAAAGGCAGTAGCACCTGTATTATGTTGTATTTTGTCAGTTGATGGGAAACCTGTGATTTCAAAGACCTCGGCGCTTTCACAGTCAGCGACACCGATGATGTCACCGATTTCTAAACCAGCCACATTGGTTACCTGTATGTTGGCTGATGTCGTTGGCATTTTTGCAGTGGGTTGCATCCCATTTGGGTCGAGATAACGTATTGTTATGCCATCAGTACCCGTTGCCATAGTTGCAACTTGATCGGAGCTGTTTGAAGGAACCCAATTAGCGGCGTTATCTGAACCCTCAATCGGATTTTGTATAGCGAAGATATTATCGTCATTACTAGCACCATTAAGGTGATTTTGGATATTATCTATATTATCGACACAGCCGACATAGCCCGCCATGCGGATATCTTTGATGAGTATTTCTATGCCAAAACGTGCATTTTCCTGGAGCCTACCCATTTCATTTTGATCCTTGTAGACGCGCTTATTGTTACTCAGGAGTGTTATAGCGCCACCCATAATTAATAGTGATAATGCAAGGGCAACTAATATCTCAATGAGAGACATCCCGCGGTGATATTTATTTAATTTAATCATTATGGCTGAAATGTGTAGTTGATGGTGTGAGTGTCGCCTTCCCGGTCAGTCCAGGCTAGTGCGACGGTGTACTGTCCGCCGGCTGCGGTTATATTGGCAGTACTACCGGGGGGAAGTGCATTGTAGGCTTGTAAATGCCAACAATTGAGGTCGTTTGTTGCATCTGCTCCGGTTGCCTGGGTACAGCCTGTTGGTGCCGTTGTTAAAATTGTATAGTCATTTACATAACTAGCAGCATTACTTCTATTTAAACGTATCCGATCCGCTATGTCGTATCCCAGTATATTGATTTGGCTTCTTAACAAAGCATCAGTATTGTATTTAAGTCCTTTAAATTGCAGAGCTGCGATGCCCATAAAGCCAATGGCAAGGATCAACATGGCTACTAACACTTCGATTAAGGAAAAACCACTATTAGTAATTTTGAATTTTCGTATTGATTTTATCATGGGCAAATGTAAGTTGAATTAGTATTGAGACGGCCTGTAGCTGAAACGCTGATTTGTCTGCCAGTTGCGCCAGCACGATCATCGCATACGTCAAACGTCCCAGTGCCGTCAATGAATCCATCAGAGCCATAAACAAAGGCAGTGTCATTAGCTGTTTCATTAATTGTTGTATTAGTACATGTGAGGGATACATCTCTAACGGAGATATTATTATCTAAAGTGCCGTTACCATTAAAATCTTCATTAGCATCTAATACGCCATCACTATCACGGTCTTCGTCGAGAGTTATTGTCCAACCAGTACCCCATTCATTTGTATTATCTCCGGCGTTTGAAGCAGTAACTGTGACGTTAGTTTTATGTTTTGCAGCCGTGCTCCGCGCTATCTGAAAACTGCTGACCATGCTATTAGTGCTGGTAGTGAGGCAATTGTTTTTAACAAAAGTACTGTAGCTTGGCACAGCTATCGCAGCCAGAATGCCAGCAATAGCGACAACAATCATCAATTCCATAATGGTGAAACCATTAGATGTATAAAATTTGAGTTTCATTATTTTTATTCCGCACGCTTAAAAACTTCATAATCATTTATACTGCTAGTTATAGCAAATATTAAATATTACTGTAGCTTGATTAGATAAACGGTGGTGTTTGAGGGATGAAAGGCAAAACGCGTTTAACTATTGTGAACAGGTTCACATTCTAGATTATGACTAAATACGATTTCATTATTATTGGCGGCGGAATCATCGGCATGACAACCGCTCGAGAATTGGCCGCTCGCGGGGCAAGCGTTGCTCTTATTGATAAGGGCAAGTTGGGGCAAGAAGCCAGTTGGGCGGCGGGCGGGATAATATCATCTATGCGCCCGTGGTCAGAAAATCCCGCCTCAGCCGAGCTATCTGAACATGGCAAAATGTACTACCCGCAATATATAAAAGCATTGTTAGATGAAACCGAAGTGGACTCTGAATATGTGAAATCAGGGTTAATTATCATTGAGGCCAAGCATATTGCCGATATTAATCAATGGGCTAGTAGTAAGTGTATAAAAGTAATAGAAAAAATAAATAAAACAAGTGCTGAGATAAAGCTCCCGGAACGCGCTATTTTACTCCCGGAGATAGCGCAACTGAGACCACCCAGACTTATAAAGGCATTAATAAAGAGCTTGGAGCAGATGTCGGTTTCTATCTTTGAAAATACGGATATCACCAATCTAGTGAAAAGACATGGGCGTTGTGAACAGCTTGAGTTTAACGGCGGCAAGCTGTCAGCGGAATCGGTGATTATTACTGCTGGTGCGTGGAGTAAACGAGTATTAAATGACAAGTCTAGTGTTATGAGTATCCGACCGGTCCATGGTCAGATGATGTGTGTTAAGCCAGCAAAACCGTCATTGGAATCAATAGTCTTGGACGGTGGACACTATCTAATTCCCAGATTAGACGGACATGTACTAATTGGTAGCACCATGGAAGATATTGGTTTTAATAAAGAAACGACAATGACTGCGCAAGAAGAGTTACGAGGTTGGGCCACTTCTATCTGGCCTAGTCTGAAAAACGCAACACTAACTAAACATTGGTCTGGTCTAAGGCCTTCGACCGACACTGAAAAACCGTTTATAGGCCCAATTCCGGATTTTAAAAACCTCTATATCAATGCGGGACATTTTAGAAAAGGGATATTACAGGCCCCTTCATCGGCAATATTACTGGCAGATATGTTCTCAGGTTGTTCTTCCTTTATGGATATTAATCAATTTTCTATTAATCGACAGACAAATTTAGCTGAAATGGTGTGACTAATGATAATTCAACCTATGCGAACTCCACTTTATTCTTGGCTTCTATTATAATGCGTCCATGAGTCGAAAAAATGTCCAACAGGATTGTATGAGCAAAGATCAGAACACTATCAAGTCAAAATTACTCGAGTACGATATTAACCCGACGTTTCAGAGAAACGAGATTGCCAGAGTCCTGTTGAGTAAACCGCAACATTTATCAGCGGATCAAGTACTCTCACTGGTCAATGAGAATGATGGGCATGTCTCAAAGGCTACTGTATACAATACATTAAATCTTTTTGTAGAGAAGGGACTGGTCAGAGAAGTTGTTATTGATCCTGCGAGGGTTTTCTATGATTCAAATACGTCTTACCATTATCATTATTTTAATGAAGACACTGGTGAGCTATACGATTTTGAATCAGATGATATGATTTTAAATTCGAACTCCTCATTACCTGAAAATACAGTACAATCCGGTTTGGATATTGTTGTTCGAGTAAAAAATTCAACGTAATCTTTCTTTAATTTTTCACGATATGCCGGAATAGCTCAGTTGGTAGAGCAACTGTTTCGTAAATAGTAGGTCGGAGGTTCGAATCCTCTTTCCGGCACCAATTTTGATACATTATAAAGAAAACTAATAGCGCTACTGTACAGCGATGGTTTGTTACAAGCTTCAGTAGTTCGGAGTCTAATGTGACTTCGCGAGTATCAAGCTTGTCACTCCACTGCCAGGATGGTTTCGATTAGACTTGTGTGCCGGGACGTGAAGAAACTTTTTCATACCATTCCAATGTGTTTGTGTTTTCCTTAGGAATTTCAAATTCAGCGAATTTAGCAAAATCGACGACGACTAGCCCAGTAATGTCGGCCATGCTGTAGAAATTTCCGGCAACATATTCTGACTTAGAAAGTTGTTTTTCAAGGCGTTCGAAGAATACTTTTATACCATTACGTCCGCGTTCAATGAGCTCTGGAATTATCTTGTC
>TARA_R110002072_G_scaffold135791_1_pt1 | contig 12589 bp, 7 predicted proteins | sample TARA_R110002072 | Tara Oceans TARA_R110002072 (sample SAMEA4397118) | marine metagenome | biome: Polar Biome; feature: [SRF] surface water layer (ENVO:00010504); material: water (ENVO:00002006), including particulate matter (ENVO:01000060) such as... | depth 5 m | reverse complement strand
TTTCCAAAACAATAGGATGCTTTTCTGCAGACAATGTATCTCCGGTTTTAATATCTTTAAAACCAACAGCTGCACCAATATCTCCTGCTTCAATATAATCGATTGCATTTTGCTTGTTTGCATGCATTTGGTAGATTCTTGAAATACGCTCTTTATTTCCTGAACGATTGTTCAAAATATAAGAACCGGCATCAAGTCTTCCGGAATAAGCGCGGAAAAATGCCAAACGACCTACAAACGGGTCAGTAGCAATTTTGAACGCCAATGCTGCAAAAGGCTCTGTTACATCAGGTTTTCTAATTTCTTCTTTTTCAGTATTTGGATTAATACCAACGATACCTTCTTTATCTACAGGAGAAGGCAAATAACGGCATACGGCATCCAACAGGAATTGAACTCCTTTATTTTTAAAAGCTGAGCCACAAATCATGGGTATGATACTCATATCCATAACAGCAGCTCTTAGTGCTGCGTGAACCTCATCTTCTGTAATTGAATCTTCATCTTCCATGAATTTTTCAAGAAGATTTTCATCATACCCCGCTACTTCTTCTATAAGTTTTGCACGGTATTTTCTTACTTCATCTTTCATCTCCTCAGGAATCTCAACAACATCAAAGGTAGAACCAAAATTTTCTTCGTGCCAAACAATTGCGCGGTTTTTGACCAGATCTACAATGCCTTTAAAGTCCAATTCATCTCCAATAGGAAGTACAATTGGCACTGCGTTTGAACCTAGCATATCTTTAACTTGTTGACAAACAGCCAAAAAGTCTGAGCCTTGACGGTCCATTTTGTTTACAAAGCCCATTCTAGGAACTTTATAATTATCGGCAAGTCTCCAGTTAGTTTCAGATTGTGGCTCTACACCATCTACTGCACTAAATAAGAAAACCAAACCATCAAGTACACGAAGTGAACGGTTTACTTCTACCGTAAAGTCAACGTGACCCGGGGTATCGATAATATTAAAGTGATAGTCTTTTGCATCTTCAGTGGGTAGTGCGTTTTCTTTTGGAAAAACCCAGGTACAGGTGGTTGCGGCAGAAGTAATGGTAATACCTCTCTCTTGCTCTTGTTCCATCCAGTCCATAGTGGCTGCTCCATCATGAACCTCACCAACTTTGTGGCTCACCCCTGTATAGAAGAGAATGCGTTCAGTTGTAGTCGTTTTACCTGCGTCAATGTGCGCAGCGATTCCTATATTTCTTGTATATTTTAAATCTCTTTGTGCCATCGTAAATTAAAATCTAAAGTGTGAGAATGCTTTGTTTGCTTCAGCCATCTTGTGTGTATCCATACGCTTTTTAACAGCAGCTCCTTCTTCTTTGGCTGCAGATAAAATTTCCGCAGCAAGTTTCTGAGACATTGCTTTCTCATTTCTTTTTCTTGAATAAGAAATTAACCACTTCATAGCAGTTGAAATTTTTCTGTCTGGTCTGATTTGCATTGGGATTTGGAAAGTAGCTCCACCCACTCTTCGGCTTCTAACTTCTACGTGAGGCATTACATTTGATAATGCATCTTTCCAAGTCTCTAATCCCGATTTCTCATCGTTTTGTTTTTTTTCTTCTACGATGTCTATTGCATCATAAAAAACTTTGAAGGCAACCGATTTTTTACCGTCGTGCATCATCATGTTCACAAAACGCGTAACAAGTTGATCATTGAACTTTGGATCTGGTAAAAGCGGTCTTTTTTTGGCCTGTCTTTTTCTCATGTCTTCTCTTTAAAAGTTGTTAATTACTCTTTGGGCGTTTTGCACCGTATTTAGACCTGCGTTGTGTTCTGCCTGCAACACCAGCGGTGTCTAAGGCTCCACGAACGATGTGGTATCTAACTCCCGGCAAATCTTTTACCCTTCCACCTCTAACCAATACTATCGAGTGCTCTTGTAAATTGTGGCCTTCTCCGGGTATGTATGCGTTTACTTCCTTTCCATTGGTCAATCTTACCCTTGCAACTTTACGCATTGCAGAGTTTGGTTTCTTTGGAGTGGTCGTATATACACGCGTACACACACCTCTTCTTTGAGGACACGATTCTAAAGCAGCCGATTTACTCTTCTTGGTTATTTTGGCTCTTCCTTTTCGTACTAATTGTGAAATTGTTGGCATATATAATATTTGTTACTAGAATATAATAAAATAATCCCCTATTTTTAGGGTTGGCAAAGGTAGAAATAAATCTTAATTAATCAAATCTTAATTCATTAATTTTCAAATAAGTCTTTTTTTATTTTATTCTTTGCACGAAAAGGTCTTAACTTTCGTTTAATTACAACATTATATCCTTACCATTGAAATCCTATTTACATCTATTATTATACCTATATATATATACACTTTTTTCAGTGAGTGTATTCAGCCAAAAATTACATCTTAAAGTTGTGGGTATTGACAGTACAGAAACTGCTGCTTTGGAATCAAAAATTACAACAACAATTTTCTCTGATTTCCAAAGCTTGAAATCGGCTATAGATACTTTAAAATCAAGTCTTGAAAATTCAGGATATATTGAATCTGAAATAGTGGCATTTTCAAAGTCTTCAGACAGCAGCTTTTTGGCTCAATTTGAACTAAACACTCTTTACAATAAAATTATTTTGAGCAATATTGAAGATCTCAAAAAATTTGGGATCACAAAAAGAGAGCTGGAAAATATCTCCTTAAATTCCACATCAAATGAAATGACTATTGATTTCAAATACATTCAAACTGTTTTAAAATACCTGAACTCCAGACTCAGTGAAATGGGAGACCCGTTTGTGGTTCTTGAACTAGAAAATCTAATGCCCTCAAAAGACTTTAAAAATACGCTTCTGGCAAAGCTGACTATTACATCTCAAAAAAAACGAAATGTCACCGCAATACAAATTAAAGGATATGAAAATTTTCCAAGAGCATTCTTGCGTTACAGTATTGGCCTTAAAGAAGGTATGCTGTTTCAGCAACAAAAGATAAATCAACAAAGTTTGCTCCTGGAAAACCTTGGTTTTGTAAAAAACACAAAGCCTCCTGAAGTACTCTTTACAAATGAAGCAACAGAGATATATTTATATCTTGAAAAAGTTCCAAACAACACCTTTGATGGAATTCTGGGATTTGCTACAAATGAGGAAACAAATAAAATAGAATTAAATGGGTATCTCAATTTAGTATTAAGCAACAACCTAAATTTTGGTGAAAAATTAAATATACAATACAGAAACGACGGAAACCTTCAAGAACAATTTGAAGCGGCATTAGAATTACCTTACCTTTTTAAATCACCAGTTGGTATGGAAATGGGATTGAGTCTTTTTAAACAGGACAGCACATTTTCAATCGTAGAAAAAAACATTCTTACAACTTTTAGATTTGACACTAAAACAAAAGTTTTTGCCGGATACAAAGATTATGAGTCAAGCAATTTATTAGATGAGCAACAAGCCGGAGGGTTCATTCAGGACTATATGTCACAATTTTTTGTGTTTGGCGGTGGTTATATCAATTCACAGAGCAGTATACTTTTTCCAAGTAAAAGCCAAATTGTAATCAAAAACGAGCTTGGTAAAAGAGAAACTGCCACTTCAGTAACCCCACAATATAAAATAGACTTAAAAGTAAATCACATTTTTAATCTCAACAGTATAAATAGCATTTATTTAAACAACAATACCCGTTTTTTATCTTCAGAAAATTATTTAACCAACGAGTTATTTCGATTTGGAGGAATAAACAGCATTCGGGGATTTGAAGAAAATAGTATAGATGCTTCTTTGTTTTCTGTAATCAATACTGAATACAGATATTTGCTAAATCAAAACACGTACATTCATAGTATAACAGACCTTGCTTACTTTGAAAATAAAGTTTCAGAAATAAAAAGTCAGATTTATAGTTTTGGCCTTGGGGTGGGGCTTCAAACTAGGGCAGGCCTTTTTAAAGTCAATTTTGCAAATGGAACTTTTGAAGGGCAAAATTTCAAGTTTTCAAACACAAAATTACACTTCAGTTTAAGCTCTAAATTTTAAATTAAGTTAACATTAACAAAACTTTAATTTAATATAACACCAAATTTATGGCTTTAAAGTTGTTTTATTAGGTTTTAATTAAGAATTTTGGCGCAAGCTAATTTAAATAATACAATAAAATGACAACAAAGTTTAGAGGATTTTTAACGCTATTACTAGCGTTGGTTGTGCAACTTACTTTTGCTCAACAAAAAACAATCTCAGGAACGGTGACAGATGATATCAATTTACCGTTACCCGGGGTTAACATTATTATTAAAGGAACGATGACTGGAACACAATCAGATTTTGATGGAAATTACTCCATCAATGCTGAGCCAGGACAAACTTTGGTTTTCAGTTACGTAGGATTTTCCACACAGGAAGTGCCTGTCACCTTAGCAACCAATACTGTTAATTTAAAGTTACAGCCAGATGCCGCCGTACTTGATGCTGTTGTGGTAACTGGGTATACCCGCAGAAACCAAACAGTTCAAACTTCGGCTGTTGTAGCAATCTCTGCTGAAGAAATTAATCAATTAACACCAACAACAAGTATTGACAACCTTTTACAAGGTAAAGCTGCTGGTGTTCAGGTAACCGCTGCAAACGGTAAACCGGGACAAGGAGCATTTGTTAGAATTAGAGGAATGGGTTCACTTGTTGCAGGTGCATCCTCACCTTTATATGTTATCGATGGTGCTCCGGTGAGAGAGCAGGACCTTGCTTCAATTTCTAATGAAGATATTGAAAATATTACCATTCTAAAAGATGCCGCAGTAACCGCACAATATGGTTCACGAGGTGCAAATGGAGTTGTAGTAATAACTACAAAGTCTGGTAACAGAAACCGTGATGCAATTGTGAGATTTAGTTCTCGTTATGGTACCATCAGTAAAATTAAAGACAATTTTACGATGATGAATGCAGAGCAAAAAATGCAGTATGAAGCTGAAATGTTTGCTCTAGGCGTTGCTGCTGCAGGAACAAGACCTGGTGTTACAACAGAGCCCGGATCTGAAGAGAGACAATTTTTATTAAACAACTCTCGTGATTGGCAGGACATTATTCTAAGGGATGGTGTAATTCAATCAACAAATGTATCTTTTTCAGGTGGAGCTGAAAAAATGGATTATTTCTTTTCTGCCGGGTATGATAGAAATACCGGTATTATAGACAATATTAAAGGATTTGAAAGAATCAACAGTCGATTGAATCTTAATTTTGACGCTAAAGACTGGTTGACAATTGGTGCAAATGTGGGTTATACTAGATCTTTGAGTGATGAGCCGCGTGACCGTAATAACGTTCAAAACCCTTTTAGAGCAATGTATATTTACAATCCATATGAACCAGAGTTTCAATTGAACCCTGATGGAACAGTAGAATTGGATGAAAATGGAAATCCTATATACAACCCAACTCACCAAGGGTTCTCAATCAGAGGAGCTTTATTATCTGAGCCTGAAAATACAGTTACAAACTTACTATTAGCAAGCGTTAATACAACTGTTAAGTTCAGCCCAAACTGGAATTATACCTTCAGCGCAGCATTTAACCACGTAAACTTCAGGAGAGAAAGTTACTCTAAACCGGGTGGTATTCTTCAAAATATTATAGGAGATCCTGATTTTCCGGGCTTGAAAACCGATAATGGAGCACAAAGACTTGATATGACATTAAGTAATCGATTGAACTATAACATCAATACCGATAGTGGCCATAATGTAAATGTATTAGGTTTGTTTGAATACAACTTTAATGAGAACAATTTCTACAGAGTTACAAGTAGAGGTTTCCCATCTGCTGCTTTAACAACTCAAATTAATGCCGCAGAGGTAACCGTTGGTTCAACGAACAGAAACAGACTATCGCTAGTTTCATATGGTCTGTTTGCTGATTACAACTACAAGGAAAGATATCTTGCAAGTGCTTCTATAAGAACTGATGGATCTTCAAACTTTGGAAAAGGTAAGGAGTTTGGCACATTCTACAGTGGTAGTATTGGTTGGAACATAGCAAATGAAGAATTTTTTGCTGTTGACGCCGTAAATGACTTAAAGATAAGAGCTTCTTATGGTACTGTAGGTAATAGAAACGGAATAGATAGATATGCACCTCGTGATTTAGTAGCCTTTGGTTCTTATCCGGGTGGTTCTGCTACTATTCCCTCTAATATTGGAAACCCTGAACTTCAGTGGGAAACTACAAAAACATCAAACATAGGACTTGAATTAAACATGTTCAACAACCGTTTAAGAACTGTTTTTGATTATTTTGAACGAAATACTACAGACTTACTATTTAACATTCCAACTGCTCACGAAGCTGGTGTTCCAGGTGGTGGTATAGCAGGTAACCTTGGTGAAATTGAAAACAAAGGTTTTGAAATTTCTCTTCAAGCAGATATCATTAGAAAGCCGGGACTAATTTGGACCGTGGGAGGTAATGCTGGATTTATGAAAAACAAAATTATTGAACTTCCAGACGGAGAAGATATTGCTCCCCCAACAACTTTTAGTATACTTTGGAGAGAAGGAGAATCGCTTAATCAACATTATCTTTTAAGATATGCAGGTGTAGATCCAGATACCGGAAGACCATTGTACCTTGGTATTGATGGAAATGCTTACACTCAAGATGAATTAATTTCTCTATTCCCTGAAGATACAGATCACAGAGTTTTAAATGGAAGGTCTACTATACCTAAGGTAGAAGGTGGGTTCTTTAACAGTATTACTTATAAAGGATGGGGTCTTAGAACTGATTTTATATTTAAAACGGGCAACTACATCAATAACTTTGTTCGTGCTGCTATTGAAACTGACGGTAACAACCCTGCAGGTAACCACCACGTAGGTGCATTTAATTACTGGCAGCAACCGGGAGACACAAATGTCCTTCCAAGCCCAATATACAGAGCCGAAGTAATTGCATCAGATCGATTCCTAGAAAAGGGTGACTTTATTAGAATGAGAAACATAGTTCTTTCTTATACATTTCCTTCAGAATCTCTTGAAAGATCACCTATTAATTCTTTGAGAATTTACGCTCAAGGACAAAACTTACTGACCTTTACAAAGTTCTTTGGCGATCCAGAAGTAGGTATCTCTTCCGGAGAGACTATTAATTTTGTTAATACTGTTGCACCGGGTGAAGCAACTTTATTTAGTTACCCACAAACAAAGTCTATCCAGGTTGGTGTAGACGTAAGTTTCTAATTTAAAAAAAATAGAAAAATGAAAAAATTAGTTTATAAAATATTTAGTTTAGTATTTATCGCGGGTGTTTACACATCTTGTGATGATAGTCTGGACCAAATTCCTTTTGATAATTTATCGTCTGATACAGCTTTTATTACCGCTGCAGATTTTGAAAATGGTATCAGAGGAGTTTACAGTGGTCTAACTGCCCCGGGTTATTATGGGAGCAGTGATGCAGGATCTTTGCTTAGTTTTCCTGATATAATTTCAGACAATGTTACTCTTGCGCAAAGAGGCAGAAGGTCAAAAGCGTATTTACATGAATTTCAATACCTACCATCAGCCTCTCCAACAGGGTATTATGTCAATGCATATTCAGTTATTTTCAGAGCAAACAATATTTTGTTTCAATTGGAAGACTTTAACGGTGACAACAAATCAAATATTGAAGCTGAAGCCAGAGCTCTTAGAGCTATGGCACACTTTGACCTGGTTAGAACTTATGGTAAAATACCAACACAATCTGCAGATGCCAATGAATCTCTTGGTGTTGCTTATTTAACAGAACCTGATCCTTTGGTAGAGCCTGCTAGAAATACTGTAGGCGAAGTGTATCAAAACATAATAGAAGATTTAACTTTTGCTGTAGCAAACATTAATGCAGATAATTCTGAAGGTAGAATGGGCAGAGACGCAGTTAACATTTTACTTTCAAGAGCTTACCTTTATATGGGCCAATGGCAAAATGCTATCAATGCAGCAAACAATGTAACAATTCCAATTGCTCCAAGAAGCAGTGTTGTTGATATCTGGGAAGATTCATCTCAAGACGGTTTGGCTTTTTATATACCAAACGAAGCAACTGTGCTTAACCTTAATATTGGTGTTACTTGGAGTCAAGGTGGATTGACAAGTTTGATTCCTGAATATGTTGTTTCATTTGAGTTTTATAATAAATTTAACGATGAAGATATTCGAAAGGAAGCATATACTATGCCCGCGGCAAACAACGCGTCAGGTCTTCAGTTTAATGCTATCAAGAAACTTTTTGGAAGACCTGGTCAAACCAATGGATTAGTTGACTTTAAAATCTTAAGAGCAGAAGAAGCCTTACTTAATAAAGCTGAAGCTCAATTTGAACTGGGTCAAACAGGTCAGGCGCTATCTACACTTGACCAGCTTAGAAATGAAAGATACAGCTCTTTTGTGGGTGGAGAGGCAGGAAATGCTCTCAGAGATGCTATTCGCCTGGAAAGAAGACTTGAGTTTGCTTTTGAATACCAGAGATTCTTTGACTTGAAACGTTGGGGTCTGTCTATTCAAAGAGGCGCATTTGGTGATTTAGCTGACGGAACAGGAACTCCCTCTGAGAACCTGACATTGCCAGCCGGTGATATTAAATTTCAGTTGCCTTTTTCATCTAGTTCTTTAGATTTAAATCCAAACCTGGTTCAAAACCCCGGATACTAAATAGTAATTTTAAAAATATTTAATGATGAAAAATTTAAAATATATAATCACAATTCTTGTATTTGCTGCTTTAGCAGTTTCTTGTGAAACCTATGATGATTTTGATCAAGACAGATTACCGGTTGTTGGATTTACTTCAGCTGTTGGTGGACCAAATGCGATAGTACCCGAAGATGGAACTTTGGATAAGGAAATCAATGTGTTTGTTTCTGATGTATCTACATCAGACAGGACCTATTCAGTATTAGTTAATGAAGAAGAAACTGAATTAGGCTCTGAAAATTATACATTCGGAAATATTGTAATTCCTGCTAATGAAAGAACAGGAGTTTTTGTGGTCACTTTTTCTGATGTAAGTGTCACTTCAGACTTTCAACCTGTAAGGTTTAGAGTTGACAATTCATCAGGTATAGTTTCCGGAAGTGAAATAACAATACAAGTGAGAAATTAACTAATTTTTTTCTTGTTTTTGTAAAACCTAGAGAGGCTGCCAATAGACAGCCTCTTTTTTTATTCTTGTAAAAAAGTTTAATTTTAACATAGGTAAAAATAATTTTGGTAACTTTCTGGTAACATAAACTTAAAAAAAACCAAAAAATCGATTGAAAAAGTTGTTTTATTAAGTTTTTATTAAGACTTTTGGCATTGGCTAATTCAAATAAATTATAAAAATGAGAACAAAGTTTAGTGGAATTTTAACGCTATTATTGGCGTTTACCGTGCAACTAACGTTTGCACAACAAACAATCTCAGGTACAGTGACCGATGATATTGGTCTCCCGTTACCAGGGGTTAATATTGTAATCAAAGGGACAACTACAGGTACCCAATCTGACTTTGATGGAAATTACACCATCAATGCCAATGTGGGACAAACCTTAGTTTTTACCTATGTAGGTTTTGCAACTCAGGAAAGAGCTGTTACTGCCTCCACAACAAGAATCGATTTACAAATGCAGGCGGGTGAAGAACTCACTCAAGTAATTGTAACCGGTTTTTCGATTGCACGAGAAAAGAAAGCTCTCGGTTATGCCGTGAGTGAAGTTGCTTCCGAAAGTATCGAGCAGCGCTCTGAGGGCGATGTTGCCAGAGTACTTTCAGGGAAAAGCTCTGGTGTTGTAATAAACAACACAAGTGGTATCTCAGGATCTGCAACAAACATTAACATTAGAGGTTACAACTCGATTAGTGGTAGTAACCAACCTCTTTTTATTGTTGATGGTGTGCCAATTTCAAATGACACAAACACTGTAGGTAACTTTTTAGTTGGTAACAGTGGTTCCAGTCGTTCTTTGGATATTGACCCAAACAACATTGAAAGTATTTCAGTACTTAAAGGGTATAGTGCAGCTACACTATATGGTTCTGAAGGAAAAAACGGGGTAATCCTAATCACTACAAAAACAGGAACAAGCAAAGATGCTGTAAAGAAAACAGAAATTACTGTTATTCAATCAGTATTTAACAATGAAATTGCATCTTTACCTGAATACACTAAATTGTATGGTAATGGTTTTGATCAGGCCTTTGGAAACTTCTTCAGTAACTGGGGCCCAGGGTTTCACGCTGAAGGACTTGGTGGTTATTTAGACCCTACTAGTAACATCAATCCAGATGGTACTTTTCCTCACCCTTATGACAGAGCCGGTCTTGCCGATGTATTTCCACAGTTTCAGGGAGCAACTTTACCTTGGATACCTGTAAAAGATCACGTAAAAGACTTTTTCAGATCAGGACTTGCTTTAAACACTTCTGTTGCAATTGCAGGAAGTTCAGAAGATGGAAAAATGAACTACAGCTTTAACTACGGTCGCTTGGAAGATGAAGGGTTTACTCCCGGAAACAAAACTTCAAGAGACAACTTTAGTTTGGGTGGTAGAGCTCAATTATCAAATAAGTTTTCTGTGAGTGGTACTTTTAACTTCTCTATTACAGACTTCCAAACTCCACCGGTAGCATTTAGTAATGGTTCATCTGCACAAAATGGTTTATCTGTTTTTGGTGATTTATTTTATACACCAACAAACTTACCGTTAATGGACTTACCATTCCAAAATCCTGTTACTGGTCAAAGTGTTTACTACAGATCTGATGATCGTATTGTAAACCCTAACTGGACGGTAGCAAACTCTTATATAAATCAAAAGACCAATCGTTTCTTTACTTCAAGTTCATTGAACTATGAAATAAACGAAAACTTGAACATTTCTTACCGTTTAGGTTTGGATACGTATTCAGAAAACACTACTCAAGCTACAAACCGTGGTGGTGGTTTCCCTGCTTCTATTGATTTGGGAGAATACAGAACCTATAACTCTACAAATACTATTTGGGATCACAACATTATGTTAACCGGTAGTTATTCCTTAACAGATGATTTAGGACTTAACTTTACTGCGGGTGCAACTTCAAAATATGAAAGATTTGACCGTTTTGGTGTACGTAGTGAAGACCAAATTGTTTTTGGTGTATTTAGACACTTTAACTTTAGAACACAAGCTTCTACAGCTGAGGCGACTTTCTACAAAAACATTGTAGGTCTTTATGCCCAAGCAGATTTTGATTTCAAAAACTATTTATACCTAAACTTATCTGCCAGAAATGACTGGGTTTCAAATCAAATTGAAAATGATAAACTATACCCAAGTGCCAGTTTATCGTTCTTGCCTTCAGTTGCATTTCCAGGTATTAGAACTACAAACGGAATTAATTACTTAAAAGTAAGAGGTAGTTTTGGAACATCTGCAGGTTTTGCAAGTGGCTTCCCGGTTGCCAATAACTTAAACTTAATTTCACAGTTCTTCAACGATGGTGGTACAGATGATATTTCAAATACAACTTCATCTGTGTTAGGTAACCCAGGTTTAAAGCCTGAGCTTTATGAAGAAATCGAGGTTGGTTTTGAATCTCGTTTCTTAGACAACAGATTGTCCTTAGACTTCTCTTACTATGACAGAACAACCAAAGATTTGATTACTTCAAGACCTCTGGATCCTTCTACAGGTTTTACCAGTACTCAAGTAAACGTTGGTCAATTAGAAGGCTATGGATTTGAAATTGATTTAGGATTAAATCCTGTGCGTAATGAAGGTACCGGTTTTAACTGGGACATCAATGCAAACTATACTAAGTACAGAACAACTGTAATTGATTTAGGTGAGGATTTTGAAGAAGGTGCCAGTTTAGGTATCTCAGGATTTACAGATTTAGGTAACAGAGCTTATGAAGGTCTTCCTTTTGGTACTATTGCCGGAACTCAAGTTGCCAGAGATGAAAATGGAAACCTTTTAGTTGATGCAACAGGTAATTACCTTTCTGAAACAGGTGTGAATCCAATTGGTGATGCTACTCCAGACTTTATTGTTAACGCCTCAAACAGCATGAAATGGAGAGGATTTAACTTTAACTTCTTGATAAGCTACCAGCATGGTGGAGATATTTTCTCAAACACCATTGGTGGTCTATTGGCAAGAGGTATCACAAATGATACAGACGATCGTTTAAATACCTTTATTTTACCGGGTGTAAAAGAAGATGGAACACCCAATGACGTTCAATTGAATGCTTCTGCATACTACTTTGACAACATTGGATTTGGTCCAACTGAATTAAGAATCTATGATGGTTCTGTAATACGTTTAAATGAAGTATCCTTAGGATATGATTTCCCTAAAAAATATTTAGAGAAAACTCCTTTTGGTTCAGTTACGTTCACATTAGCAGGTTACAACCTCTATTATGACGCAATCAATACTCCAGACGGTATCAACTTTGACCCTAACGTAATTGGTGTGGGTGTTGGTAACGGTAGAGGTCTTGATTTCTTGAACGGTCCTAGTGGAAAGCGTTATGGATTCACAGTTAAAGCATCATTCTAAAAAAAAATAAAACAATGAAAAAATTAAAAATATTTATACTGGCC
>TARA_R110002072_G_scaffold5527_5_pt1 | contig 12596 bp, 13 predicted proteins | sample TARA_R110002072 | Tara Oceans TARA_R110002072 (sample SAMEA4397118) | marine metagenome | biome: Polar Biome; feature: [SRF] surface water layer (ENVO:00010504); material: water (ENVO:00002006), including particulate matter (ENVO:01000060) such as... | depth 5 m | reverse complement strand
AGTTAGTGATGCTTATTTGAAGGAGCCTCAAAGCGTTAGCGCCGATCGACGTGTCGGGAGACCGAATAGGGCTCGCGGCCTAGAGAGGGTAGCCCGGAGGGCCGCAAGCAGCGGGACAAATAAGTATCGCTCACTTCTGCGAGCCATACAGTCAAAACTAGCCCTTTGATTGTCTCAGCAGGATTAGCGAAGCAAAGAGTCTCGGAGTCAGAAAACCTCTAACTCCAATTACTTTGCTAAAGCTAAAATCAAGAGAAAACTATTCTCGAATGATCACCGGTAGTTCGCGGATACCGTGGATAAAGCTAGAGCGCAAATACACGGGATCACCAACCACTTCGATCTTAGGAAAGCGCTTCATAATCTCTTCCCACAAAACATTCAGCTGCATTTCACCCAGACGATTGCCAACACACCGATGAATACCAAAGCCGAAAGATAAGTGTTTGCGCGGATTTACGCGGTCAATAATAAACTCGTCTGGCTTCTCAATCTCCGAGCTGTCTCGATTGCCGGAGATGTACCACATCACAATCTTGTCATTTTTCTTAATTTGCTTGCCGGACAACTCGACGTCCTGGGTTGCCGTACGGCACATATGGGCCACCGGTGATTGCCAGCGAATAATCTCCGGCACCATTTTTGGAATCAGGCCGGGATTTTGTCGTAGCTTTTCATATTCTGCGGGATTCTGGTTTAACGCCAACACACCACCGGAGATAGAATTTCGGGTTGTGTCATTGCCACCCACGATCAATAGCAGCATGTTGCCGAGGAACTCATTCGGCGTCATGTTCTTCGTCGCCTCGCCATGCACCAGACTAGAGATCAGATCATCACCGGGCGTTTCTCGCGCGGCACGCTCCTTCCAGACAGCGTCGAAGTATTCAAAACATTTCCACAATTCCTGAAACCCTTCCTCAGGCGTTTCAAAAAAGTCAGGGTTGCCAAGGTTCTCAACGGTATCGGACCAGTGAATCAGCTTGTGCCGGTCTTCCTGGGGAACGTCAAATATTGTGGCCAGCATTTGACCCGTTAACTCTACTGAAACCTCCCGAACCCAGTTGAACTCCTGATTGCGCGGTAGATTGTCGAGGATTTTTCCGGCACGTTCTTGAATCAAGCCCCGCAATTCCTGCAGGCGTTTTGGCGTAAACGACGGCGCGACAACTTTGCGCTGCTCGTCGTGCTTGGGAGGGTCTTCCATAATAAACATGGGTAAATGGAAGGGAGAATCTGAAGCCGGCGTTTCCGTCGGCCTACCGCCCAGGCGAATGCCACCCTTGTCTATATCGGAGGAAAACAGTTCATGGTGACTGTCGATATACATAATGTCTTGATAGGAGGTCGCGGACCAATAGGGGCCGAACATGCTTTCCGGCGTGTAATGCAGCGGATCTTCAGCTCGCAGGCGGTCAAAGTAAGGTTTGAACTTATCGTGCTCAAACAACGACGGATGGGCAGGGTCCAGTGACTCAAGCGGGATTGAATAGGGATCCACATTAACATCGATCGCCCATTTTGCCTGGGCTTCCCGATTTGTGATTTGCATGTTCTCCGCATCTGTATCAGACATGTCGCAATTACCGCTAGCTTGAAACGGTTAATCTTAGAGGAGTCCGAAGCACCTATTCAATGTAATATTGAACTCAGTATCAGTAACCTTTCATCTACCGGTAAGGGAATCATCACTATGAGCCACTATCTCATTGCACAAATCGACATAGTAGATCGGGAAACCTACGCAAAATATGAAGCAGGTTTTATGGACATTTTCTCTCGCTTTGATGGCACGGTCCTGTCCGTAGACGAAGCACCCAAGTTATTAGAAGGTAGCTGGGCCTACACCCGCACCGTGCTGATTTCCTTTCCTTCTGAACAACAGGCGTTGGATTGGTACCAGTCCGATGACTACCAGGAATTAGCAAAGTTTCGCTTCGCCGCCAGCAGCGCAAATATTGCGATGATTAAAGGGCTTGATTAGAGGGCTTGAGTAAAGCCAGACTTCTTCCATTGTTGCCCGGGGTGAAGATCCTCCCCAGGCGACCCGACCCGGAACCACTGATGCGTCTTATTAGCCTTGTTTTTGCTTTCCTTGCCTTGTCCAGTTTCAGCAGTGCCGCCAACAGTGCCGCCAAAAATGGCGCAGACAAAACTACTGACAATGCTCAAGACAATATTGTGATCCTGTTGTCCTGGGATGGCATGCGTCATGACTTTCCGGATCGAGGTGATTACCCTGCCCTAAAGCGCATGGAACGGGAGGGCATTCGTGCCGGACGGTTAACACCCGTCTATTTATCAAATACATTTCCCGGCCACGTGTCTCTTGCTACTGGAGCTGAACCCAATGTGCACGGCATCGTGGACAACGTCTTTTATGATCGGGAAAAGGGTTTGTATGCCTACAGCGGCGACGCGGATTGGCTAAACGCTGAGCCCCTTTGGATCACCGCAGAAAGACAGGGTGTCAAAACCGCCACCTACTTTTGGGTTGGTTCCGAATCCGATTGGCGCGGTCAGGGTACCAGCTATCGAATGGCACCCTTTGACGGCTGGAGATCCGAGGCGGACAAGGTTGATAAAATCATCGAGTGGTTAGATTTACCGGAAACAGATCGACCTGGGCTTATTGTGTCCTATTGGAGTGGCGCTGATACCGTTGCCCACATGAAGGGGCCGGATCATGTAGATATTGCTGAAAAAATATCCGACCAGGATGAGGAGTTAGGCCGCCTGCTCAGCGCGATAGACACGCGTAATCTATGGTCTCGCACCACGTTAGTTATTGTTAGCGACCACGGTATGACCGAAGTCACAGAATCCGTCGAAATCAAAACCGCCCTTGAAGCGGCTGGTCTCGACGTTCGTGTCACCGGTGGCAGTGCAGCCCAGCATCTGTTTTTGAATAGAGTGCAAGACCGGCAGGCGGTTTTGAAAGTGCTTGCCATGCAACCACACATTCAGGTGTTAGAGGGTGACCAGATTCCAACAACCCTGGCTGCACCAAACCGTACCGGCGATATTGTCGTGACAACTACGCCGCCCTACACCTTTAGCCGGGCTGAGAAATTTTTAGATAAAGCGATTGTATTCTTCTCACCATTATTGAGCTGGAGCAAAGGGTCCCATGGCTATGATCCAGCGTTGCCTGACATGGGCGGCATATTTTTCGCAATGGGTAACGGCGTGACAAAGGGGAAACAAATAGAGGCCGTTCATCAGTTAGAAGTTGCGCCAACGGTCACCCGCTTGTTGGGTATCAATCCGCCGGCAAACGCGAGTCGAGCAGGCATTTCTCTGGACTAGCTAGTGATCATGGCCGTGGGGGCGCGCTGCAAACTCCTCGGATCTAGCGGCCAGATCAAGCTCAGAACACAGTGATTTGCTTTCGAGCATATCCGTGAGGGCTCCAAGGAAACAATCAAAATAAGGGTATTCAACCTCACCGCCTTTTTCGATTTTGGCAGCGCTATTGTTAGCGCGTTCCCATGCCTCAATTTGATTTATCAGATGAGCCCGAAACTCGTCCCAGGTGTAATGACCCGCTTCACAAAGTACCCGGGCCATACCAAAGATACGACTTTGCCAGGGGGCTTCGAAGATCACTTCTCCGTTTGCCATGGGTGGCTCGACCTGTCCTGTTAGTTCCATATCTGACATCTAGAGCACCTCGACACCAATCATTGAATCCCGACTAATTCGATCCGCTAACTCAGATTCCGTATAGTCTCCGATGTTCTCGGCGACATCCGCCGGCGGCAGCGGCAGAACAAGATAACGAATCTCTGCGCTTGAATCCCAGACTCGAATATCAACCGAATCCGGAATAACAGTACCCATTTCTTCCAGCAGCGTTCTGGGTTCTCGAACTATCCTCGATCGATAAGCTGGATCTTTGTACCATTTAGGAGGCAGCCCCAATACTGCCCAGGGGTAACAAGAACACAGGGTGCAAACGACCACGTTATGTTGCTCCGGGGTATTCTCAACCACCACCAGTTTTTCGACCTGACCACCTTCCAAATTAAATTCTGCTATCGCTTCTGTCCCAGCCTTAAGTAAGCGCGCTTTAAATTCTGGATCACGCCAGGCCCTGGCAACAATTTTGGCTCCGTTCATTGGGCCAACTCTTTCGCTGTACCTGGCAATCACTTCATCAACGGCGGTGGGCGCAAGTAAGCCTTTCTCCAGCAGCAGCGATTCAATCGCCTCGGCTCGAATTGCCTGGGGACTGGGCGGTTCATGCTCATGGCTGTGGTTGTGGTTCTGATTCTGGTTCTGGTCGTGGTCGTGGTCGTGGTCGTGGCTCATTTATGACACCTGGCGGTCGATTACACTCTATTCAGCGAGCTTGGATTTAGAAAGCCCGGATATAGAAAGCTCGGATATAGAAAGATTCGGTTTAAGAAGATAAGGTTCAAACAGATCAAGACATAGGCTCATCGATTCACTGGCCTGCCCCCACAATGTTTCCCCGGTAAATTCCACGGTGTACAAATGTTGGGGCTGCTCACCTTCCCCATGGGCATTGGTGTCCGGGTATACCCAGCCACCATGACAGGCGACAACTCGACCCACCTTACCCCTGGCGTAGGCCGGTAATCGGGTGTGTCCAGGTTTAGAGTCAGCCGCGGTCATTACCAGGTCATCAACGGTATATTGCGGAGAGGAAATCCTTCTCTGGGATCCCGGCGCTTCGGCAAGATGCCCCATTGGCTCGGGCTCGGTTTTGGGTCGCGCCGCCACCCGTGCTGCGGAACTACCGCCTAGGGATTCGTATCGTTGGGATATTTCATCGCTGGTTAAAACACCGGCTTCCACCAATCCAGTTTCGAGCCCACCGAGCCAACGGCCATAATAGCCATCATTCAGGTAGCAAACCGGATCTATTCGTTCGATAAGATGGCGGAATTGATCCGCGTTCAGAAATGCGCCAGCTGCGCCACTCGCCAGCATAATGGCAAACACCTTGGCTTCCCAGGGCGCATGAAATACCGGTTCGTCGGCTTCAACCGCAACGGCGCCGAATCCATGTTTGCCGCCCAGGTCATGTATGCCATCCACAGCACAACTCCGATTGAGTTTGGTCCATCATAACGAGATGGGTGGCCTGCGGGGAAGGCTTAACTAATTTCCCGGGTGGAACGGAAGCGGATATCTGGCCATCGCTCTTCGGTAAGGGACAGATTCACTCTGGTCGGGGCCAGGTACGTCAGATGACCGGCGCCATCCATGGCCAGATTTGCCTCGGCTTTGCGTCTAAAATCCGCCAGCATTTTCGGATCGTCACATTCGATCCAGCGAGCGGTTGTCGTACTCACGGGCTGGTACACACATTCAACCTTGTACTCATCTCGCAGGCGAAACACGACTACATCAAACTGCAAAATACCCACGGCGCCTAGAATCAAGTCGTTATTAGCCAGGGGCATAAACACCTGGGTCGCACCCTCTTCAGACAGCTGGGTTAATCCCTGACGTAGTTGTTTAGTTTTGAGTGGATCTTTAATTTGAACCCGCCGAAACATTTCCGGGGCAAAATGGGGAATGCCGAGGAACCGGAAATCTTCTCCTTCGGTAAAGGTATCTCCAATTTGAATGGTGCCGTGATTATGCAGCCCGAGGATATCACCGGAGATCGCCAATTCAGTTTGAGCACGCTCACCCGCAAGGAAAGTTACCGCGTCACTGATGCGAACATCCTTGCCGTTACGCACGTGGTGCATTTTCATGCCCTGTTCGTATTTGCCAGAACAGACTCGTAAAAATGCTACCCGGTCCCGGTGTTTTGGATCCATATTTGCCTGAATCTTAAACACAAAACCTGAAAATTTATCTTCCCTTGCGCCAACCAAACGGGCATCTGACTCTCGATCCAAGGGTGCTGGAGCATACTCAACAAAACCATCCAGCATTTCCATCACACCAAAATTTCTAAGCGCGGTACCAAAGTAAACGGGAGTAAGTTTTCCCTCGCGGTATAGATCAAGATCAAATTCATGACTTGCGCCACGCACCAATTCAATCTCGTCAGCAAATTCGTCAACCAGGTCACCCAGCAACGCTCTTGCGGCATCACTATCCAAGCCTTTGATGATTTCCGGCTCGGAAAGCACTTCACCTTTGCCGGGCACAAATACATGGATCTCGTCGGTGTAGAGGTTATAAACCCCTTTAAACCGTTGCCCCATACCAATCGGCCAGGTGATAGGTGCACATTGAATACCCAACACTTCTTCAACCTCATCCATCACTTCGATGGGGTCGCGAATTTCCCGGTCAAGTTTATTCACAAAGGTCAAAATGGGTGTGTCGCGCAACCGGCAAACGTCCATTAATTTAATGGTTCGTTCTTCTACGCCCTTAGCGCCATCAATCACCATCAATACAGAGTCGACCGCCGTCAGTGTTCGATAGGTATCTTCCGAGAAATCCTCGTGACCAGGCGTATCTAGCAGATTAACGGTCCGACCCTTGTAGGGGAACTGCATCACCGAGGTAGTAACGGAAATACCCCGCTGCTTCTCCATCTCCATCCAGTCCGAGGTCGCATAGCGGTCAGACTTTTTGCCCTTTACTGTCCCTGCCATCTGGATCGCGCGACCGAACAACAACAGCTTTTCGGTGATTGTCGTTTTACCGGCATCCGGGTGAGAAATAATGGCGAACGTTCGTCGCTGATCAACTTCTTCGATGATGGACATGACTGGGGGCTAAAGCGGAAAGGCGGGCATTATACACAAGTTCAGACGATGGATAGTGACGAGCTAATTTCCAGCGCTAAATTCCAAAACAAAGACCAAGGCGTCTTCACGACCCTCCTTATCCGGATAATAACCTTTGCGCCGGCCAACCTGTTTAAACCCAAGTGAACTGTAGAGGCTGCAGGCCACTTTATTAGATGGCCGAACTTCGAGAAAGACGCAGCTAGCACCACTCGACTCAGCACACTTCAGCATATGCGCGACCAGGATTCGCCCAAGCCCATCCCCTTGAAACTCCGGGGAAACGCATACATTCAATAGATGTGACTCACCGGCAGCGACTGACAAGATCCCATGGCCCAGGGTCCTGTGCTCTCGCTTGATCAGCCAGCACTCATTACCCGATCGCAGGCAGTCCTGAAAAATGCCCTCTGTCCAGGGGTAGGAATAGCTCAGACGCTCATTTTCGATCACTTCAGGTAGATCGCCATAGGACATTGGCAATATACGGAAATCGAGCTGCACACTACTCACGGCGGATGGCTCCCCGCAACTCCTTTAAACCCTGCCAGAGGACTTTTCGTTCTCCGCTTGCGGAGAAGAAGTGGTCGATTTCCGGCAAACTCCAGAGGGTTTTTCCTGCCGCTTTGTCCGCTAACTGGATCGGCTGATAAGTTGCCACAGCCTGACCGTGAATCAATTCTGTCGGCTCGTCCCCAAAGGAGAGGATTTGATTTTCAAGGTTCCCCAGGTTCTGCTGCAGAACCTGTCGCGCCTCCTCTTTGGACTGCGAGATATGGGCGGATTTCACCATTGGCCAACGAAAATCGCTGATCCTCGGGGCTGACTTTTCCCCCCTGAGGGCAAAATATAGGCTGGTTAAAAAGCGCTGATGATGATCCGGCAATCGAGCTAGATCCGCTGAATAACTGGATGCAATGGTTAAGCATGGAAAATGAGTAAATATGAGTAAAAAACTTGGGCCCAACTGGACCGGCGGGAATGCGGCCACATTTGACGTGGGTGCTTTTACGCTGGGCTGCTCTGACACCCCCAGGGATTGTCTGACCTGGGCCAGATTTGAAGTTCCAGCTGCCACCTTCTCGGAAGACTGTCCCGCCTTGCGATCGGATGGCACTCCAGTCGGAATTCCAGTCGGCACCTCTGACGGTAAGCCAGTCGTTGAGTCAGCCCTCATTGCAACTACCGCTTCCAGTTCAGCTTTTGATTGGCGCGGTGGACGACGACGCCAGACGTCAATGCCCATTAGCTCCAAATACTGGTGATTTCTCATTCGCTGAAGATGACCCGTTTCCGGTGGGTTTTCAAGAGACCGCGCGGTTGGGGTTGTGCCACCGCATCAAGGACTCCTGCATGGTAGACGCCACAAGCATGCCGTCAGCCGTGAACATCATGCCGCGATTATAGCCCCTTGCGGCACTCGATTGTGGCGCATCAAGGGCATATAACAACCATTGGTCCACTCTTACCGGGCCATGAAACCACATGGCATGGTCCAAACTCGCACTTTGCATATCCTTCCGCTCAAAGTTGCCTCGGTGGGGCAGTCGAGAGGTGGATAGCAACGCATCGTCAGACTGGTAGGTCAGAAGCGCAGCATGGAGCAATCGATCTTCACTGGGAATTGTGCCATTAGCCCGAAACCAACTATGTTGGTAGGGCGATAGGGGCTTATTTTCCATCACCGCTTTGTATTCTGCGAGATGGGTAATAAAGCGGTCCTCTCGCATTGCATCGGTAATCATCTCATCGGTCGGCGGCACCAGATTCGGCATCTCACTCTGGTGGCTAAGGCCCTCTTCCTCTAACTGGAAGGACGCATCCATGCTGAAGATCGCCTTTCCGTGTTGAATGACCGCAATACGTCGGGTGGTAAATGACCTCCCATCCCGGATGCGATCCACAGAAAAAACAACCGGTACTCGAGCATCACCGGGTCGCATAAAATATCCGTGGAGTGAATGGGGTGGGCGGTCAGAGTCCACTGTCCGGCCCGCTGCCATCAGCGCCTGGGCCATGATTTGACCTCCATAAAGCCGCCCGCTTCGCCCCTTCGGGTGGTGACCCCGGAACAAGTTAGCTTCCACCTGTTCAATATCCAAAATGTCGATAAGCTCTGCCAATCGGGGGTGCACCAGGTTGACTCCTTGTGTGAATCGAATGCTGTAATTGAAAATTGCTGTCGTGCTGATTGGCTGACAACCTTGCATTGTCGTCGGCCAGTGATCGAGAATGAATCTTTACCCAAACCCGTAGGTGACACAACCTTGTTGGATCTGAGATTTTTTGCTCCCCAGTCCATAACTGAGGAGGCCAGGGCAGCCAGCGTAAAGTTTTGGCTAGGCGAAAGCGCCATGCCGCCTGAAATTGCCGCGCAACGAGCCTCCCAGGTCATCTGTCATGGGATGTTCGACAATCAACTGATCGGAATCGCCAGCGGCTACGTCAATGTTTCAGAGTCCCTGAAGCAGCCCTATTTTCAGTACCGAACCTTTATCAGCAACGCCCATCGACACAAAGGCCACGCCAGTAAGATGCTGTTGAGAAGTTTTGAAGGCTTGTCAGATTTCTTCTGCCGTCAGGAAAACCCCGCGGCCATTGGTGTGCTGCTTGAAATACCTCCTACCCTGGCTCCGCTGAATGACCACCTGGTATGGCCCGAGACACAATTCCACTTTGCAGGTGTCGCCGACGGGGGCAGCCACCTTCGAGTGCGGTACTTTGAGCAGGTCAAGATGAAGGGGGGCAAAGTTTAGTGCAAAAGAGCATCAACAAAGATGGCATTGAGTTCTCACTCAACTGGCCCCTGGTACCCGCTGATGTCCAGGAACAGACAATTGCACTGTGGGAAGCCCATAACGCCCTGCCCGCCAATACGGATACTGCGGTCCGGGCTCAACAGGCCATTGCCTTCGCAAAAGATAGCAAAACCGGTAATCCACTCGGCGTCGCAACCGTACAACTTGAACATATGGACTGGGTCGGGCAGCCAATGTTCCGCTACCGAACCTTTGCCATAAGGGACGCGAGATTGCGCAGCATCAGCGTTCAGATGGTGAACTATGTATTTGATCTGTTGACGACTTATAGCAGCGACACCGGCCAGGGTGGCGGACTCTACATGGAGATTGAAAACCGCCAACTCATGCAACATCAAAATGAAGGGGTTTGGTTCGAAAGTCGCTGTTCATACATCGGATTGTCACCGGAAGGCTGGCACCGTCGTGTGAGGTATTTTCCCCACGCGAGACTCTCACTATAGGGTCGTCACTAACTTCTTACATTCGCCCTACAAATAACTTCTCTAGATGTCGCTAGAGCATTGCTTGGCGGGCCCAAACGGGCTAGTTTTAGCTTCTCGAGTTGACTCAAAAAAAAGGCGATCCTGTGGGTAGCGGCAACACGTCCGACTCTTTTAGCAGTAATCAACCAGTGCATCTTATTGATGATCCCGATCTATTACTCCGGGGTGAATTTAGTCGCGACGGGTTTGACCTGATTATCACCGGTCCTAACGGCCAAGTTGCTGTTATTGCTGACTATTTTTCCTTTGACCCACCCCCAAACCTCATGCTCCCAAATGGTGCAGGGTTTTCACCTGCCCTGGTTCGGTCTTTGCTTCACGATGTCTTTGATGAAGCATTGTATGCCGGGCCCGCTGGCGGCGCGGCTCAGATCGCCATTGGCAAGGTTGCCTTCATTATTGGGCAAGTGATCCGTACAGGGGCAAACGGCAAAGAAGTCCTGCAGCGCGGCGACATTCTTTATAAAGGTGACGAGATAGAAGTGGTTGGCGCCGGTAGATTACTCGCCCGCATGAATGACGGCACCACCTTTCGACTCGGCCAGGATGCAAGGGCGATTCTGAAGGATTTTGCCTACGACGAAGCTGCCAAGATTGGTAATTTTGAAGCCAGCGTTGTTCGCGGTGGATTTAGCTATAAGAGTGGCGGCATTGGCAAGTTCAATAATGGTGGCAACCATTCAACGATCAGCACACCAACAGCGGTCATCGGAATTCGTGGTTCCGAACTCGACGGAACCGTTGGGAGCTCCGGTGAAACCATTGTCATTCATAAATCAGGTATTCTGACGGTCACCGATATCAACGGGAATAATCCCGTTGAGCTGACTGTACCCGGCAACACCTCGGTTATCGTCTTGAACGGTAACCCTTCATTTACACCCCAGGCTTCTCCAGAACAGCAACAAACCGTACAACAGGCACTACCTCCGCCCGATTCATCTGAAGAGGATGCCGCGGAAGAAGCAGACGAAGCAGCCGAAGACGAAGCGGCAGCAGATGCTGAAACTACCGACGATGCGCCCGCCGATGCAGGCGAGGGAGATGAGGGTAGTACCGATCAAGAAGCTGGCGGCGACGAGGATGCCGCTGAGGGTGAGGGAGACGAAGCTTCTGAGGAGGACGCTGACGCAGAATCCGAAGATGAGGCTGGCGAAGATGAAGCCGGTGATGACGAAGCCGGTGAAGAAGGCGGTGAAGAAAGCGAAGGTGAAACAACCGACGCATCCGAGGGTGAATCAGGTGACGCCGGAGCTGAAGGCGGCTCCGATGCTTCGGCAGATGGCTCTAGCTCCGCTGACGGCTCTAGTTCCGCTGATGGCTCTAGTTCCGCTGATGGCTCTGATTCCGCTGACGGCTCTAGTTCCGCTGACGGCTCTGATTCCGCTGACGGCTCTAGTTCCGCTGACGGCTCATCCGAAGGATCTGATAGTGCGGGTAGTGATAGTGCCGGTAATGATAGTGCAGGAACTGACGGTACATCCTCCGGATCGACGACAGGTAGCACATCTGGGACTGGTACTTCGACATCAATCTCGGGTACCGGGACGTCAGGCAGTAGTGGTACAGGATCAACCGGCGGAACTACCGGGACTGGGACTTCCGGCACTGGCAGCACAACAACTCCCCCCACCGGCAACCAAAACCCCACGACGCCAACCCAGGAACCGCAACTCCCCCCGGACAACCCTCCGGTTGCAACAAATGATGCAATTGCGATCAATTCTGCAGCGAGTATCGAACTGGGCACATTGATACTGTCGAACGACACTGATCCCGATGCGAACCAAAATCCGACGCTCACGAGCATCACTTCAACCGGCAGCCAGGGTACTGTGACCTTTGATGCGGCAACCCAGAGCATCATTTATACGCCCAATGCAGCCCAGTTCGCAGCCTTAGGCGCTGGTGTAACCGCCACTGATCAATTTACCTACCAAATTCAATCCGGCAACCTCGTTGATACTGGCACGGTAAGTCTGACCCTTACCGGCGTAAACGACGCGCCAATTGCGGTCAATGATACTTACACCACCGACGAGAATACGATTCTCAACGTTCCGGCCCTTTCGGGCCTGCTCGCTAACGACTCAGACCCAGATAGTGGTGATACCTTCACGATTACAGGCGCAACTGTCACGAGTAGTGATCAAACGCCAATCGCCATTCAGGCGGACGGTTCCTTCGATTTTCTGACTACCAGTTCTCCTGGGATAGATGCCCTTGATGCCGGAGAATCATTTACCTCCGAGTTCACCTATGTCATCACCGACAGCGGCGGTTTGAGTTCCACGGCGACGGTTTCAATTCTGGTGCAGGGCGTCAATGATTCGCCCGTCACAACAGCAGATGCCGCTTCAGTTCTTGAAGGTTCGTTGACGAACATCTTGCCGCTAGCGAATGATACGGACCCGGAAGGAGACGCACTCAGTATTGTCAGTGCGACCGCCACCTCAGGTACCGTGACGGTATCAGCTGATGGAACAAGCATTGACTACCTGGCGCCCAATACCTTGAGTGAGGGACAAGTTACCCAGGAAATCATTACTTACACTGTCTCAGAC
>TARA_R110002072_G_scaffold168312_1_pt1 | contig 12596 bp, 8 predicted proteins | sample TARA_R110002072 | Tara Oceans TARA_R110002072 (sample SAMEA4397118) | marine metagenome | biome: Polar Biome; feature: [SRF] surface water layer (ENVO:00010504); material: water (ENVO:00002006), including particulate matter (ENVO:01000060) such as... | depth 5 m | reverse complement strand
TTGATGATCTGAATAACAAACTATTTTTTGATCAACATCTACAAAGCCTTGATACAAAGGAAAAACAATAGTTTCATAATGAACTTCCTTTTCAGAATCATCAAAAATATCATGAAAACGTTTTGCTTGTTGTTCGTTTGCACAGAATATATAACTGGTAAAACCTCCTTTATGATATTCCTCTAAATTATCAATTAACAACGTAAATTGTTTGTTAAAAGAAGGTTGAGGAATGGTGTTAAATTCTATTTCTTGTGAAGTTTCTAGAGCCTTTTTATTATTATTCGTTCCAAAATCAACCAAGCTAAATTCTTGTAATTGATTTTTTATAAACTCACCATTACAAAATAATTCGCTTGGTTGTGCGTGTTTTATTTCTTTGGATAAATCATTAAATGCGATTTCTGCTTTTTGGAAAAATTTATCTAAATTTCCAATCATCAAATCGATGTTCTTACTAAAAATGATGGTTTTTGAAGAGATGTATTTTAAAAAACTTTCTCTTTTTTCTTGCAATGTCTTGTTCTCAACATTGGGCATGATAGAAACTTTTTTCAACTTTTCTGTTGATAATTGTGTTTCTACATCAAAAGTTCTGATACTATCAATTTCGTCGCCAAAAAATTCAATTCTAAAAGGTTCATCATTAGAAAAAGAAAAGACATCTATAATTCCACCTCTTACAGAAAAATCTCCAGGTTCTGTAACAAAATCTACCCGTTTAAATTTATATTCGAATAAAACTTCGTTTACAAAATCTAACGATAAATTTTCTCCAACAGCAATTTTTAACGTGTTTTTTTCGAGTTCTTTTTTAGTAACAACTTTCTCAAATAAGGCTGTTGGGTAGGTTACAATTATAGCCGGTTTTTTTCTTGAATTTATTCTATTTAATACCTCTGAACGTAACAAAACATTGGCATTGTCTGTTTCTTCAATTTGATAAGGTCTTTTGTAAGATGCAGGATAAAAAAGCACATTTTTATCACCTAAAAGTTGCTCTAAATCGTTTAAATAATAGGCAGCTTCTTCTTTGTCATTAAAAATTAAAAGGTAAGGTTTGTCTGCTTTTTTAAATGTTTCTGAAATCACAAAAGACAATGAAGATCCTACCAAATTCGAGATTTGAAAACGGCTCTTATCTTCTTTTAAGTATACATTTAACTGCGAAACTAACGCAGATTTTTGATATTGATTTACAATATTCTGGACAGTCAAAGTAAAATTTTTTTTACAAATGTAGTTTTCTTTGATAAAAAAAAAGATTTAATCCTCTTAATTATTTCAGAAAGTAATATTTTTACGTAAAATATGTTATCCTTAGTATAAAATAATAAACATGAAGAACTTAGTACTAATTTTTGCAATGGTTGTTTTTTTCTCTCAAACTATAATTGCTCAATCAAGTAGAGGAGATAAATATTCTTTTGGTGTAAGTCTTTCCTCTGTATTATTTAGTAAAGAAGATGCTCCAAAAATAGGACAACGTTATAATGCGCAATTTCCAAGATTCAATTTTTCAGGAGTATTGTCAGATAAGTTTTCTTTCGATTTAGGACTTACTTTTAACGTTCTTGGTAATATAGAAGGTGTTATTAATAACAAGTTCGAGTATACTTCTTTAGATGCTGCAATTCGTTATAATCCTTTTAGAAATGATGCTATGATTGTGCCTTATGTTGGTGTTGGAGCAAGTTATATTGGAGGAGCTTCCACAGTTTCAGCTGGCGATAATGCTTTAAGTGTAAATGTTTTAGCTGGTGGTGCAATTTGGATTACTTCAAAATTTGGTCTTATTGGGCAGCTTACTTATAAGTTTGTTTCTGAAGATGCAAATTCTATGGCTTCTCATTTTCAAACTACTGCAGGAATTGCTTACAGATTTGGTTCTGGTTCAGAAAGCAGAAAACGTCTTTGGGATAAATAAAATGGCTATTTTATATAGTTATTTATAAACTTATAAAATTTTTTCGAATTCAAATAACCATCAATTTGAGCCTCAATTTCGAAACTACTATTTAAAATTGTGGTTGTTGGGTAGCTAATCCTACCTTTTTTAGACGCTAATTCTCTTGCCAATTCATGTGCTCCTGTTTTATTTCCAGAAGGTTTATAAACAAATTTTTTTCCTAAAAAAGTAATCTCTTTTTTCTCTTCTCTATTTAAATTGATGAAGTAAAATTTATCATTTAAAAGTTTGATGATTTCATCATTTTGAAACGTATTTTTTTTCATTCCGAAACAAATTTTGCACCAATCTGTATAAGTAAAAACAATAATTGGTTTTGGTTTTGGTTTTTGTTGATGTAATTGCTCAACTTCTTCAAAAGAAAAGACTTTTAATTCGCTTTTTACTGATTGCGAAAATGTAGCTAAATTACCTAGGAAAAGAATAAGAGTTATAATTTTTTTCATCAACAAAAATGATTTTTTTTAATTAAAAAAGTGTGTACCTTAAACCTGCAAAGGCTCTAATTCCTTGGTTGGAAGCATATACATAACTTGGATCGAAAGCCAGTTCTGGGTTTGCTTCAGTATCAATACCAACATCAAAAGGATTGTTAGCATTATTAATGCTATTTGCAGCTGGTGTAAAATTTAGTAGATTTTTTACACCTCCATAAACTTCCCAGCTATTGCTAAATTTTTTACTTAATTGAATGTTTTGAATGCTAAACCAAGGAGATTTTTCAGCTCTTACGTCATTTTCTCCTAATAAAGGCAAACGCATTGGACCATACACATTTCCTGTATAATCGATTGTAAAATTATTCTCAAAATGATATGAAATAGACCAAACTCCACTAAAAATTTCTGTTAATAATTGTTGAGTTTTTATATTGTTTTCTGTTACAGAAACTTCCATTAAAGTAGCACCAGCATTTATAGCTAGGCCATTTGTAAATAATAAATCTGCGTTTAAAGAAATTCCTTTTGAAACCGAAAAACCATCTAAATTTGCATAGATAATTTTACCTGGATCAGTTTCATAATCAGGTAAAATTCTGTTATTAAAATAGGTGTAAAAAGCACTTCCATCTAAAGTGATAAAAGCATTTTCTGTATTTATTTTTTTTACATAATTTATGTTTGCATTCCAAGAAGTTTCTGGATCTAAATCACCATCAAATTCAACTTCTCTTGCACCCGTTAAAGCTGCATGATCTTCTGTAAAAACGTTGGCAACTCTAAAACCATTTCCTGCACTTAGTCTAACAATATTAGCATTATCTTTAGAATTCCATTTGTAATTTACTCTTGGCGAAAATATATTTCCATGCAAACTATTATGATCCCATCTTACACCTAAAAGTATTTTTTTTCTGTCAGTTAAACTGATTTCATCTTGTGCAAAAACGCCAGGTAAATGAATTATTGAAGGGCTGTTTTCTATACCATCATCACCTAAAGTAGTAAAAGTATTATCATCATAAAAAGTATATCTGTATGCTGCACCTAGTAATAGATCGTGATTTTTGCCCAATTGTTTGTTGTAAACCAGCTGACCAAAACCAATGATTTGTTCTGCATTATAAGAAGTTACTCCATAAAAAGAATTTTGGTAATGTCCATTTGCACTAAATTGAAAACTTAAATTTTCTGTAGTTAGCAATTCGTAAGTTCCAAAAGTTTCCCAACGATTTGTGTAAATACTTTCGCCATAAATTTCATTTCCTCCTCTAAATTCTCTTTCCCAATCTAATTCTCCTCCCCATCTATCTTCATACACGTATCTCCCAGCAATTGTAAAAACCTTATTGCTTTTTCTTGCAATATTTATTTTATTAAAAAGTGAAATTCTATTTTGTAGCGTTAAATCTGTAAAATTATCATCATTATTATCAATTCTATTTTGAAAATTAAAATAATTGACTCCTAAAAGTCCATTAATTTTATTGGATGCTTTATAACGTAAACCAACATCTAAATTTACTTCTCCCCAAGAACTTGCAAAAGTATCTGTGGTTAATTTTGGTGCGTTTGTAGGTTTTTTTGTGATGATATTTATGATGCCACCAATAGCTTCTGAACCATATAAAGTAGATGCTGGTCCTTTTACAATTTCCACTCTTTCTATTAAAGCTTGTGGAATTCCTGTTAAACCATACACAGTGGAAAGTCCACTTACTATTGGCATTCCATCAATTAAAACAAATGTGTAAGGACCTTCTAAACCATTTATATGAATATCTCCAGTATTGCACACATTACAATTTAGTTGAGGTCTAACTCCATTTACATTTTGTAATGATTCAAAAATAGAAGGTGTAGGGTTTTTTCTAAAAAATGTTTCACTATAAACTTCTACTGGAACAGGACTATTTGTTTTTGATACGGGTCTTAAGGTTCCAGAAACCACAATTTCATCTAAAGAATTATCATCTAATAAGGTAATATTTTGGAGAATGTTTTTATCATTTAGAACATTAATTCTAATTGATTTTGTTTGATAGCCAATACTGCTAACTATTAATGTATACGTATCTTTTGGTACTTTTTTTAATTCATAAAAACCGTTTTCATTCGTTGAAGTTCCCATTTTTGTTTGCTTCAAATACACATTTGCATATGGAATTTCCTCTCCGTTTTTAGCGCTAATTTTTCCGCTAATTGTTTGTGCGAAACTTATAGTTGATAAAAATAAAAACCCAAATAATATACTATATCTCATTTTAAAATTATTTATTTTTTTTGACAAATGTAATTAAATTTTTAGACTTGTCTAAAAATATTTTTATATAAATAAAAAGTATATATTTGTCTTGTCAAAATAAAAAAATGTTTACACAAGCAGAAGAGAACTATTTAAAGGCGATTTATCATTTAGAGACAGATTCAAAAAAAGGAATCAGTACCAATGCTATTGCAAAAAGTTTGGAAACGAAAGCATCCTCTGTTACAGATATGATTAAAAAATTATCTGATAAGAAAGTTGTTTTATATAAAAAATACCAAGGAGTTACCTTAACAGAATTAGGTTTAAAAACTGCTGCAAATATTGTTAGAAAACATAGGCTTTGGGAGGTTTTTTTAGTGGAAAAATTAAATTTTTCTTGGGATGAAGTCCATGAAGTTGCAGAACAGTTAGAACATATAAAATCGGCTAAATTAATTAATCAATTAGATGCGCTTTTGGGATTTCCAAAATACGATCCTCATGGAGATCCAATTCCTGATAAAGATGGAAATTTGAGTAAAATTGATAAGATTTTATTATCAACTTTATTTAAAAACGAAACAGGAGTTTGTGTTGGTGTTGATGATTCTTCATCAGAATTTTTACAGTTTTTAGATAAGAAAGGTATCACTTTAGGAAAACAAATAACAGTATTAGAAAAAGAAGATTTTGATGACTCTTTATCCATAGAAATTGATGGGAAAAAATTATCAATCTCAAATAAAATTGCCAATAATTTATACATAAAAAAGTTATGAGTACATTCGATCAATTAGTAGATTATGCAAAAGAAAATCCAATTTGGGCTGCATTATATGCCTCGCTTTTTACTTGGGGATTAACAGCTTTAGGAGCTGCATTGGTGTTCTTTTTTAAGAAATTAAACAGAGCAGTTTTAGATGGAATGCTTGGTTTTACAGGAGGAGTAATGGTTGCAGCAAGTTTTTGGAGTTTATTATCACCAGCCATTGAAAACAGTCCTGGAGAAGGTTTTATAAAAGTTTTACCAGCAGCAATTGGTTTTGGTTTGGGAGCATTATCGCTCTTTGGAATGGATAAAATTTTACCACATTTACACATCAATTTCGAAAAAAATGAGGCTGAAGGCGTAAAAACAGAATTACACAGATCTACATTGTTGGTTTTGGCAATTACGTTACACAATATTCCTGAAGGTTTAGCTGTTGGTGTGCTTTTTGGAGCAGCATCAACGTTGGTTGGGGTTGAGCAAACAGAAATGATTATTGCTGCCATTTCTTTAGCAATCGGAATTGGAATTCAGAATTTTCCTGAAGGTTTTGCAGTAGCAATGCCTTTAAGAAGACAAGGAGTTAGCAGGTTAAAAAGTTTTTGGTATGGACAATTATCCGCAATTGTAGAGCCAATTGCAGCAGTTTTAGGAGCGTTAGCAGTGTCGTTTTTTACGCCAATTTTACCTTATGCTTTGGCTTTTGCAGCTGGTGCAATGATTTTTGTGGTTGTTGAAGAAGTAATTCCAGAAACACAAAGAGATAAATACACAGATATTGCTACACTTGGTTTTATTGGTGGTTTTATTGTAATGATGTCTTTGGATGTTGGTTTAGGATAGGAAGAAGCCCATCTTAATCTTCCCAAAGGGAAGAAATACTCTTATGTTAATTTGTGTGTTTTTTTTTTGATTTCTATTAGTGAAAATCAGTGAATTTTTTTTTTTTTTTGAGTAAAACTCTGTGAGCTTTTTTTCTCTGTAATTCTCTGCGAAAAACTCTGTGAAACTCTGCGTAATAATTTTGATATGTATCAGTGAAAATCCGTGAAATCTGTGTCAGAATTTATTTAAGTAAAACTCTGTTGGCTTTTTTTTCTCTGTGAATCTCTGTGAGAAAACTCTGTGAAACTCTGCGTAATAATTTTCCTCACCTTTATCATTAAAAATCCATGAAATCTGTGTCAAAATTTTAAGTTTATTTATGTAAATTCGTGCAATTCGAGTCTTAAAAATAACGCTGTGCAACAATCCTCAACTTTTCAAGTTTACAATGCTTCTGCTGGAAGTGGAAAAACATTCACTTTAGTAAAAGAATACTTAAAAGTTTTATTAAGTTCTAATGATGTTTTTACGTTTCAGAAAGTTTTAGCAATTACGTTTACCAACAAAGCTGCTGGTGAAATGAAAGAGCGAGTTCTCGCTAATTTAGAAGATTTTGCTGATGAAAAAGAGAATGATTTATTATTTTTAATAATCAAAGAAGCTAATCTTGAGAAAGAAATAATTCAGCAAAGAAGTAAGAGGATTTTAAATGCTATTTTGCAAAATTATTCAGCTTTTTCAATAACTACGATTGATAGTTTTACGCATAAAATAATTAAAAGTTTTGCTCACGATTTGGGGTTATCGCTCAATTTTGAGGTTGAAATGGACGCAATTTCATTACTAAATGAAGCTGTAGATGTTTTAATTTCCAAAATCGGAACTGATAAAAAACTCACAAAATTATTAATCGATTATTCTTTAGATAAAACTGATGATGATAAATCTTGGGATATTTCTAGAGATTTAAATGATTTTGCTAGAATTCTTTTAAATGAAGATGATATTAAGCATTTTAGAGAATTATCGAAGAAAAGTTTAGAGGATTTTACCAATTTAAAATCGAAACTTTTTTTACATCAAAAGGAATTAAAAAACGAATTTAAAAAAGTTGGCGAAGATTGTTTGGGTTTAATTGCAAGTCACGATTTAGAGCATAAAGATTTTATGCGAGCAACGATTCCTAAATTCTTTGCAGATATAAATTTGAAGGGTTTTAATTTCACGTATTTAACACGAAGTGAAACCATTCAAAAAGCAATTGAAAATCATCAATATTACTCAAAATCTACCACAGATACTATTGCACAAAGTATAGAAAGTATTGTTCCAGAAATCATTAATTTATTTGAAAAATCAAAAGTGATTTATAGTCAGTTTTTGATGAATAAATTAACCTTGAAAAATATAATTCCATTAGCGGTTTTAAATAATATCAACATTGAATTAGAAACGATAAAAGAAGAAAATAATATTAGATTAAATGCAGAGTTTAATCAGTTAATTTCTGATAACATCAAGGAACAACCAGCTCCTTTTATTTATGAACGAATTGGGCAGCGTTTTCAGCATTATTTTATTGATGAAATGCAAGATACTTCTATGTTGCAATGGCGAAATTTAATTCCATTAATTGATAATGCATTAGCCCAAGAAAATGGTAATTTGTTATTAGTTGGCGATGGAAAACAAGCAATTTATAGATGGAGAGGAGGAAAGGCAGAACAGTTTATTGAGTTAGGCTCTAGCAAAGAAAATCCTTTTGCAATTTCTAAAGAAATTAGTAGTTTAGAAACCAACTTTAGGAGTTATTCAGAGGTCATCAACTTTAATAATTCATTTTTTAAACACACAGCCAATTTTATTGAAAATGAATCCTATAAAAACTTGTTTTTAGAGGGAAATACGCAATTAGAAAATGCTAAAAAAGGCGGATTTGTTTCACTTTCATTTTTGGATAAAGAAGATGAAAAGGAAGATGAAAAAGTAAAATATCCGAAGAAAGTTTTAGAAAAAATACATGAATTAAAAGAGTATTTTTCTTTAGGTGAAATATGCATTTTAACAAGAAAAAGAGCGGATGGAGTTGCGATTGCTAATTATCTATCAGAAAGCGGAATTGATATTATTTCATCAGAAACTTTATTGTTGCAAAATAGCCCAAAAGTTTGTTTTATTGTTGATGTTCTAAAAGTTTTACAAAATCCGAATGATGAGGAAACTCGTTTTGAAATGTTATATTTTTTACTTCAACATTTACAAATTGAAAGACCAAAACATATTTTTTTAAATGAATTCGCAAAATCGGATAACAAAACCATTTTTGAAGCTTTAAAATCTTACGGAATTTCTTTTGATATTTTGACCTTTCATCAAATACCATTTTATGAAAAAATTGAAGAAATTATTAGAGGTTTTAATCTTGTAAATTCTTCTGATGCGTATGTTCAATTCTTTTTAGATGTTGTTTTAGAAAAACAAAGAAAAAATATTGATGTTAGCGATTTTTTAGATTTTTGGGAAATCAAAAAAAGTAGCTTGAGTATTGTTGCTCCAGAAAGTGCAAATGCAGTTCAAATAATGACAATTCATAAATCGAAAGGTTTGGAATTTCCTGTAGTGATTTTTCCTTGTGATGTAGATATTTATCGACAAATTAATCCAAAAGTTTGGGTTGATGAATTGCCAGGAAACTATGATAATTTCAAAGAACTATTGCTTCCTTATAATAAAGAGTTGAGTCATGTAAATAATAGAGGTTTGCAGATCTATAATCAGCAAAGAGAAGAAATGGAATTAGATAATTTTAATTTATTATATGTTTCTTTAACTAGGGCTGTAGAGCAATTGCATGTGATTACCGAAAATAAAATCTCATCAAAAGGAGAAGAAAATACCAATTTTTATTCGGGCGTTTTTATTAACTATTTAAAACAATTAAATCTTTGGGATGATGATTTGTTAGCATATTCTTTTGGTGATAAAAAAAGAGCAAGTAAAAGAGCAGAATTGAAATCTGTAGCAGAAATTCATGAGAAATTTATTTCTACACCTTGGCAAGAACACAATGTTGTTTTATTGGCTGGAGCTTCTAAATTATGGGACACAACTCAAGGAGATGCTATTAATTTCGGGAATTTAATTCACGAAATTTTATCCAAAATTATCACAATAGATAATATTGACAATGTTGTTGCTCAATTTCATCAACAAGGTTTTATGAATAAAGAGCAATCCAAAGAAATAAAAGATAAGATTTATGCAGTTATTAATCATCAAAAGTTAAAGAGATATTTTTCAGATGATGTAACAATCTATAATGAAAGAGAAATTGTAGATGTAGATAATCAAATTTTAATTCCTGATCGATTAGTTTTTAATGATGATAATCAAGTTGTAATTATTGATTATAAGACAGGAAGCCCATCAAATGACCATCATCAACAAATCTTAAAATATGAAAGAGTTTTAAAGTCGATGGATTTTAAAGTGATAAAAAAAATATTAATTTATATAAATCAAGAAATAGACGTTGTTGAAGTATAAGCAGAAAAATTAAACTTTGTAACTTTGTATTTCTTAAATCAATAAAAAATGTACGGAAAAATTAAAGATACTTTAACAAAAGAACTTCAAGAAATAAAAGAAGCAGGTTTGTATAAATCTGAAAGAATTATAACATCTTCACAAGATGCCATTATAAAAATTTCAACAGGTGAGGAAGTTATAAACTTTTGTGCTAACAATTATTTAGGATTGTCTAACCATCCAGAAGTAATTCAAGCTGCAAAAGATACTTTAGATACGCATGGATTTGGAATGTCTTCAGTTCGTTTTATTTGCGGAACACAAGATATCCACAAACAATTAGAAGAGAAAATTGCAGAATTTTATACAACAGACGATACCATTTTATACGCAGCTTGTTTTGATGCTAATGGAGGGATTTTTGAGCCCTTATTAACAAAAGATGATGCCATTATTTCTGATAGTCTAAATCACGCTTCTATTATTGATGGTGTTCGTTTATGTAAAGCAGGACGTTATAGATATAATAACAATGACATGGCTTCTCTTGAAGAACAATTAATTGAAGCAAATAAAAATAATCATCGTTTTAAACTAATTGTTACAGATGGAGTTTTTTCTATGGATGGAATTGTAGCAAAACTTGATGAAATTTGCGATTTAGCAGATAAATACGATGCTTTAGTGATGGTTGATGAATGCCATGCAACTGGCTTTATTGGTAAAACAGGAAGAGGTACTGTAGAGTTAAAAAATGTAATGGATAGAGTTGATATTGTTACTGGAACTTTAGGGAAAGCTTTAGGTGGAGCAATGGGTGGTTATACTACAGGTAAAAAAGAAATTATTGAAATTTTACGTCAACGTTCTAGACCTTATTTGTTTTCAAATTCATTAGCGCCAGCAATAGTTGGTGCCTCTTTAAAAGTTTTTGATTTAATTGCAAATGACACAACTTTAAGAGATCAATTAGAATGGAATACCAATTATTTTAGAACAGAAATGGAAAAGGCAGGTTTTGATTTGGTGGGTGCAGATGCAGCTATTGTGCCTGTTATGTTATATGATGCAAAATTATCTCAAACAATGGCCAACAAATTATTAGAAAAAGGTATTTACGTAATTGGTTTCTTTTTCCCAGTAGTTCCAAAAGAAAAAGCTAGAATAAGAGTACAATTATCAGCAGCTCATACAAAAGAGCATTTAGATAAAGCAATTGCTGCATTTGTTGAGGTAGGTAAGGAGTTAAAAGTAATTTAGAATTAATAAAAACTTGTTTTTATATTAATATTTCGTAGATTTGTCTTTGTTAATACGAAAGAAGACTTTACTTTTGCGTATTAAAATAACGAACTTTTAATTTAAAAATTTGATAATGAAACGATTAAAAATAGCTGTGATAGCTTTATTTGCGTTTGTAGCGGTTAGCAACGTGAACGCACAGGATGAAAACAACCCTTGGGCTGTTAGTTTTGGAGTAAATATTATAGATTTCTACGGAACTGATGATTTTAGCACTCAGGTTAAAGATTTACTTGGAAATAGTGATTGGAATTTTTTACCATCTATTTCTAGAATATCAGCAGAGAAATATTTGGATAAAGGATTTACTTTACAGTTAGCTGGGTCTTTAAATAAAATTGATCATATTCTAACAGATGGTGATGCAGACTTTATGTATTATAATGTTGGAGCTAATGTTAAGTATGATGTAAATAACTTAATTGGAGAAACTGGTTGGTTTGATCCTTTTGTATATTTAGGTGGTGCTTATGTATCTGCAGATTCTCAAGGCGAAGGAATGCTAAATGTTGGTATGGGTTTTAACACTTGGTTTAATGATAATTTAGGTTTAAGTTTTCAAACAGGTACTTTAAAAGGTTTTTCTGATAAAGTTAGAGCACACTATCAATCTACTTTAGGTTTAGTTATTAAATTTGGAGGTAAAGATACTGATGGAGATGGAGTATATGACAAGAATGATGAATGTCCAAACGAAGCTGGTTTAGTAGAGTTTAATGGATGTCCAGATGCAGATAATGATGGAATTAAAGATTCAGAGGATGCTTGTCCAAATACTGCTGGTTTAGCAGCTATGAATGGTTGTCCTGATTCAGATGGAGATGGAGTTGCTGATAAAGACGATATGTGTCCTAATGAAAAAGGAACAAAAGCGAACAAAGGTTGTCCAGATTCAGATGGAGATGGAGTTGTAGATAAAGATGATAAATGTCCTTCTACTTCAGGTCCAGCTGCAAACAACGGATGTCCTTGGCCAGATACTGATGGAGATGGAGTTTTAGATAAAGATGATAAATGTATCAACGAAGCTGGTCCAGCATCTAATTCAGGATGTCCAGAACTAACATCTGCTGATACCTTAGCAATGTTATCAGAATACACAAAAGGTATTTTATTTGATTTTGATAGAGCCGTAATTAAAGATGCTGCTGCTAAAAAATTAGATATGGTATATGATTTAATTAATTCTACAGAAAACATTATATATGTTATTGAAGGTTATACAGATAGTGTTGGAACAACTGGTTATAACAAATATTTATCTGAAAGAAGAGCAGAGTCTGTAAAAACTTATTTAGTTAAAAAAGGTATGGCTGCTAGCAAGTTAGAAACAGTTGGTTTTGGAGAGACTAATCCTACAGCAACTAATGCTACTGCTGATGGAAGAGCTAAAAATAGAAGAGTAGTTATAAAATTAAACGAATAGTTTTAACTACTTGTAAATTATTAAAAACTCTGCTCAATTTGAGCAGAGTTTTTTTTGTAAAGAATGTTTTTTAAATCCAATCTAAAAAA
>TARA_R110002072_G_scaffold85317_12_pt1 | contig 12622 bp, 9 predicted proteins | sample TARA_R110002072 | Tara Oceans TARA_R110002072 (sample SAMEA4397118) | marine metagenome | biome: Polar Biome; feature: [SRF] surface water layer (ENVO:00010504); material: water (ENVO:00002006), including particulate matter (ENVO:01000060) such as... | depth 5 m | reverse complement strand
TGAATATCTCTTATTCTAAATCAATTCCAAACGCTTTAAATACTATTTTTTGCCCTGGATTTTTGATGTCTTTTAAATCCAAAACACCTTCAAACATAGTTTTGTTTTCTAACAATATTTGATAGTTGATTAGCTGTTTTTTATCTTTTTCTACAAAGCTAATTTTTAATGTTGGCCAGGTTGCATCCTTGGTTACCCAATCAATATTGCAATCTTTCAATTCTTCAATGATGGTTTTTTGTTCTTCAGTTAAAGAATTGTTTTCTACCACAAAATTCATCTTCATTGTAAGTTCTGAATAGGGGAATAGTTGAGGAAAATTTGTATAAAATGCTAATAGATTCTCTTTTGCATAGGTTTCATTCTCTTTTTCATCATAAGCGATGCTTAATGCTTCATGAATTCTAGCGATTAATAACTTTTCAGTTTTAGCATTCAGGTTTTCATCTTTTAATATTTTCTCAAACTCTTGAATTGCGAACTCATAGTCTTCATTTTCTAAATGAAATTTGGCGATGAAATAGGTGAAATATTTCTGAATTCTATCGCGCTCGTCATTACTTCGTTTTGTTTTAAAAATGTCGATAAAATAATCGGGGTTAAAATATTTGATAAGTTCCCATATTTCGTCAAAAAACAGTGTGTTATCAGAAGCGAAAATATTGTAATAGCTTGCAAATCTTTCTGGATCGGCAGAAAGCTCGCTAGTTAACAATAAATGAGCGTTTTCTTGTTTAAAATGATGCTTAGATAGTTGATATAACTTACTGGGTTTATACCAATAGTTTTGATCTCTAAATTGCATCTCTTTGATCGATTTTTTATGATAGAGATACTTAAATAAAAGCGTGTTGCGATCATAGGCAACCTGTCCCCAAGTACTGTTAATATGTATTTCTTTAAAATTAGCTGCTTTATCTCTGTATTCTTTCGATTTTTTTAAATCTCCAGCATAATAATAGGCTCTGCTTAGAGCAATATTGTTCCACCCAAAACCAGGTGCTACTCCCAAAGTTTTTATGGATTCTTCTATAATTGCCTTCGCAGAAGTAACATCGTTTTCAAATATTTTAATAGCAGATTCCATATAATCAAACTCCTTGATACTCTTTTCTTCGTAGTTATCATTAAGTCGTGCTTTATAATAACTATCTGTAGCTTTTGGGTATTTCGCTTGAATAAATTGCAGATTCCCATAATTGTTATTAGAAAGCCTGCCGTATTTTTCTAATTGTTTGCTGTAGTATTCTGCAGAATCTAATTTAACTTGATGTGCGTAGATAATGTTTTTGTAATGATAATAACTTAATAAAGCGCTATTTTCAAGATTTGGCCACCACATTTTTAAATACTGTTTGTTATACCTGTCGCTGCCTTTTATAGAGTCTGCGTATTTTGAAGCGATTTCTAGATTTTCATCAATGGTTGGTTTTAGAAAAGCATATTTTTCTGGACTATACATACGATTTCGCATATAAATCCAAGAAATACTTGCATACGGATTGATGCCAAAATTGGTGATGAAATTCCGTTTTTTGAGACGTTCAAAAACTTTGATAGACTCACCAGGTTTATCAATGTTTTCATAACTTTTTCCTAAGTAATAAATCATAAAAACATACTTCCTCTGAATCTGATACTGATTGATGTACACATTAATATTGGTAGATCTCTTTAGTGCTCTTGGGAAACCTTCTTCTAGTAAATCGACCGCTTTTGTGAGCGATTTAATAGCAGATTCATAGCCTCTTTTGTCTGAAGCTCTAAAATACCGGTAATTGGCTTCAAAAAAGTGACCCACATAATACGTACTGTCTAATTGAATCATTTTTTGAGAAAGTTCATAGGCTTTACGACTGTTGTATTTTCCTCGAAACTCGCGTTCTAAACGATCAATTTCTATACGTTGCGCCATACTAGCGAACATTCCTACTAGAAAAAATCCAAAAAATAAGTATGTCTTTATGTTGGCAATTTTCACGAACTATTTCTTTAAATTAAGTCTAGACAATCTATCTATTTCAGTTTTCACAATTCCATGAACCGCATTATTCTCAGCAGCTAAGTTTTTAAATAACAATCTATGCTGCAATACAGGTCTTGCTAATGCCGCTAAATCATCTTCAATAACATAATCTCTTTTTTGAATAATAGCATAGGCTCTTAAACATTTTAAAAGAATAATACCGGCTCTAACCGAAGCACCCAGTGTAATTCCAGAATGATCTCTGGTTTTTCTGACAATGTTTTTAATACTCACTAGAATTTCGTCTGCCACATGAACTTCTTCGGCTTTACTCCTTAGTGATAAAATATCTTGCATGTTTACAACGGCTTCTACCGCTTCTTGTGACCGCTGAATTTCTAGCTGTTTTTTGTAAATTTCTAATTCGATATCTTCGTTTACGTAGCCAAAATTGATTTTCATAAAGAAACGATCCAATTGTGCATTGGGTAGTGGATAGGTTCCTTCCATTTCAATGGGATTTTGCGTAGCAATCACAAAGAAAAGATCTTCTAATTTGTAGGTTTTATCACCAATTGAAATTTGATTTTCTGCCATACATTCCAGTAATGCAGATTGTACTTTAGGTGAAGCTCTGTTGATTTCATCCGCTAATAATATATTAGAGAATAAGGGACCTTTTTTGAAAATGAAATCTTTATTCGCTTCGTCATATAAATGCGTTCCAATTAAGTCCATCGGTAACAAATCTGGCGTAAACTGAATTCTTTTAAAATCGGAATGTCCTTTTTTTCCAGACAATGAATTTGCCAAAGTTTTTGCCATCACTGTTTTACCAGAACCTGGGTTATCTTCTAGTAAAATATGACCTTTCGCAATTAGACAGGTAAGTATTTGAACAATTTGTTCTCTGTGTCCTTTCACTACTTTGCCAATATTTTCAATTAACAAATCAATATTTTTCCCAGTGTTATCTGAATGGATATTTTCTAGTTCTTCACTCATAATTATCTATTTTTTTAGATTAAGATTCAACATAAAGTGAATCCATTTGTTCGGTTTTATAAAATTGAAAAATTTCTGTGATTTCGTATATTTCGCAAAGACTTTTTGATTGAAATCTTTATAGAAATTTTGAACCAAGTTTTTTTCTTCTTCAGTAAGTATTGCTTCACTATACTTCTGCTTCTGATAAATGCTAATAAAAGCTTCGAAATGAGTTCCAAATTTAGGATCTACCGTATCTCTTGCATAGAGCATTGGTGTTTGATGACCTCTCGGAATTCCCATTTGATTTAAAATGAAATTCGCATTTTTATAATTCACTTTAGATAGTGCAAATACAGAAGTATTGTTCGTTGCTTTTTTAGACAGCCACCAATAATAAAATAATGGTGAAAGGCATAAGATTAATAATAGGATTAAGATCAATCCAATAATATATTTAGATGAATTTGTAATGGTTTCCATCACACTTTCTTTGTCTTCTTTTTCAGGTTCCGTTAATTTCTCTTCCTTAATTTTTGGCACATGGACTTCCATGATTGTTAATGGATCTGGAAAACGTTTGATGTACTTTTCGATACTTTCTTTGCTCGATTTCTTTCTGATTCTACTCAACTTATAATCAAACGAAACCATCACAGCTGTATCGCCTAATTGTATGTTTTTTAGTGCAATCAGTTGTTCACCGGCATAAACTTTTGCTTGATTGACATCAAAATTCATGGTGACTAACGATGTACTATCTAATAGAATTCCATTGTCATTTACAATCATTTGATCAATAAGCACTTCCATTTTTTTATTGATAGTATCCACAACTTTAATCACTCCTTTACCAACATAGGTTTCTTTGGTTGGTGGAGTAGGAGGCGTACCATCGGGTTGCGGAGCTTGTTCTGCACCTTCTGCACCTACTGTCATATCAAAATCTAACCAACCATATTCGGGAATGTAAACCTGTGTCCAAGCGTGCGCTTGATCTGCATAGAACCAATACCAACCCGGAGTTTTATAACTTCTATCTACCGTCATAAATCCTACGGCAACCCTAGAAGGAATTCCTAAAGAGCGTAACATAAATAAAGAAGACGTTGCAAAATAGGTGCAATATCCTTTGTTGGTGTTGAACAAAAATTCATTCAATAAACTTGCATTCGGAATGTTTGGGTCTGTTGGTTTTCCTGGAGTTAAGGTATAGGTATATAATTGTTTTCCGTTTTCATCTTTGGTTAAAAAGTAGTTACGGATGCTTAAAATTTTATCAATGGTTGTTTTATCTCCTTTGGTTAAACTATCGGCTAAATGATCAATTTTGTTATACAAATCGCCTTCAGGCAATTCTGTATAATAGTTCATGAAATCTTTACTCTCATCATCGTAGTTCTTGGCTTTTCTTAAGATACTATTTCGCCTTTTTTGATAATTTACAATCGCGGGTTGATCTGTGTTATAGACAAAATACGCACTGTTTAGTTCGGAAACTTCAGAATAGACATTGTAAGCAAATTTGTATTGATCTTTATATTCTTCCTCAATTGAAATGGGTTGCACCGCATAGGCAGTACTTGGCGCCACAAAAACTTCTGGACTTAAATCTGCTATATAAATGGTGCTTTTTACTTGTTTGATAGCACGTTCCATTTTATCATATTTTAAAACAGAATCATTTTGCATGCTAAAATACTGAGGGATTGTTGTTGGATTTGGTAAAAACAAATCTTTTACAATGCTATCTGGCGCCACTTCAAATTGCTCTAAAACAGGGTTGTATTGATTGAGATGATACAAGGTAATGTATTGAGGATTGGCGGTTGTTTCATTGATAAAATTATCAATATTAGCACAGAAAAGAAGCTCGTCAGAAACTGATAAACGATCTTTTAATCCTAAGTAATCTTCAATATTAAACTTAACGTTTGAATTGTTATTTTTTTTGTCGTCTTTTTCTTTTTTATCGCCCTTATCATCTTTTCCGGAATCTTCATCATCACCTTTCTTTTTGGTGACTTCACTCTGAATTTCATCTATCTTAGAATCTAACAGCTGAACAGTTCCCCAAAACAGAAACAAGGCAATCAATGAGAATAAAAAGATTCTCATAACCACCATGAGATAGTTGATCTTTTCTTGTTTTCTAATTGTTTTTAGTAGCTCTTTTACAAACAATCCATAGAACATAAATAGGGCAGCTGGTGCCACCAACCAGATCATTTCTTTGATGTTAGACATTTCTAAGTCAGCAATAAGAATGACAGATAATGTGGTGAGTAGTATCGAAAAAACGATTAAATAATATCGCCATTTAGAAATGGCAAAACCAGAAAACCAACCAAAGACAAAGATGCTGGTGTTTATTTTAAATCGATTGGCTACATAGTAGGCATCAAACTCACTAAATGTTGTTGAACTGAGATAACTGTATAGAATATTGATGATTAATAGCAGCAGACCAAAAATGAGTAAGAATCTAATTTTGGTTTTGTGTAATAAATAGGCTGTGATAATTCCCGATGCAAAAACAGCAACCAAAATATGCTTATTGATAAAAAGCAGCGAATAATATTCGGCTAAAAAGCCCAACAACGGATACATGATCAGTATCGTAGGTAGAATTAAAAATAGTAAGCCTAGCGCTAGTTCTTTATAGTGGATGTTTTTCATATGATTTGTCCTACAAAATTAGAGTTCGCTATTAATTCTTCAATTGCTTTTTCATTCTTCTTTACTTTTTTGCGAGTAGCTGACGCAAACCAAGCTAATTTATTCAATTCACTCTTTTCATCTGTTCTTAAAAATAAATTTTTAAAGTTGAATAAGTTCTGATGATCTAAATGACGAGAAACCTTCACAATAAAAATGTTTAATGACTTCTTCTCGATGAGTGTTGTTAGCTCCTCTAGGTTGATCAGTGTTGAGATACATACAATAGATTCGCCTGATATTTTTGCATCCGTCACTGAACGATCTTTTTGCCAATTGGCAGCACTGAGCTGAAAACCAACACGATCTTTCTCATGAACACTGATAAATTCGTTGACTTCTTGATCTATGGTAAATTCTACTTTCTTATCTGTTTTTTGAATGCTTAAACAAATATTATAGACTACATCTTTAAAATAATTCAACATGCTGGTTGCATACGCAGCAGTTAAATCTTTGGATATTACATTGTAAAAACTGGTATGAAATTTAATATGAGACGCATACGGATTAATCACCTCTGGAGTTCTAATCACCAATTCTCTATTCTTAGCAAAAATTTTCCAAACAATTCTTCGCACATCATCACCCGATTCAAAGTCTTTATAGTTTAAAAAATCGCCTTCTATTTTTCTAGACGTTTTTATTTTCTGAATTTCTTCTTTGGTTTTTGAAGGATTAATTTCTTGTGGAGCAATGTCCATTTCTGAAGAATGCAAATAGAAGCCGTTCTTCGTTTTTTTGTACAATGTAAAACGAAAAAATTCTAAATAGTCTATAAAACTAATCATAAAACCTTTGGCATGGTACTGTTTTCTATCCGGTAACCAAATCACTGTTGATCCTTCTTTGGGTTGTAATTTCTCAAAACCTTTAGAAAATTTGTTAATCACAATGGTTTCGGAAAGCTTTCCGTTTTCAAACTCAATTTTTATTTTAATAAAGCCAAGTAGAGGAAGCCAAGCTTTAGGCAACGAAATTAAAACCGGTACTTTTCCGGCTTCTCCTTTAATAGAATCATTAAGGCCAATGTCTATTTTTGGGGTGTTATTTTTTCTATGAAATACAAAATGGAGATAACAAGCCAAGGTATGTAAGAAACCAACGCCTATAATAATAGCTACAAAAGACCCCACCAACCAAGCAAATAATTCTAGATACAGAAAACTATAGGTGTCTTCTATCACAAATTCTGTTTTAATAAAATAGACAGCAATGAAAAGCACTATTGTAAAGAATAGTGCATTTATTTTAAAAGGAAAGAAACTAATAAACTTCGTAAAATTAGTATTCAAAGCGTTTTTTTTGATGATTGTATTGGTAGAAACTCGAGAACAAGTTCATACCTCTAAAACTACAAAATTAATTGGGGATATGAGAACTCAATATTCTTTTTATTTTGTTAAAAAATAATCTGTTGTGTAGTTTGATTTTAAATCGTAAAAATGTCAGTTTGAGTGATTTTGAGGAACGAAAAATAGTATCGAGAACTTTTTTAAACCCTAAAAATCCTTATGCTCGATAGCTCTGCTGAGCTTGTTAAAGTACAAACTGTCTTCATTTCACTCATAAAATTTACTCGAATTGACAGAGTTTTATTAAAACCCAACGAGTTAAAATAATTAAAAAGAAAATTTATGACGAATCACCAAAATCCTAATTATCTTAGACGATAAAAATAATACGTATGCGTGTTCTATTAATTCTATTATTGTCATTATCTTTTGGATCGCTGTTGGCGCAATCTAACTATGAGTATCCAGTCATTAAAAAATTTGGAGGTATTTACCCAATCGATCAGGCTACTGTGGTGCCGGATACCAAACAACAGTATAATATTGTCATTGATGTATATTCTGGAGCAGAGGCTACCAAATTAAATGCTGCGTTAAACAATGTCGCTAGAATGATTAATCTTCATGCCATTGCGGGTGTTCCTCCAGATGCTATACATGTGGTATTGGCTATTCATGGAAAGGCAACAAAAACCGTTCTAAAGGATGCTGCCTATGAAAGTAGGTACGGTGTTAAAAATCCAAATCTTCCTTTGATCTCTGCATTAAAAGAGGCAGGCGTAACCATTGCGGTTTGTGGACAATCCTTAATTGGTAGAAAGATAAACCCAAAAGAGGTACATGAAAATATAGACTTAGCGACCTCTATGCTCACAACGGTAACCACCTATCAGCTAAAAGGATATGCCATGCTTCGGTTTTGAGCTTGAAGGTTTTTGAATTCTTTCTAAATTTTATGAGATGTAATATTAGTGGAGAAAAGGTTTCGTTAAAGGCTTGGCTATAATTATTAAGGTTAAAAGGAACTTCTCTTTTGATTAAACATCAAACCTAACATTAAATAATCAATGTTAGTTTTAATTTTTTTAGTTTATCTCACTTTAGTACTTCTATAAATTCACCAATAACATTCATTTCATCTGCATTTTCAATATTAATGACAATATCTTTATGTGAAAGGTCATATGAATTTGGTTTTAATAATATTTCTAAATGTTCCCAACCTTCTTCAGTTATAATTTTCCGACTAGCATATGTTTTAACAGTAAAAGCAGAATTGAAATCTGGGTCTTGACTGTCATAGTTTTCTATTAATAGTATTTTGCCAGAACGTGCGCCACCTGAATACTTTTTGAAAATACAAACAGAACCATTAGGTATTCTTTTGTTCATTGATTCTCCTTTGACAGTACAGGCGAAATAGTCTGAGTTTGAAGCATATTTTTCAGGAACTTCTATTTGAGAAAATGACTTGTTGGATTGCATTTCACTAAAATTACCAGCTGCAGCATAAAAATCATATAGTGGTATAGTGAAAATATTTTTAATTATTTTTTCTTTTTTAACTTCTACATCAATAGTTACTTCATCTTGTTCTATTTTATTATTTGAAGTAATGTACTTATAAAGGTCTTCGTTTACTGGTTGTTCTAGCTGAAACTTGAAATGCACAATTGGTTTTTTCGAATCAGGCATTTCTGCTTGCTCAATAGAATCTGGAATAATTGTGCAATCTCCCATGAAATAGAAGTCTGTGCCTTCTCCATCTTTCTTTTTTACAAATAGTAAAATTCGCTCGGACTTAATTACATTTTGGATTTCCTTACTTTCAATTTTTCTATCTGACCTTGATTCCCATGCAAAAAGAGAAGGGTTTACAAAATAGTCATTGTATTTAATAGAGTTATCTATATCATGTGATTTTTGATATGTAACAAAACAAGGTGTTATTTTTTCCTTTGTTCGGTAACCATAAAGCGTAGCGCTTATGTCTAAATCCCAATTAAGTAATCGGCAGACATCTTTTCGACTATATTTATTATAGAGCAAAAGCCCGTTTTTGAAATTTTCATTTTTGAATTTTTTCTTAAATGTTATAATCGAATAATCTATGGAGTCTAAGAGAAATTTTTTAAAATCTACATTTTCCAGATTCTCTAAAAAATCACTATGAAACTTTAAGACATCACCTGTTCTGATAATTATATTTTTAGATTTTCTTACAAAGTCAAAATTTAAATTAATGATGCAGGATTCAATGGTCTTATCTGTAGGGAAATATTCAAACTGTGAATTGATTTCTTGTTTTACATCCTCAATTGGCAAACCATTGTTCTGCAATAGTTTTTTTAGAATATAACTTTCTTCAATTCTCTGTGCATTGTTAATCTGTCTAGAGAAGAGCTCTAATAAACCAACTAAGTCTTTATTTAAAGTGGCAGTAAACTCTTTATCGGCCTTAATAACAAAGTTGTAGTATGATTTAGAATAATCAACAAATAGAAATGGATCTCTGGATTGATTGGCTATAAAATCCGTCATCATGGGAGTTTTACCCAATCGGTATTTCATAAGGTTGTAATCTTTTTTCAGGTCACTTAAAAGACTCATGTTTGCAGAGTCAATTGATTTAAAGATTTTTTCTTTCGATATCTCATCAAAGTTGATGGTTGAAGAACCTGGGATTATTTTACTTCCTTCTGAAATTAACTTCCTTAAAGTGTCTTTATTAAAAGAAGTATCACCATATAGAGCTACAGGTATTAGGTAATTGTTATTGTGATTACCTATAAAATCTATGATTGTTAAAAAGTCTTTTCCTTCTGTTTTCCTTAAACCTCGCCCTAATTGTTGAACAAATATTATAGCAGATTCTGTGGGTCTAATCATTAATATTTGGTTGATTTTTGGAATATCTATTCCTTCATTAAATATATCAACGGTAAAAATGTAATCTATTTTTTCATTAATATTATCTGACTCTAATAGCCGAATGGCTTCAGCACGTTCATTTTCAGAATTGTCTCCTGAAAGAGCAATGCTTTTTAACCCTTTTTGATTAAATTTTTCTGATAAAGACTTAGCTTCATCATTTCTAGAGCAAAAAATAAGCCCTCTTGTTATTCCATTATAAGTGCCATATAATTGAGCTATTTCAATAATTCTAGAGGCTCTTTCATCTGTAGATAAAAGATTGAAATCTTTAGTGTTTTCTAATAGCTCATTATTGACTTTTAAGTCCGTAATACCGAAGTAGTGAAATTGACAAAGCATACCTTCTTCCATTGCTCTGTTTAAACGGATTTCATAAGCTATGTTATGATCAAACAGACTAAAAATATCATTACCATCAGTACGTTCTGGTGTTGCTGTCATTCCCAGTAAAAACTTAGGATTAAAATATTCAATTAATCGTAAATAAGAATCAGCACCTGATCGATGAGATTCATCAATAATGATATAGTCAAAATGATCTTTCTCAAATTTTGACAAATGATCTTCTCTAGAAATTGTTTGGATTGTTGAAAAAATAAAATCTGCCTCTATTTCTCTTTCTTTACCAGAATACAATCCTAAAGTTTTATTTTTAAATATTTTACTAAAAGTATCTAAAGCCTTTTTTGCTATATTTAATCTATGAACTACAAACAATAATTTTTTTGGTCTAAATGCTTTTACATCAAATGCAGATAAATAAGTTTTTCCGGTTCCTGTTGCAGAAATGATTAAAGCTTTTGACTTTTGTTCTATACGTAGTTTATCAAGGTTTTTCAATGCTTCATCCTGCATAGTATTGGGCACAATGATTTCTGAAGTATAGAATTCTTTATCTACCGTATTTGAAATCTTCGCCTTCATATAGATAATTTCATATGCAGAAATATAATCTTCGGTTACTGTTTTACCTTCCTTAAAATCTGATTCAAATTCCGAAAGAACATTGTTTACTATTTCGCTTGAATGTAATCCTGAGACCTTTAAGTTCCATTCTTTATTGACGGTTAATGCAGATGCCGTCCAATTACTGCTTCCAACAATAATATTGTAGTAATTGGGTGTTTTAAAAATATAACCTTTGGAATGTGAGTTGCTTTTAATGGCGATTTTGAGCTCAATATTTTTAAAGTTCAATAATTTTCTTAAAGCTTCAGGCTGTGTGAAATTTAAATACTGAGAAACTAAAACTTTGCCTTTAACGCCTTTTCTTTCTAATTCTAAAAGGGTATTAAATAATACCGCAATTCCACTTGTAGTAACAAACGCAACAGAAATATTAAATTCTTCGCAATAAGCAAGCTCTTGTAGAAGTGTTGATAGTACTTTTTCTTTAGGAATTTGCTTATTAATTAATAATTTTGGACGATATAATACTTCAGAATCTATCTGTTGATCTATAAATCCAGTATCAAGACTTTTTTTGAAGTCTTCTTTAAAATCCTTAATCATTATTCATTAATTTTTGAACTATAGGCAAATCAGCAGCAGCCCAATCTAACTTATTTAATTCTTCTTTTTTTAGCCAATGATGCGAGATGTGTTCATTTAGTGAAATATTCATAGAATCTGCATAACATATAAAGCTGTGCATGGTAAGTTCAAAATCGGGATATTTATGCACAACAGAAAGATATAAATCTTTTATTATGGGTTTAATGTTTAATTCTTCAACTAACTCTCTTTTTAAAGCTTCTCTTTTTGTTTCGCCTTGTTCAATTTTTCCTCCAGGAAATTCAAACTTGTTAGAAATATATTCTAATTTACTTTCATTTCTTTGAGTACATAATATTAATTCATTGTGAACTATTATAGCTGCTACAACTTCAATTTTCTTCATTTAATGTTTAATTGTTTTTGAGCTTAAGCCTAACTCACTAGATATCGAACTTTTCAACATTTCAACAGATTCTTTCAGGCTCAATGAAATAGCCTAGGGCAAGTTTAGACATCAATAGTTAACGAAGTTATCGATTTTTTATTAAAAAGCAAATAGGAAAGAATACCTAGTTATTTACTTTTTTCCACAAACTCTAATTGGTCTAAAGAAGCTTCTGTGGTAAAGATACCGTAGTTAATAAAAGCTTTTTTCTTTTCAATTTTTTCTATGGTGCCCACGGCGTTTCCATCTACCAAACGTACGCGGTCTTTTACTTTAAAGACATAGTCAGCTTTTGCTTTGGCAATTTTTTTAGCGGCCTCTGTTTTTATATTTCTTACTTCAACCACTTTTTGTAAGACCTCTTTTTCTACTTGTTGGATCACCTGTTTTTGAAGTACTTCTTTTTTCTTTACTTCTTTTTTTTGCGCCTTGGTTTTTGGCTTTTCAGGATTCTTCTTTAAGTGTTTGGTCTTTTCAATGGTCACCCATTTCAAGAAGTTGGTGGTCAGCTCTTTTTTATTATTGGTCTGAAAATACTTGTTTAAAAAGTCGTTTGTTTTTCTTCCTAAAGACAACATGCGTTGGTTGCTATCATACAATTCTTGAAAACCTTCTAGTTTGTCTTGTATCTTTTGCTCTTTTTCTACCAATGTTTCTAGCTTTTCTTGCTCTTTGGTTTTCTGCTTGTCTAAACTATCGGACGTTTTTTGCAAACGATTCCGTTCTTTTTGCAACTTAGAAATGGTTTTATCTAAACGAATTTTCTCAGTTTCTACGCGC
>TARA_R110002072_G_scaffold3994_14_pt1 | contig 12644 bp, 10 predicted proteins | sample TARA_R110002072 | Tara Oceans TARA_R110002072 (sample SAMEA4397118) | marine metagenome | biome: Polar Biome; feature: [SRF] surface water layer (ENVO:00010504); material: water (ENVO:00002006), including particulate matter (ENVO:01000060) such as... | depth 5 m | reverse complement strand
GTAAGGTGTGGAAGCGAATTCGTCGTACGCATCCCGCGAGAGCATTGAATCTTCGTCTTGCAGGTACTCGTAGTAGAATAGCAAACGCTCCGAGGGCTCCTTGTCAGCCAACTGGGTGATTTTTTCCAGGTACTTTTCGCTCTTGGGTGTCAGCGGCAAACAAGACCACTGCATATCGCGAGGATCGACTCCGCTGAGCATAAAACGACGTCCCTTGGCCACGTCGCCAAAGTAGACCGCGGTGACCTCCTGACCGGCTTCGACAAGTTCGCCGCCTTTCAGCACGGTTTCGATTCGCATTTTGATCTGCCCGGTGTCCGCGTTGCGGGTCAGATCGCTCTGTAGCGCCGTTGCGACCACCACCGCGTCCATCACCTCCATCTCTTGCCGCAGCGTTTGAGACACGGCACTGCAGAACGGGCAGGCGGACGCGATTGGACCGGCCATCAGGGTTCCGAGCACCAACACGCCAACGAGGACACGAGTTTTCAGAGTGGTCATGAATTCACAAAAGGTGGGTGGGGGACTTGCGGGATATCGGTGACTTTTCTGTCGCCGATGCATCAGAGTCTACGTTTCAGATCGGACGGTGTTCAAACCGCCCCCAAACGAAATTCTAGCACTTGGACTAATAATCGGAAACGAAACGACTCATCCTGATCGATGGGTTGTGCCGATAACTCCGATGAAACCAGTGTGGACCACGCCACGCGGGAAAACCACGCGATCAAAAAGATCCATCGCCTAACGCGATTCATACCCGGGGGGGAATGTCGGAATGTACCAACGAGCTACCATCTTGGCCGCAGCAGCGGTCGTCTTCATTGTGGGCTTTGCCTGCGATTCTCATCACGCCGCCGCTCAGGGCTACGGTGCCCCCGTGGCAATGGGAGCCGGTGGAACCCTTCCCAACGCAATGGGTCAAATGGGCTACCAGGGCCAACGTGCCTATGGCCAAAGCTGGGGATCATCCGCCGCCAACACGGATTGGAACCGGATGTACCACTATCCCTATGTTTATTACCCCCAAAACTTCTGGGGCCAAGATTATTACAAGAGCAGCGACAGCTTGTATCATCGCTACCCAACGGAAATGAGAATTCCCGTTTACAATAAAAGCTGGCACAACTACTACCCCAGCAATCGCCGGTTCCACAAAGGGCACCACTTCATTCTTGACACGTTCTAGTCGACCGTCACGCCCCAGATCGCTCATCAAACAGCTCGATGCATCCACCGCACGCGTGTGGATCATCGACGCTGTCGGTGATCTGATTCACCTTTCGCCCGCGATGGCGGAATGGCTGGGGAAATCCACCGAGACGGACGAGTCACAGACGGTCCAGACAGTTTCCGAGCAATGGGTCGACGCGCTGCGTCCCGATCCATCGATCCGTTTTCGCGGCCATCAAACCCGACAGATCACTCTTTCAAAGCATCTCGGCGATTCCAAAGGTCTCGGCGAAAGCAACCTGAGCGACGAAGCGTTGACCGCGGTCGCGCATTGGGTATCGCTCGGCAACAGCGGCTACACGATCGGCTGCGTTGGCGAGTTTCTTCGCGACAGCGAGGTGCCGCTTTCCGATTGGCTGGGTGAAGGCGGACTTCGCCAGGAATCATTGCTTCGCGAATTGATTGCGAAGCATCAAACCTCCAACGCTCGCACCGCGGACATTTTGCTGGCCGGAGAATCTGACGCCGCGGTTTTGCTGCGTCGACGCGTCACCGCTGCAACCTCGATGCGATGTCACCTGGGCCTGTTCACGCCGACCCATTCCAGCAGCCGCGAACTGGCGTTGCGACTTCACGACACATCCGCACCTGGCGAATCACTCACGGTTGTCGATGGAGCCTTGATGGATGCCGAGCTCTTGGAAGCTTACGCGGCCCCGGCCATCCAATCGATCAATCAACACGATTCCCATCGCAGCAACGCGACGCTGCTGATCGAACGTCTCGACGAGATGCCCGACGATGCGCAGTTGAAATTGAGCCAGTGGGTGGAAGTGTTCGGCGACCACCTTCGGCTGATCGGTATGCTCGATCCTGCGAGTGTCGTCGACAACCATTTGCATCGCGGCGAACCCAATGATCCTCTGGATGCACAAATCGCCGAGCTGACTCATATGCCGCAAGCGGTCACGGGCATCGCCAAGCCACTCATGAACTTGATGCGTGCGATGCCGATCACGGTTCCTCGTTTGAAGGACCGCCGAGAAGACATCCCAACGTTGGCGTTGGCGTTGCTTCGAGAGGCACATCGATCGGGCCAACCGCAAAAACGCATGTCCGACTCTGACATGCCCCGTTTGGGTCGCGACGCGATGGACGCGTTGACACTGTATCCCTGGCCGAATGATTTTGATGAACTCGCCGAAGCGATGGTCTCCGCACTCGGTCGCGTCGTGGGAGATCGAATCGGACGTGATCATCTGCCCTTGGTCATTCGTTCCTATCGAGTCGGTCCCCGAACTGAATCGGAACAGGAACCCGAAAAAATTGAAAACAACTTCCGGATCGAATCACTGGACGAAGCCGTTCAGAAGTACGAACGCAAATTGATCGACCAAGCCATGGAAGCGTCGCAAGGCAACAAAGCCGAAGCGGCTCGTCGCTTGGGAATCAGCCGTGCTCGATTGCTGCGAAAGCTGGACGGATGAATGCCGTGAAGACCAAGCTTTGGGTGACCGGCCCCGAGACCGAACGCTGGTTCGATGCCGCGCGGGTGATGTGGAGCACCGACTTCCACCCTGAAACGCTTTCCTCGCTCGGCGACGTTCCGATTCACAAACGCAATCTTCGGTCCTCGCAACCAATCACTCCCGAAGTCATCTTGTGGGCCGGCGATCAAAACGGGATCCACGAACTGACTCAGTGGCTCCACTCCCGAACGCCTCAAGCCGACCATCGCCTTTACATCGCGGCGGGTCAATGGTCCGATGCCGAACGTTCGGTACTGCAACGATTCGGCGTTCGCCTGATCGTTTCTGAGTTGACCGATCTGATCGCTATTGAGCACGTAGTGCGAGAGTGGTCGCTTCGCATCTCAAATTGACCATTTCATCTCGCTCGCAATCATGACTTCCATCGATGAAACGACCGCAACTCGACTGACGGGCGTGGGGCTGTCCGCCGTTGCGGTGATTGGTCTTCGCGGCCCGCTCGCAATCCAGTGCGTGCGTGATTGTTTCGTTCCCGCATCGAAATCAAATCTGAACTTTTCAGCGGGACAAGTTCGTTACGGTACCTGGAAGAGCCGTCCCGACGGTCCCGGCGAGTCGATCGTCTTGTCTCCGATGGCCGATGGCAGCTTCGAGATTCACGGGCACGGCGGGGAAGCCGCGGTCAATGCAATTCTCGCTTCGCTCACCGATCGCGGAGTTCAATCGGTTGAGTCATCGACTTGGCAACGATCCGCATCGATTCTGCTATCCGAAGCGGAACAAGTCCTGCAACGCTGTGTGACCAGCCAACAAGCTGCCGTCGCGCTCGATCAAACTCGAGGGCAATTGGTCCAGTGGTGTGAGCGATGGCTTCAACGTATTGATGAAGCTTCATCGTCGGGCGAGTTGCCAGAAAAAAATGAATCGTTGCTCGATGAACTTTGCAGCGAAGCCCAAACGATTGCGACAAACGGCGAGCGTGGAGTCCGCTTGAGCGAACCTCGTCGATTGGTATTGGCGGGGCCACCGAACGTGGGCAAAAGCAGCTTGATGAATCAAATCGTCGGCTTCCGACGCAGCATCACCCACGACTCCGCCGGTACGACTCGCGACGTCTTGCAATGCGACACCGTGATCGCCGGGGTTCCGGTCCGAATGAGCGATACCGCTGGCATTCGCAAAACAAGTCACTTGACCGAGTCGAGTGCGGCGATCGAACGAGAAGGGATTCGCCGCGCCTCCGTTGCGGTCGAGTCGGCCGACCTGCTGTTGGTTGTGTGCCAGCCTTCAACGCTGATGGATTTGCAAGACTTCCGACAATCCTTGCCGGTCTCCAAATCAACCAATGTTGTGGAAGTGCTCAATAAAGCAGACCTGCTGAGCGACGACACCAAGTTGATTGCCGACAAGAACCTGCACCAAACCATCGCGAGTGTGGACGACGATCCCGGTGTCGGCAAACTGATGCAAACACTGGCTGCACATCTGACCGCGACGCTTCCACCTCGACATTCACCGGTTCCAATTTGCCAACGACAGCTCGACCTGACTAATCAACTTTGTCGGGCGGTGTCGCTCGATGACGCAGCAGCCACGCTACGACAATTGCTAACCGGAGTTGCATCGTGACCTCATCGTCGGTTGAATTGGAAGTCACGAACGACCTGCGGGAAGCGATGCGAGATTGCATCGCTGGACGAGTGCACTCGCCGGTGATGCAGACGCTTTCGAGTGGAACGAAGGCGATCCTGAAAGACATCGCGGGTTTGCAAACTCGAGCGGTCGCCACACTCGGTCCTCCCAAACGGGAAGGTGAATCATGGTGGGTGACTCGGCGAGCGATCCAACAATCCACCACGCTGCGAGTCGCAGAACTCAAAGCGACTTGGTTCGGCGATCAACCGGTAACGGACATTTGCTGTGGCATTGGAGGTGACCTGATCGCTTTGGCTCGTCGGGGACCGGCAACCGGGATCGACGCAAACCAATCGGTACTATCGTTCACCGCCGCGAATTTGGTCACCGCCGATGTCGCCGCGAATTTGCGTCGGATGGATGTGATGGAGTCGGAACCAGCTGAGGTTGTCGATGGCTCGAAGTGGATTCACATCGATCCCGATCGTCGAGCCGACAATCAACGACACACCCAGCCTGATGCTTGGCTGCCAAGCTGGGAACGCACTGAGCAATTGCTTGGTCTGGTAGAAGGCGGTTTGGTGAAGATGGCTCCCGCGACGACACTCGATTCATCTGTTGCGCTGTCTTGTCATCTGATGTGGATCTCATCCGGCGGTAGCGTTCGCGAACAAACCGCGATCTGGGGCACACTTCCAACGCCGCCCGAAATTTCAACCGATGAAACCAACTGGCAGATTGGTGGACGATCCGCGGTGGTTCTAAAGCATGACTCCGCCCACCGTTTCGCTTCTGGTTCGGATGACGGGACTGAATCCGCACCGTCCACATCTTCGGTTGAAAGCTGGATGATTGATCCGGATGGAGCCATCCGCGCGGCAGGCCTGACGGACCATTTCGCACGTCGTCATCAAGCGAAGACGCTGGGCGGACCGTCTGGATTTCTGACGGCCGACTGGAATGCAACGGACTTTGAAAACCTGCCCTGCCAAGCATCCATCCACGAACTCGCCACGATCGCGAAAATTCGCGATCGAATGTCCTGTGACGATCGGGCGTTGCGAAGGTACTTTCGGAAAGCGAAGTCTTATCCGGAGATCATCAAGGTTCGCGGGGTCGACATCGACCCCGCCAAACTGGGAAAAAAGCTTCGTGAATGCGGTGAGACTCCCCTGGCGTTGTGGATCGGTCGGAACGGCAAAAAGACCTACGCCGTCGTGACGGACTTGCCACAGCAGGCCCCCACTTTCTAGCGGGAAGACTCAGCCCAAATTCCGTTGAGCGGTCGTTCGCACGAGCAATCAGGTTTCAATTATAGTGGTGCGGTTGAGATCGATTGATCTCGCCTACTCTCTTCTCTTCTCGATTCGGACCACGGTGTTATGGGCGTTCGTTTTGCTTGCCATGCGTGTGGGAAGCGACTGAACATCAAGAACGAACTCGCCGGACGCCAGGGTGTTTGCCCAGCGTGCTCGGTACGCTTTCGCATACCGACGGAGGACCGCCCGCAGTCGATCGCCATCGAAGAAGAATCATCGGCCAGCCACCCGGCGGATGTTCCTGACGAGCAAGATCAGAACGACGTGCTCGATTCGTCGGACCAGACCCCCAGTGGCGATGTAGCGGACTCTGACTCCGAATCGTCAGCCAGTACCTACGCGGCGACCGCAGCCGGCGGACCAACGACGATTGAACGTCCCAAGGTCGAGAAAAAAACAAAACCCACGCCTGAGAAGAAGCCGGCCGCTCCAGCCTCAGCCGAGCCGACCACTCCCGAAGAGATCCTGGGTGATTCAACCGCGGTTTGGTATGTCCGTCCTCCGAGCGGCGGCCAATACGGTCCCGCCGATGGTCCGACGATGAAACAATGGATCACCGAAGGCCGCATCGCCGATTCGGCAATGCTGTGGCGAGATGGTTGGCCGGATTGGAAATCAGCCGGCGAGATTTTGCGTCAGTTGAATCACAAAGGCCCAACGAGTGCCGCTCAACCGGGGCCCAAACCCATCCTGGCGACACCCGGCAACGCGCACCTGGTCGATAGCAGACTGGTCGACGCTCCCGCCGATCGTGACAAAGTCGCAATTCTTAACCGAGGCGGCCCGCTCGAATCCAGCAAACGCAAACGGTCTCGAAAACGAATCGCCGCGACGGTTTCGTTGATCCTGTTGCTGGTGGTTTTGGTAGCCGCTTTGGCCTACGTCATCACGCGTTGATGTGGGAGCTGGCTGGTGATTGAACCAGCCAATCCGTCCTACACAACTGCGAATTCAGCCGGCCGCCGCGGCCAGACGTTTCGGACACGAGTGTGCTTGAACGTGCAGCTCTCGCAGCAGGTCAATGTCACTCAGCAGGGCACGTCGCAGTTCCATCGGAATCTTGGACACATCAACGCCACGCGATTCCTCTTTGCCCATCTGCAAACGCTGACTGGCATCTCGAACCTGGTTCCGTTCGCTATCCGTCATCGGATGTTCCGCATGACTGGCCCGCAACACACCGTGATGGGTGTGGAAGTAAGTCGGACTGTCGATCAATTGCTCCAGCATTGAAGACTTTGGCAAAACAGACCATTTCTGCTGCGAGTTCAACATGGCTTGTTCGTAGAGCTCATAGACCTCGGGAACGCATGTTTCTTGAGGAATCAGCAGCAATCGCAACTTCGCCATCGCGTTGCCGATGCCACGACTCGCCATCGCCATCGCGAGCGGTACGGCCAAGATCAAACCTGCAGTGATTGGCAGGAACCACACCGCCCATGATCGAGCGAACGTGAACACGGCTGCTGTGATCACCAACCCCAGAACAGTCAAACTGCCGTAGTCCCGAATGGCCTGCAACATCGGGACACCATGTTCACCACGTTGTTGCGACGACCATTTGACCTTGCGACCACGCAGCGTCGAAACAACAAATCGAGTGTGCATGATGGCCATGATCGGCGAGAGCAAGATCGATAAAACGATCTCCAACAAAACGCTAACCAGCATCGCGATTGCGCCGCCAAACCGCGACGCTTGCCCGCGAACGACCACGTTGAAGTAGCCATAAAACTTTGGGATCAGCAGCATTGCCATTGCGGTGATGAACAATCCCAGCTGCATCGCGGTTGGCGAAATGGCGTCCAACAGTTCCAGCTCGGTGGCTCCTCGGTTTTCGAGTGCCCAACTGGCAACGCACAAACACGTGAACAAGATCCATAGCGGTGAACTGGCATAGGCCAAAACACCACTGAAAAAGTGCAGACGACTGACCGGATGAAAGCCTTCACTGAGCAGCAATCGACTGTGCTGCAAGTTGCCTTGGCACCAACGCTGATCGCGTTGCGCATAGTCCGTCAGTGTTGTGGGGCACTCCTCGTAACTTCCGCCAAGGTCGTTGGCCAAGCGGACCTTCCAGCCTCGACGGACCAACAACGACGCTTCAACGAAATCGTGCGACAGGATCTCTCCGCCCAAAGGAGCTTGTCCAGGCAACACCGGCAGATCGCAGCAATCGCAAAACGCTTCGACGCGAATGATTGCATTGTGCCCCCAGTAGTTTCCTTGTTCCGCCGCCCAAGCGTCGAAGCCCTCGCAGAACACGGGACCGTAAGCCGCGGCAGCAAACTGTTGCATGCGCGCGAACCACGACTGTCGCCCGATCGGCGTCGGTGGAACTTGCAAGATTCCAAGTCGATCATCGGCTCGCATCCGCCGCACCATCTCGATCATCGTGTCGGGTTCGAGCAGACTGTCGGCATCCAAGACAATCATGAAAGGATACGGGTCCGACCAACGTCGACAGAAATCCGCAATATTCCCCGCTTTGCGAGCCACATTTTCGCGGCGATGGCGGTAGTAGACGTTGCACGATGTCGAAATTTGCTCTTCCAAGCGATCCATCAGTTGAGACCAAGCCAGCTCTTCCGCGAGCCAGACCTCGGAATCATTCGTGTCGCTGAGAACAAAGAAATCGAATCGCTGATCCGGCCCCAAGCTACGGACCATCGCTTCCACTCTCGCGAAAACGTCCATGGGGGATTCGTTGTAGACCGGTACCAACACCGCTGTCGGCGGTTCATCGCCGGTGGATGATTCCGTTCCTTCTGTGGTCGGTCGTCGACGAAGCAAACGGACGAAGCCCAACGTCGCGACAACGAACGAGAATGCGATCCATCCAAACAGCAGGGCGAACAATGGAACGCTCAACCATTCCAACCACCCGCGACCATTCGCCGACATCGAGACCACATAAACGGACGTGCCAGCCATCGCGATCACCAATGTGATCACTGCGATCAACCAGCGTGTTCGCTTGGTGCTCTTACTGACCATCGGTCATTGCCTCAGGTTGTGGCGAATTGCCTTTTCCATCAACCAACCCAAACATCGCAAGGACCGGTTGCTGAATATGACGCGATGCCATCTGCATCCACCACTGCGGTCGCAATGGACCGATCAACGGTGGCGTCTCGTTGTGACGCAGCGTCCGAGCTCCCGATCGCGGGATCACTCGGCGACGTTGGCTGACTTCCACTTCGTTTTCACTTGGTTGAAAGAACAACTCATCCATCGCCGCTTCCAACGTCACCCGGGGAAGCCGCGGATCGTTGGCCTCAGTCGCATCGTGTGATTCTTCGGTGTCACCCGAGTCGACTCGCAAACGCTGTTTGGCGAGTCCCACGAAATAGTGAGATTGGTCACGAACGCTGTCGGGATGATGGTGCCCGCAGCGATGCAAATAGTCCGCAATCACAGACAGAGAAAGGTCGTTGAGAGTGTTCATCGGAAGAGCCTGAAAAGAAAAGGGGCCAGTCGAATGAGTGGCGAGTGGGCTTCACGTGATGTCAAACCAAACGGTCAAAGCATCGACGTTCACCACCACCAGGGTTTATCAAATCCCGCGCCAGAAATTTCCGCCGCGCCCGCAAATTTCGCCGGAAAGCAACTAAGGGAGTTTCGACCGGCTCACTGGGCGTGCTAAGCATCGCATCACCTCCCTCATTGGAATGAGAAAGCAACGTGAATTTCTTGCGGTTGGATGAGGTGATGAATCCGCGTGCAGATCGGAGCCTGCTGAACGATTTGCTGCCAAATTTGGACGCAGCGATGCCGAGTTGGCGGCATCAACTCAGAATTTCGATCACGACTCGTACGATGGTTGAAAATCGCATCCTGAGCTTGCGACAACACCTACGCGAAACTAGCATCCCTAATCGACAAACAAAGTCGCCCATTGGACCGTAGAAGAGTTTGCCCCCGCCTCCTTGGCAACTCGTCCCAATACGGAGTCCCTGCTGCGTTGTCGCAGTGATGGTCGACAACCTGCCAACACCCCGCCTTTTGGATTCGTCAGCATGAAGCGACGTATGCTTCTCTCAGCCTTCGCTGCCGCGCCCTTGCTCGCTGCGCATCGTCTTCGTGGAGACGGAGACTTCTCAATGGTCTCCGCTGGTTCGCGATCGACCATGGAGGATCTGATGATGAACGAAAACTCTTACCCATTCTTGGATGATTTGCGTCGCCGGTGCTACCTGTATTTTGAGGAAGCCGCTGACCCGCAAACCGGACTAATCGCCGACCGAGGCCACGCTGACGGAAGTTCGTTCAGCACCTACGCCAGTTCTGCTGGCTGCGGATTCGGATTGGCCGCCCATGGAGTCGCTGCCAACAATGGCTGGATTTCCAAAGAAGAAGGTGCATCACGCGTTCGCAAGATGTTGAGTTTTTTGGTCAATGAAGCCGAACATGAACGTGGCTTGGTCTACCACTTCATCGATCGAATGACTGGCCAGCGTGCTCTTGATAGTGAAGCGTCGACGATCGACACGGCTTTGTTGATCGCCGGTGCAATGCATGCGTCGCAGGTGTTCCAAGACGATCGCGAGTTGGTCGAGATGGCCGACACGCTGTATGAACGAGTGGATTGGCGATGGATGCTTGGCGACAACGGTTGCCTGCACATGGGGTGGCAACCCGAAGTCGGGAGGCTTCCTTACCAATGGGATCGTTTCAGTGAACTGACGATTCTCGTGCTACTCGCGATTGGTGCTCCGAGCTCCGCGATTCCGCCCAGTTGTTGGAACGCGTGGCGTCGTGAGAACGTTTTGCATCATCAGGGTGAATCTTTCATCAGCTATCCCCCCTTGTTCGTGCACCAATACCCTCAGGCGTTCTTTGATTTCCGAGGTATTGTTTCATCCGATGGACGCAACTACTGGCGGAACTCACAGTTGGCACACTTGGCCCAAATCGAATTCCAACAATCACTTGCTGACCAATCGCCCAAACGATTCGGCCACTACGGTGAAGATTTGTGGGGCCTGACCAGCAGCGACTCATCGAGCGGCTACCGTGATTGGGGGGGCCCTACGAAGACGGCCAGGCTCAACCCGATCGCGGCATTGATGGAACCGTTGTGCCGAGTGCGGCTGGCGGTGGGCTGGCTATCGCTCCCGAGCAGACGATGCGGACCCTTCAGTATCAAAAGAACACGTTTGGCGAATCGGTCTACGGACGCTACGGATTCGTCAACGCTTTCAATCCACGCCGTGGCTGGATTGGATCCGATGTGATCGGAATTGATACAGGCATTACCCTCCTCTCCGCATCAAACTTGCTGGAAGAAGGTGTTTGGCAACCATTCATGCAGCACTCCGCCGCCCAACGAGCCTTCCGTTTGGCCGGTTTCCGCCCCTTGACCGCCTAGCAAGGGAACTGAGGCCAAGACGCTGGCTTCAAAGATTCACTTGGGCACGCTGAATGCGTTTCCGGAGCTAAACTGCTGCGGTGACGCCCTAGCAGTGCGACCTCCCATTCTGCATGAATTCAACGGGACCAAGTGTATGTACTTCGACGCGTGTTTTGCGAGACTCTTTTCTTTCTCCGGTCTCGCAGTATCGGTCGCCCTTCTGATCACAGCTCCCGCTGCCAACGCGGTGGATCTGATCGATGTGCGTGACTTTGAATCGCTCAGTCAACTGGCGGCCGAGCGGTCGCAGCAGGAATACGAACCGGCGCCCGAATTGCCCGAGCCGTTGGCATCGTGGCAGTACGACGACTACATGAAGGTGAAGTATCGTTCCGAGCGTGCCACTTGGTTCGATCAAGGCTTGCCGTTTTGGTTGGAAACATTTCATCGTGGGTTCGTGCAAACCGACTTGGTCGAACTGTTTACGCTCAACCCATCGCCCAGTGGCGATCCGATCAGCCAACGCATCGCCTTCAATACAAATGACTTCAGCTACGACGCACCACTGAACGCCGATGAGATTCCTCCGGCGGGTCACGCTGGGTTCCGCGTCGTGGGGCCGTTTCCGAACCGGCCGGACGCCCAAGAGATGCTGAGCTTCATCGGATCCAGCTATTTCCGCGGACGCAGCGGCGACACCATCTACGGTGCCTCGGCACGTGGACTGGCAATCAACATCGCCATGATGCAGGAAGAGGAGTTCCCTGACTTCCGCGCGTTTTGGATCCAAATGCCCGCCGCGGATTCTGACCAAATCGCGATTTTAGCGTTCATGGACAGCCCCAGTTTGACCGGAGCGTATCGATTTCGACTGATACCGGGAAACGCCGTGACTCGCGTGAAGGTGCAAGCCAACGTCTACTACCGAGATCGCCCCGAGAAGATCGCGTTGGCTCCGCTGACGAGCATGTGGATGTGGGGCGACGGACTGAAGGGACCTCCCAAAGACAAACGACCATCGGTTCACGACAGTGATGGGATGCTCATTCAAACAGGTCCCAACGAATGGCGTTGGAGAGCGTTTGCTCGCCAGAGTTACCCCTCGGTAACATCGACGGAAGTCGAATCGCTTCACGGATTCGGGCTGATCCAGCGAAACCGAGCCTTCTACCACTACGACGATCACAACGCACGCTACGACAAACGTCCCAGCGTCTGGATCAAACCGGACACCCCATGGCCCAATGGACGAATTGAATTGCTCGAATTGCCGGGCGCTCATGAAGGCATCGACAACCTGGCCGCGTACTGGCTGCCTCCCAAAGACGAATCCGCCGGCGATCAGTCAGCTAACGACACGGATCCTCCGCTCGAATCAGTCGCGAATCCTGGATTAGCCGTTGCGGCGAGCGATATCGTTTCGAAGCCCGATGGTTCAACTGAACCGATCCAACCTTCACTCGAGTTCGCATATGAAGTCAGCTTCTTCGCGGGTGATCCGCCGGAGCACAATGTGCTTGGACGAGCGACCAACTTGAGCGTGACTCGGCCTGAGGATGACGATGAACCGATCGAGATGGAAATCCGTTTTGCTGGTCCTGTTCTTCGAGGACTGCCAGCGGATCATCCGCCTTCAATTCAGTCCAGCGCGATCGCTGGCGAAATCTGCGAAAA
>TARA_R110002072_G_scaffold303036_1_pt1 | contig 12654 bp, 7 predicted proteins | sample TARA_R110002072 | Tara Oceans TARA_R110002072 (sample SAMEA4397118) | marine metagenome | biome: Polar Biome; feature: [SRF] surface water layer (ENVO:00010504); material: water (ENVO:00002006), including particulate matter (ENVO:01000060) such as... | depth 5 m | reverse complement strand
CACCGTCGTCTCAACCCCAGAAGCACCAGTGCAGGCCGAGACGACAGCGAAGGCGAACGGGGCTCGCCTAAGGACTGGCAAAGAAGAAAAACTCACATAGCAACTGGACCAGGAACGGGGGCAAGGTCAGGGCCGCTCAGACTCTCATAACACGTGGATCAGTTTCAGGGAGGCACTCCAGCCTGGGAATTGCTTTAGGGCCGATCGTGAAGAACGTCGATGTCGCAGCCGTGCTCCACTGTCTGGAAAGGTTTCCCTTGCGATCAAAGAATCACGCTATCGAAGTAACGAATGACCGCTTGAGGATTCACGGGCGTCGTGTTCTCAATCAGCTGACGCTATAAACAGGAGTTGCTCCTGTAGAATCATTTTTCGTTTCGGCAGCTTTCTTCTTCAACAGGATGCTGGAAGTGCGGCTCGAAATATTGAAGTATCTCAGGTCGACCAGCTTCAGCATCCAGTAATGTCCAGAACTCGTCAGTCTTCAAACTCAAGGATTAAGGAACGGTACATTGCACTTTCGCCAGTTCGTTGTCGTCTGCTCATTGGCCCTTGTTTTCCTCTTGAATTCGCTTACGGATTCACTGCCGGCTGCTGAAACGCAGAAGCGACCCAATGTCCTGTTTATTCTTGCCGACGATCTTGGCTGGCGGGATTTGAGTGTTGAGGGCAGTACGTTTTATGAGAGTCCCAACATTGATCGTATTGCGAAGTCCGGCGTACGGTTTACTCAGGGATATGCCGGGTGTCAGGTTTGCAGTCCTTCGCGGGCGACGATCATGCTGGGAAAGACTCCGGCTCGGCACGGGATTACCGACTGGATCGGAGCTGCCGAAGGGGCCGGCTGGAAGCGTAACACGAAATTGCTTCCGGCGAAGTACGTGCATGCTTTGCCGGCGGAAGACACGTCGCTGGCCGAATCATTCAAGGAAGCTGGGTACCGAACTTTCTTTGCCGGGAAGTGGCACCTGGGTGACAGGGGATCGTTTCCGGAAGATCACGGATTTGACATTAACGTCGGCGGCCATCATCGCGGCTCGCCTCCGGGGGGCTACTTCGCTCCGTATAAAAATCCGAAAATGAAAGACGGCCCGGCGGGTGAATCTCTGCCCCACAGACTTGGACGCGAGACGGCAAATTTTATTGACGAACACACTAACGAGCCGTTCTTCGCTTACCTGTCGTTTTACTCGGTACATGGTCCGATTCAGTCAACGAAGTCGTTGTGGGCAAAGTATCGAGCGAAGGCCGAGAAGCTGCCGACGCCCGATCATCGATTTATTATCGATCGGACAAGCCCCGTTCGGCAGGTGCAGGATCATCCCGTTTACGCAGGTATGATCGAGGCAATGGACGATGCCGTCGGTATCGCACTGGAAGCTCTGGACCGAAACGGACTAACCGAAAACACGATCGTCGTTTTTACGTCGGACAACGGTGGTGTTTCAGCAGGAGACGGCAAGGCAACGTCGAACCTTCCGCTTCGAGGCGGCAAAGGTCGGCAATGGGAAGGCGGCATTCGCGAGCCTTACTACATCGCCGGGCCGGGTGTGAAATCAGCCGGTTCAACCTGCGACGTTCCCGTGACCGGTGCCGACTTTTATCCGACGCTGCTGGAGTTAACCGGCCAGAAACTTCGCCCGGAGCAGCACGTTGACGGCGTGAGTCTGGTGCCGCTTCTGAAGGGAAAGAAGGAGATCGCCAGCCGCCCGTTGTTCTGGCATTACCCTCACTATGGTAATCAGGGCGGCGAGCCGAGCGCGATTATCCGCGACGGCGACTGGAAGCTGATCCACTATTACGAAGACGGTCGTGATGAGCTGTTCCACCTGGCGAGCGACCCGGGCGAACAGTCAGACGTCGCCGCGAAGAATGCTGACCGCGTTGCGAGGCTTCGTGATCGCCTCAATGAATGGCTGGTCAAAACCGGTGCGAGGATGCCAGTTCCGAATCCCAACTTCAGTGAGCAACGCTGGGAAGAAGAAAAAGTCCGCACTCGCGAGAAAACATTGCCCGGCCTGGAAGCTGAAGCAGCCGGGTTCTTACGATCGGATTATTCACCCAAAGGCTGGTGGGGATCGGAAGATTAGAGCATTTTCAGCACTGGCTCCATTCCCGGTTCCAGGTATCGGTTCCGCGAGAATAAATGGATTCGTCGTCGATGCCTGAAGGCATGATGACAGGAATGCGCTGCGTATATTCGTGTTGTCAGGTCAGGCTGCGGAGCCGGGAGGCGTTGAGGCTCGCGGGTTGATTTCAACGATGATCAACAAGGGGCGTGGTGAGCGATCGCGCAGGCTCGGCATTCTTGCTGGAATCAGCCTGCGGTCGCCGTGGGATTCGGGACATCTTCGGCTGATGGGCGAGCCAGTTCTCCGCGGCGGCGGCGGAGCTTTTCCAGATAGTGTTGCAGCATCCGATTCTGAGGGGCGCTGGTAGAAAGTATCTGCAATCGATCGATGGCGGTTTCGAGATATCCGATGGCCGCGCCGGGTTCGTTCTGAGCGATACTGATTTCTGAAAGCCCCCAGAGTGACTGAATATAGGCGACCTGATAGAGGGATACGGTTGCGAACTGTTCTGCCAGAGGCTGCTGAAGCTCGATCGCCTGAAGAAACGATTCGGCGGCGAGTCCGAAGTTCTGTTGCTGGTGGAGCAGTGTCGCCTGATGAGTTAATGACGTGCCCATCAATGCCTGGTATTCAGGCACGTTGGGGTAGCGCTCGACCAGATCTTCACACAGAACGATGGCTCGTCGAATTCGCTGCAGAAACTCGTCAACGGCTTCGTTGTCGGGGTTTCTTGACGGACGAAGGCAAAGAGTATCGGCCAGTTCAAAGCGGTAGACGGGATCCTCGGGGAAATCTCGCGCGAGTTCATCCAGATGCTGAATGGCCGAGGCGATGGCCACTTTGCCCATTTCCGGGTCGTTGATAATGCGGGCGACCGTCGCACGGTTGCGCCAGGCGATGGCCAGCTCCAGACGGTAGTCTGGTCGTGATGGCTCCTGTTCGAGTAACTCGTTAAGCAGCGCGAGCGACTGATCGCTGCTGGCGCGAAACATCTCAGACCAGTTTCGAAATCCGTTTCGCGAACTTCCACTCGGACCGGAGCCGCGCCGACCTCCGTCAGGCCGGTCCTGTCCCGATCGTTCCTGGTCAGGCCGTGAGTTGCCGGATGGTCGGTCGCCAGGCTGATCGTTCGGTCGACGTTCACGCCGGTTGTCACCTCGCGATCGTCCATCGGATGGGGGCCGACCACTTGAAGGGTCGTTTCTGGTCAGCGACATCAATGCGGACATTCCTGACCGGGAGCTGATCGTTGTAAGCAGTCCGAGAGTGCGGGCAAGTTCCAGTTTTCCATTGGCGGTGTCCATGACGCCGGCTGTTTCCTGAAGAAGACTCCTGGCACGATTGTGCTCGTCAACGGCTCCCCACATGGTGCCTCGCCGACTGGCCGCAATGGCGATTTCGTTGTGAATGCGAGCCCGGGTAATAATCAGCTGCGAATCGTTTGGCTTTTGAGAAGACAAAGTTTCAAACGCTTCCAGCGACTGGCGATAAGTTGCCTCAGCTTCTGAGAATCGTCCCAGCCGTTGCTGGATATCTCCAACCCGCTTGCGAGCTGATGCTGATTGCAGTCTGAGGTCCGTCTGATTCTGCCCGGCAAAGTCATCGAAGAACGTCAGCAGGGTTTCGAGCAGGTCAGCGTCGGCGGCGGTCAGCATTGTGTCGTAGGCACGTGGTCCTTCGACGCCAGAAACGTCGTCACCAATATTCAACGTCAATGACTGCGGGAGTCCGCGAGACGCAACGTTGTCAATAATCGAATCGAAGGCGGCGACAGCGAGTTGCAGGTTCTTTTCCGCTCTCACATATTCGGCCCGAGCCAGCCTTGACGAGTTGCGTTCGGCAATCAACGACTGATCAAGTCGAGCCTGGCCATCTTCAAGTTCTGATTTCTGATTCTCAACGATGTCCAGCGCGGCCTGAGTACGGTACTGCCCGACGGCGAAAACAATCGCGACAGTCGCCAGCAGCGTGACGGTGACTCCACTGAGTGATGCAACGACCGGGTTTCGTCGAGCCCATCTGATAAACTGCTCGGTTATCGTCGCTCGACGGGCAAGCACCGGGCGGTCGTCCAGGAATCGTCGAAGATCGTTGGCCAGTTCGCCGGCGGTTGCGTATCGGTCTGCCGGATTCGTCGCGCACGCCTTCTGCGTGATTGTTTCGAGGTCTCGCGGAATTTCCCGGTTGATTGATCTCAAGCCTGCCGGCATCGAGCTGGTCTTTTGCGAAATCAGCGGACCATGCCGCGACTCTTCAAACGCTGGTCGCAGTGCCAGAAGTTCGTAAAGCGTCAGTCCCAGGCTGTAAATGTCGCTGCGATTGTTGGATTCGCCGTTGAACTGTTCCGGTGCCATGTATCGGAGCGTGCCGACAATGTCGCCGGTGTTGGTGATGCCTTCCTGATCTTCGTGACGGGCAAGGCCAAAGTCTGTTACCCAGACGATTCCCTGACAGTCGAGCAGCAGGTTCGCCGGCTTGATGTCTCGATGCAGAACGCCGTGCCGATGCGAATAGTGCAGAGCCGCGGCGACGTCAGCGCAGATTCTCGCGACATTCCGCCAGTACTTCATCGAAATGACCGGCAGTTGAGACCGGCCAGCCGGGTCATCAGTGATTGTCAGAGACTTCAGCGTGGGTTCGACCGCGGCGATCGCTTCCGTGAGATTGCTGCTGCTGACGGAACTTTCGGAATCGGAATCTGCGACTGATGGCAGCGGACGATCTTTGTGTGTACCGGTCAGCAGAACTTTTGCCGCACCTTCGACATTGAAGCAACGAGTCGAGTCGATTGTCGGGTTTTCGGTTTGATCGCGCGGCCTGAAATCAGCATTCGTAATCGGCGCCAGGAGTCGGTCAGCGAGTGACCCGCTGCCTGACGGTCCTGATCGTTCGTGTTCTTCCGGTCGACCACGGACGAACCGAATGACATCGCTCAGTGGCACGCCATCGATGAACTGCATCGCGAAGAAGTGAAGATCACGCTCCGCGCCAACACCGTAAACCGGCACGATGTTCGTGTGGTGCAGTCGCGCTGCGGCTTCGGCTTCGCGATTGAATCGCTGAATCTGCTTCTGAGACCCTGCGACGCCTGGACTTAGAACCTTCAGTGCGACGCGTCGCTTCAGCGACTTCTCAACGGCCTCATAGACAATGCCCATGCCGCCCCGACCGATTTCACGGATGATCTGAAAATCGCCCAGAGTCTCCAGCGAATCGCTGATCAGTCGGCTGGTCTGCCGTTCGAACGTTCGCTCCGTGTGTTCTTTTCGGCTGAATTTTTCCATCATCGCAATGGATGGAAATGTCGCACGAATGTCTTCGGCCAGGTCGGGATGTCTGGCGACGTAATCGTCGATGGAAGGTGCCTCGCCTTCACGCAATCTGGCGGCGAATTCGTCCCCCAGTACATCAATGGGATTTCTGTCAGCAGTCGTGTCGGTCACGAGTACCGCTCCTGAAAATGAGGCAGCGTTGCCAGCACATCTCCCAGTCGTTTGATTGCCCGAACATATCGATTGCTGGCGGCTGTTCGGCCAATTCCCAGGACATCTGCGACCTCATTATTTCCAAGTTGTTCGAAGTGTCGTAAAGCGAGAACTTCACGGTCGGTGTCGTCCATTGTCGAAAGTGCTTCCCGCAACAGGTCGTAGTCTTCCTGTCGACGGGCGGCACCGCTGGGTGATGTCAACTGGCCAACCAGCGCCTCGGCAATGGAAAATGTTGTCTCGTTGGGATTGCTCCGGTTGAGTCGTACTTCCATGTTCGGATGTCGCTTCTGGCCGAGGTGTCGACGATGCACCGACACCAGCGTCTGCCAGGTGATCTGCCGGACCCAGACATAAAATGCGACCGTCGGATTCGATGTGTAGTCGCCGATTCGTCGTGCGATTTCGATGTAGGCTTCCTGGATAATGTCCAGAGAATCGACGCGTCCGCGCAGACGCCTGTCCAGGCGGAACTCGACCATTCGCTCCAACCGTGGCTGAAATTCGGAAAATAATTCCGCAACGGCAGTGTCGCCGCCATCGATCAGTTTTTTGATGACCTCTTCTTCCATGGACCCAATGTGACTTTCATGCTCCACGAAAGCAAACCGTAGATACCGCAATGCTGATCAAAAGGTCCACGCTACGGCTGGCCGACGATGGGGAATACTTGAGTCCGGCCAGGCTTCCGGCAGAATTTTGTGTGGATGAACGAAATCGTTTTTCAGTATTCGCACGAGTACCTTGAGCATTCTAGACGGCTGACTACAGGTTCGCGGAGACAATTTCAGGATGGCCAGGTTAAACGTACTTCTGAAAAGTCGAAATCAAATGCGATTCCTGATTCTCGCAGGGATCGCGGCTGTAATTCTGCAAAGCCAGAGAATTAATGCTCAGGACGCGGGGCGTTCTGAAAAGCCCAGTACCTCGGACAGGCAGAGGAAATCTGCGAATCGAGAACGGTCTGACAACGACGAGCAGCGAGCTATCTTAACTGATCGCTTTGAAAAGCCCTCTTTCCAGATCGGTAAGCGAAGGGGGGGCTCGTACCGTGATGAACGAGACGCTCCGCCGCTGTTCTTTCTGGAAGGTGACTTCAAGAGTCGTCCGACCGACGAGGGGTTTGTCTTCGTGAACGGAGAGTTCTTGTCCCGTCCCTACACTTTTGAGTCGTCGGGAAAGCTGACGTTCGTCAACGGTGTGCTGATTTCTGAAGAGCTGGTCAGCCTTGATTCTGTTCCAGATCTTGAAGATAGCGGCGATGACGGTGGGCACCGAGGCTGGGGGACACGCAGACGACTTCAACAAAGGCAGCAGACCTTCGCTGAGTTTCTGAGTCAGAGTTTTTCACAGTTCAAAGTGACCGTTGTTGCGTTTAGCGGGCGGTCGCCAGCGATCCTGCCTGCGACCATGGGGGGGAACGATCTGCTCAGTGTCCTGGTTTCAGAGACTCATCGATCGTCGAAGTTGCTTTCTGATGTACTGGTGACTGCCGGCTCATCTGAGTCAGCTTTGCAATGGTCCGACTGGATTACCGGGTTTCAACCTGGTGGAGAGTTCCTTGCGGCTGCGAAGCCGGTTGTTGATGCCATTGATGCGGCCTATGAGGAAGGAGTCGCTCGGCGGGTGGCGATTCAGCGGCTGGAAAACTACGCGTATCCGCTGACGATTGCCGGCCTGATCATCAGTGTTTTTTCGATCGGGCACCTGATGTCGAATCCTCCAAACGGTGGCAGGACTCCCGATGAGGTAGAGATGTCCCCTGAAGTTGTGAAGATTGTCACTCGCTCGTTGATTCTTGTCGTTGTGTTGTCCTTGCTCGATTTGATCTGGACGCTCCTGGCGTCTCAGGCAGGAACGATGCGCGAGTTGAATCCGGTCGGCGGTCGCCTGATTGATGATCCAACGATGCTGATATTTTTCAAGGTTGCTATGACAGGGCTGGCTGCCGGTTTGATCTTCAAACTTCGATATTACCGCCGAGCACAATTGGCGTCGTGGTGGGCCTGTCTGATCCTGACTCTGCTGACCGTTCGGTGGTTGACATTCAATTCGATGCTTGCGTGACTCAACAAGGTTTCAGCGGGCTTTCGAAGTTATTCGGTTCAGCCCGCAACTCTATCGATTCTACAATCGCCTTAACGAAGGAATTACCAGGATGAAATGTCTCATGAAACTTTCCAGTATCTGTCTCGCACTGGCGGTGATGCTGACAACGGTTGCTCAGGCTCAGGAAGAACGGCAGGGACGTGACGGTGCCAGTCGTGAACGTGGGCAGCAGCGGCAAGGTCAGGGACGGCAGCGAGGCGGTGATCAAGGTGGTCGCGGCCAGCGCGGTGGTGGATTTCCAGGCGGCGGTTTCCCCGGAGGTGGAGGTCCTGGTGGTGGCATCGACAAACTGACGCTGGTTTCAGCCAAACCGATCCAGGAAGAATTGAAGCTGGGTGAAGACGAACTCTTTCTCGTTAAGCAGCTTTCCGACGAGCTTCGCGCCAATTCTCGCGAGCTGATGGCGGGAATTGACTTCCGTAGCCTCCCCGAAGATGAACGGCGAACGAAGTTTGAGGAACTGGGCAAGAAACGCGCCGAGCTTGTCAAAGAGTCAGAGAAGGGGCTGGCCGAACTTCTGACGGAAGCTCAGGCAAAACGCCTCGATGAAATCGCACTTCAGTTGATGGGTGTTCGCGCGTTGGCCAATGACGACGTTGCGAAAAAGCTCAAATTGTCTTCTGACCAGAAGAAGGGCGTTGAAGACGCACTGAAATCCGCTGATGACGACCGTCGCAAGATGTTCGAAGAAGCGCGAGCTGGCGGCGGGGCTGGCAGAGGCGGAGCGGGCGGCTTCGAAGGAATGCGGGAAAAAATGGAAGAAGCCCGCAAGAAGGGCGAAGAAAAACTGCTGGCCGTTCTTTCGGACGAGCAAAAAAAACAGTTCGAAGAAATGAAAGGCAAGTCGTTCGAAGTCGATCGTCGAGCACTCTTCAGTTTCGGTGGTCGAGGCGGTCAGCCTGGCGGTGGTGGCGGACGTGGCGGTCAGCCTGGTGGCCGACCAGCAGGTGACGGTGGCGGGCGTCCTCAGCGACCGGCTGCTGAATAATCGCAACTATTAATTTCGCACAGCTCGCTCATTCAGGTGATGAATGAGCGAGCTGTTTCGTTTAGCAAGGGAGGCTGACGCGAAAGCCGGCTCTCATGGGTCGATCGTAAAGCCGCCGCTCTCGTTGCGTCGTCCGATTCCGCACCTCCACGGCAGCTGGCGTGGAATCGGTTTCCACGAGAGCGGCGGTCCTTATCGTCAATCAGCCCGTTGAGCCGCAGATAATCAGATTGCGTCGTTGATTGCTCATCTGTCAACTCCCTGCAATGATCTTCGCCTGTTAGTCTCGAAGAAGCGAGTGCTTGATGCGCCTCTTCGACGATCCTCAGACCGAACAACCCTGCAACCGATCGTCTCGTTCCGCTCATGCCTGCCAAATTTGAAACAGAACTTCCGTCGCGTCTCGATTTCACTGTCGATGCTTCACAGCAGGCAGCAGAATTCATCATGTGCCACTTTCGGTCTCCAGACCTGGCCGTCGAGCGAAAACGTGATGCGTCACCGGTCACTGCTGCCGACCGGGGAGCTGAGGAGCTCCTGCGCCGACTCATCTCGATTCAGTATCCGACCGACGGAATCCTCGGCGAAGAGTTCGAAGAAAAGCCAGGCAGCAGCGGCTGGAGATGGATTCTGGATCCGGTCGACGGAACGAAGTCGTTCATCCACGGCGTCCCGCTATTCGGTACGTTGATTGGTTTGGAGTATGACCACAAACAGGTACTTGGGCTGTGCCGTTTCCCGGCTCTTGATGAAGTGGTCTTCGCCGCGATAGGGATGGGAGCGTGGTGGCAGACCGGGCAGAGTCATCGTCGACCAGCTCGCGCGTCCGACGTGAAAAAACTGGACGAAGCCGTTTTCTGTACGACCACGATTCAGGGCTGGCGACGGGTTGGCCGGCAGGCCGCCTTTGACAGGTTTTGTGATTCGGCAGCAATCAGTCGAGGATGGGGTGACTGCTATGGGCATATCCTCGTCGCGACCGGTCGAGCTGATCTGATGGTGGATCCGCTGCTCAACCCGTGGGACTGTGCGGCTCTGGTGCCCATCATGCAGGAAGCCGGCGGGCACTTTGTCGACTTCAATGGCGACGTGACGATCCACTCGAACAACGGAATTTCTGTCAACAATCACCTTCGTGCCGCCGCTCTGGAAATCCTTCAGACGCCTGAAAACTGACTCGCCTGGCAAGCCGTCTGGCTCCTCGATTTGCCTCGCCGAAGCGGTGGAAAAACCGGCATCGCCGACAACGCTCGGAGAACCAGCGCGAAGACTGTGGTGTCGTCATGAAAGTTGCCTGATCGAGTGTTGCATGGCTGCTGACCATCGACTAGAGTTTCGCGTCTTCAAGTTTGGTCGATTGGCGCAAGTCGTTTGACAGCTTGAAGATTGCGACATGAGAGTCAGCCAGCGGGGCCGTCTTGGCGAGCCTCGCAAATGGAACTTCGGTTCCAGACTCAGCGGGTTCTGGCTGCTCAACAGCAGTTGCCAGTCAAAAATGGGGGCGGATAGCTCAGTTGGTAGAGCACAGGATTGAAAATCCTGGTGTCGGCGGTTCGATCCCGCCTCCGCCCATTTCACTAAAGCCAGTAGCCCCAAAGGGTTTCTGGCTTTTTTCATTGACTGGACGGGACTTCCGGCGTTCGTCGATTTCGTCAATTTGCGAACGATTTCCGGCGTTGCGACGCGTTACTGCTGCGCTTTCTGCTGCGCGCAGCACTGGCAGCCCAACCGCAGCTTCGTATACGGAATCAGGCGTCTGAACGTAGTGTTTCAGCGAGACCTGGACACTGTGACCAATCCAGCTGCTGACGATGTGTTGCGGCCACTGCATGGCGAACATCGTTTCTGCCGATCGTCGCAGCGTCTGCCACATGTCCGGCCAGACCGTCAAACCGGCTCGCTCGATGATGATCGTGAAATTCCGGTGCAGATTGTTCCGGCTCATTGTCAGAATTTCCGTCGCTCCGTCCGGTGCCCGATCCCACGCTTCTGACAGCAGCTCGAAAAGTTCAGGGACAATCGGCACAACTCGCGTCTGCCCGGTTTTTGGAGCAAACACGGTCAGCCGGCATTTTTCCCAATCGACTTTGTCCCATGTCAGAATGTGGCTCTCGGAGGGAATTCGCAATCCGGCCAGTCGAGCCAGGCCGATCAGAATTCGCCATTCGAGTGTCGGGGCGGCTTCCAGCAGCTTCTGAGTTTCTTCCGCCGTGACAAACCGATCTCGATTCGCAGCGACCGAACCGCTTTTGAGTTTCGCCATCGGACTTTTTTCAATCAGCTCCTGCTCAACCGCTTCGTTGAAGATCGACTTTGCATTTCGGCAATGAAGCCGAACGGTGGCTTCGGCCAGTCCTTCAATCAGCATGTCCGCTCGCCACGCTTTGGCGTCGGCGGCAGAGATTGAATCAAGCGGTCGGGCACAACCGAAGTGATCTTCCAGCCGATTCCCCGTCTGCCGGATTCGTTGCAGGCTGCCGGCAGCAATCTCCGGAGCACGTTGCTTCAGGTATCGCGAAATCCATTCTGCCAGTTGGGGCGATGTTGCTTCCGGCTCGCGCGGTTCGCAAAGGCCGGCTCGTGCGATTCGATCGTGAATCTCGTCAGACACGCCCGACAACCACATCGCGGTTTCTGAATCGATCGACTGATTCAGCACGCGAGCGGTCAGCAACTTCTCGATTCGATGCTTCGCTTCGACGGCGTCCCGGTGTTGCACGATGCCGAGCCGAATCCGTTTTCGTTTGCGGTTATCGGTCGGATCGACAAAGTCGATGGCGCGGGCAGGCTGCTTGCGTTTCCCGAGTTTCGTGATACTCGCCACGGTGTTACCTTCCGGTTCGTGTTACCTTTGCGAGCCGTCGGTCAGTCCACACAGCCGGCGGCTCGCGTCATTTCATAGCCTGCATCGTTCGACGCCGACAACCCACGCTTCTTGCAGGCCGTCGCAGCGTGACGCATTGTTGCCCACCGCTGGCAGGCTTCAGGCGACCGTTGATACTCGCGGCCAGCCGTCTGAAGCCTCAGAACGGCAGTTTCTTTTACGGCAATCGGTCGCAGCGTTTCGCAATACTTCGGACTGATTCAGGAAAGCGCTTTCCTGGACGCAATCCACGCGGCGAGGTCGTTCTGGTCGTAGCGCACTGAGCGACCAACTCGCACGGCTGGCAGCTCTCCCGAGTTGGTCAGACTCCACAGTGTCCGTTCTGAAACTCGCAGCACATCGGCGGTTTCACGAACCGTCAGCAGCGGCGTCAGTGTCGTTTGCGATTCATTTGTCGTGATCATGGCGTTGTCTTTCGATTTGGAACGGCAGACCGCTCCGTGAGTTTTGATTGGGGATTCACGTCGTCGGCGAAACGATGCCCCGCGCCGGAGCGAAACTCCGGGCGGGACATCTTCAGAGAAAAACAGGATTCAGAGCCTCAGCCCGTCAAGCCGCAACAGCAGCGCCGGCAGAACCGGACTGGCCACCGCGTCGAAGCCGCCTGAGTCGGAGCACGCCCCGAGCCAGAGCGTCGTTTCGTTGCTCCAGCGGCAGAACCTTTGGCATCACCACTTTGGCTCGGCGGATGACATGGCCAGTCGAATCTTTATGCCTGCCGATTCGATGGCGGTTCGGGCAGCGTTTCAACGGCTCTTGGTTTCTCATACGATCGTCCTCAGTAAAAAGATGTGAGTCCGTTTTCGGACTCGGATCAAACAGACCGTCGGCAGGGTTGCCGCCCTGTCGCCGGTCACTTCTTTTCGGTAGCGATCCAGACAATGGCTTTCCTTCCTTTTGGGGACTTGCGGCGTTGTCCGGAGTCGCAAATCAGCCCCGAACGTTGCAGCGACCAACGACGTGGCCGTTCGCTGTCGCCGGTCATTCCGAGTTCGGCCTGGACTTCGTGATCGGTGGCGCCTTCCTCGCCACATTCCGCAATGAAGTGAAACACCCGAGCGGCCTGAGCCATCGCCGCCGGAACCATGCTTTCCGCAGCACGACGACTGGTTTCCG